>JAAUYD010288693.1_pt1 | contig 10422 bp, 13 predicted proteins | sample 7278101 | NCBI WGS metagenome assembly JAAUYD01 (sample SAMN14350128, study PRJNA611818) | marine sediment metagenome | isolation source: surface marine sediment (0.6m) | place: French Polynesia: Moorea | collected 2018-08
CCCCAAGCTTTAGGACAATGTCAAAAATGGCTGGAAACTAATTTACCCCAAGTACAACTAATCTCAGCTAACTCGACTACGGAATCTCTAAAACTGCTTAAAGATGATCCTACCACTGCTGCGATCTCCTCTGCCAGAGCGGGGGAAATCTATCAAGTCCCCATACTACAATCGGGGATTAATGATCGTCCTGATAACTGTACCCGTTTTGTGGTAGTAGGTTCAGAAACCCAAGAATACGGCAATTATCTATCTCTAGCTTTCAGTTTGCCTCAAAATGTTCCTGGCGCATTGGTCAAACCCCTACAAATTTTTGCAGCTAGAAATATTAACCTCAGTAAAATTCAATCTCGTCCTACCAAACGCTCTTTAGGAGAATATATTTTCTTTATGGATGTGGAAGGTAGTTTGGCAAACTCTTTAATTCAAGATGCGATCACAGAATTAGAAGCCCATACAGAAGTTTTAAAAATCTTTGGTAATTATGATTTGATTCCAATTGTTGTTGATCGTAGCTAAATCTTCTACTGAGCCATTTAATACACAACTTGGGTGCAATTCGTTGAAGTTGGGAGGATTTAGAAAATAGGTCATAAAATGGCGGGAGGCGGATTTGAACCACCGACCTTCGGGTTATGAGCCCGACGAGCTACCAGACTGCTCTATCCCGCGTCACTTCTGCTAGTATAGCAACTTTATCAGCAAATGACAAATTTTCTGCAACTTTATACTATGGATAGTTCTCCAATAGTTTCTAAACGCTTATAAGAAGAAAGCTTTAAAAACTTGTCTGATAAGATCTCTGCTGTTTTAGGAGATATCCAACCCATTTGTTTAAGCAAATGAATAGCTACAGCGTGCTTGGCTCTTTTGGCTCCATCAGTCACTTTAATTGCTAGCCCCATTCCTTCTCCAACTCTACCAATGCACTGAATGCCTTCTGCACCTGATTTACTCACAATTTCCCCCTCAGCAGCTCTCATCAATTCCGTATCAAAAGCTCCGTCTCCAGCAATCATTCTGGGATAGTAAGTCATAGCACGAACTATACGCTCCAAGTCCACTTTGTCGCCAGAAGCTAACTGAGCATAGAGATAAGCCATGTGTTGCAGTTGTATGGAATAGGTCGGTGCGCCACAGTCATCATGGGCGCTAATGAGTTCATCCCCTGGAATTCCCAATAATTCCGAAATTTGACGCAATATCATTTTTTGTACAGGACTAGAGCGACGTAGATAATCATTTAATGACCAATCTTGATGCTTACAGACTGCTAACATCCCCGCATGTTTACCAGAGCAATTGTGCTGTAGAGAACTTTGTTTATTTGGGGGTATGGGACATTGAAGAGCTAATGGATCTACGTCAGCACGCCAAAGAATATTAAATACTTGTCTTGACTGTTCAATATTTCCTTGGTGAGAGCCACACATAATTGCTACGTCTTTATCCGTTAGCCCATAGGCTGGTAAAGTTCCTGTGGAAGTAACAGCTAGAGCTTGAAACGGTTTTAATGCGGAGCGTATGAAAGTAGCAGTTTGACAATCCCCAGCGACGGCTAGAACACGACCTCGCTTATCGCATACTGTAGCTTCTACTTGATGGACGGACTCGATAATCCCTTCTCGTAATAAATGAACTTCGATTTCTGATGCTTGAGTACGTTTTACCCTGGTCATGCGTTTTAAAATTACCCAAATTTCAGATTATGTCAGAATTTATCCCACAATTAACCACCCTAAACCACTGATTAATACTAATCCTCCTATGATCCAGAAACTACGTCGTAAACGTTGTAAAATAGGAGCAATTTCATAAGTGACAATCAAGCGATCGCGATTTAACATATTAGTGGGTTTGAGCCAAACCTGACCATCATACCAGCCAGATTCCTCGTAAAATATTTTATGATCATTTAAGCGATCGCGAATATAGACCCAACCAATATAAAGTCTGCTCAACACCAAAGTCAAGAGAAAACAAGAACCCATAACACTACAAATAACAAATTGAATTGGGTACTCAAAAGGATGGAAACTAGCTGCTGCTATAGGTGAAGCCAGCACTAGCCCCCAAAATCCCACCCAAGACAGTTTTTTGCCATAGTCAACATATTCTAAAGTCGCCCAGCCCGAGAACCACGAATCCTGCATTTGTTGATATTCGTAGATCGGCTGTTGTTCTTGAGGAACTGGACAAAACTCAACAGAAGATTCACTCATCATCAGTTTTTCAAACCCTATTAGCTATTGCTCCACAATAAATTGTTTGCGTTCTGCGTGTCCCCAGAATGCTTCTAAATTATAATACTCTCTAGCTTCTGGCAGAAAAATATGAGCGATTACTTCACCGTAGTCGATTACCACCCAGTTTCCCTGGTTTTTGCCCTCAACACGAATTGGATATTTGCCATACTGGTCTATTAGTTGCTTTTCGATAGATTCACAAATGGCTCGTAATTGAGTAGTAGAAAATCCAGTAGCAATTACGAAATAGTCTGCTAAGTAGGATACTTCTTGGACTTGTAAAAGTACAATATCTCCTGCTTTTTTGTCATCTGCTGCTTCCGCTATCTTCCAGGCTAGTTGTTCACTAGTCAAGAGGGAAGAACTATCTGTAATCGCGTCTTTAGTCCCTATATTATTCAATTCTAATTTCTGTGAATTTTTCATTAAAATTCTGATTCGCTGTTCTATATATTCTAATCAAGTTAGCCTTCAATCAACCTATCTTAATAGTTGTTTAGCTTTAGCTAATGCCCAATTACGAGTTAGTATCGTACGAGGATGTATTACTTTATTGCTACCCATTAGATATTGTATAGAATAATCACTGGTTTTTTGTACAGATTGATAAAGATTTTTGGTAGCTAGATCCCGTAATAAATTAAGTTCTGAAGAATCACCCCGATGAGGTTCAATAGCATCAGCGACAAATACCAAACAACTTAATAAGCTCATGTCAGGAGAGCCTAAAGTATGATTTCCGATTGCTTCTAATACTTCAGTATTTTTGATGCCAAATTCTTCTCTGGCTACAATGGCACTTACTTCTGCATGAAGTAGATGGGGATGGTTATGACAGACTGAATCAATAATAATTCCTTCCTTTTTTGCTATTTTGAGTAATTTTTTAGGAGGGAAAAATTTGGCTAAATCATGCATTAAACCAGCCTGAGCTGCTTGCTTTTGATCTATCTGATGACAACTAGCCAAGTCGATACAAGTTTGTTCTACTCCCAGGATATGTTGTAGGCGTTTGGGAGATACATTCTGGTTCAGCCAATCAAGAATTTGGTTCCGCAATGATTTCCATTTAGCATGATTACTCATATCTAAAGTTTAATAAATTCTGGCAACTTAGTGGAACTACCAGCGACAGTTTCCTGAAATAATTTTTCATATTGATCTAAAGCGGACTCGAAAGAGTAATGGCTTTCTGCATAAGCTCTGCCTTGTTTGCCCAACCTCTTTGTTTTCTCTGGATTATGATATAAGTCGATAATTGCCTCAGATAAGGCTTGGGAGTCTTCTGAAGGGGTAATTACCCCACCACCACTTTTTCTAATGGCACTAATCGCTGTACCTGTATCAGGAACTGAACCAATAATTGCCCGACCACTAGCCAGTAGTACAGGTATCTTGGAGGGCATATTAAAATCTAAAACATTTTTTTTCTGAACTACTAAACCCACATTTGCAGCAGCGAGCATTTCTGGTAATTTTTCCTGGGGTTGGAAGGGAATCAAATGAACATTATTAATTTGTTTTGGTTGACAATATGCTTCTAGTTTAGATAGGGCTCTTTTTTCCCCGACGATAACAAGGGCAATATCCTCTATATGCTGTAAATGGACAGCAGCATCTACTACTGTCTCTAATCCTTGGGTCAGAGCAATATTTCCTGAGTAGAGTACCACAAATTTATTTTGTAAATTATATTTATGACGAAAATAACTAGTTTCCGTTGGTAGGGGTCGAATGAAATCGATATCAGCCCAGTTAGGAATTTCGACAATTTTTTGGCTTGGTACTCCTTTTTTCTGGATATTTCTGGTAAATCCATCCGCAATTACTGCGATTTTATCGCTGGTTTGATAGGCAAATTTTTCTAGCCACCGCAAAACCTTGATCACTTTAGTATTGCAAATCATCCCTGTATGAACGGCAGCATCAGGGAGGATGTCTTGTAGATTTAAGACCAGAGGACAGTTATACACTAGGCGGAGTAGGGCTGCTGGTAAACATACGGGTAATCCTGGTACGGTAAGCAAAATGATATCAGGTCGCCAACCTCTAAAAGCCTGAACTAAACTGAGAGTCATAAAACTCAGTTCAAAGGCAGCCCTGTTGGTTAAATTACGCTTTCTACGAGTCCAAATGTAACTACGTTGTACTTGAACTCCATTGATTATCTCCCTAAGAAAAAGTTTCCCACGATACTCTGGTTTGATTTCTCCTTCAGGATACCAAGGCATAGCAGTAACTACTCTTACTTGATGACCCTTCTTAACTAAGCCTTCTGCTAATTGGGTCATTAAAGGGGCAATTCCAATCGGTTCTGGATAGTAATTGTAAGAATAAATTAAAATTTGCATAGTTTTTCAATTTTGCCCCGTAAAGTTTTGTGTGGTCTTTAATTTTTGATATTTTCGGAAATACTTAGGCTAAAAAATATTGTGGGATGGTATTAGATATGGGAGATATCTTATTTACTACTGCTATATACCTGTATACATAGTGAATTAATCTAAAAAGTAATTACTGCTAAAATGTAACGAATTTTAGTTCACTACGTCTAAAAAAATAAACAGCTTTTTTACATTTGACAGTTAAGTTAACATTGCTACTCCTGGTGATTTTTAGCAAAAGTTTAAAGCATTGACAAAGTGTCGCTTATTATTCTAGTCAAAATTATCTAAATCTTTATTAAAGATTTAATCAAGTTGAGATGAACAACTGTTATAAGTCTGAGAGTAGTAACTCCTAAAATCTCTGATTTTACAACTGATCATGATTAAACTACGTCAAAATGGTGGCTGGATATGCTCTTTAACCCCAAGACTGCCTCACCGCCAAATTGTATTGACTTGCTTGTTGGGAACAATTCTTTGGGTTACAGCTTGTACTGCTGCTCCTCCTTCCCGTTTCGATCAAGCACAACAGGATAGTACCTCCAGAGGAGCTACTTCGGTGGTTAAAGAGTCCCAAGCTGGTGGTAGCTTTAACCGTTATTTCCCTGAAGCTGGTTCAGGATACCAAAAAGTTTATTCTCAAGAAAAAAAAGGTTTTGCTGAAGCTAAATTGAAACAAGATGGTAAAGAAGTAGCACTGATGGCAATCTCTGATACCCTTAATAATCCTAGTGCAGTCAATAAGTTTAAAAATAGTACTGAAACGATTGCTGGCTACCCTGCGGTAAATCAGGGTAAGACTGCTACAGCTATTTTGGTCGGCAACCGATTTCAGGTTAAGGTTTTATCCCGAGACCCTTCTTTTACAGCCAGCGATCGCGAAGCTTGGTTAGCTAAATTTGATCTTAATGGTCTATCTCAATTGAAATAACATTCTAGTTCTAATCAAATCAGATCAATTCAACACTCAACAAGCTTAAAACTAATTATGAGCAAACCAATTTTTGAGTTAGTAGATAATTTACCCACCAACAATATGACGGTAATGATGCTTAAGTCCCTGGATTTTGTTATCCCTGGACAATGGAATAATTTGGTGGGGTTTGAAAATACAATTCGAGAAGTAACCGCAGAAACAGATCAGGAGATGATCCAGCAGATTGGCGATCGCGCCATCTGGCTATATAATGATAAATCTCAAGGCTATCAGAAGGCGATGTGGCTCTATCAGACTGTTGATAGTGCAGACAGTGCTTTAGGAACTGCTGCTTTGGCAAACAAGGTAGGGAATAAAATTCCTTTGGTGGGAGGATTACTAACTAAAGTTACCCCCAATCCTGATAAGGCACAAGCTTTAGATTTATGTATCAAGCTAGTTGTAGAACTAGTCGCTTTTTGCCAAATTAATGGCATACCAGGGGATAGCATTGGAGATTTTGTCACTTCTTTGGCGGACTATAGTGGAGAGTCTTTGATGCGGATGGCAGCTTTAATCTGCGTTGATGGTTTAATCCCTCTGGGTCCCGATTTTATCTTGAAAGCCCAATCCACCCTAAATAATACTAGTCCTAAGGAATTAGGTTCTAATTCTACATTTAAACAAGTTCAAGAATTAATCCCAGGAAATAATACTAATAGTCAATTAAGTTTTATTGGAGAAAGTTTTGATTCTGTTAAAGGTTGGATGAGCAATTTTGTTGAAGATAGAAACCTAACACCCAATGCTATATTTGGTAAATTCCAAGGCTTTTTGGAGTTTTCGGAAAATAAATTAGACTATGTGGCTGCCTTTCTAGACATGACTACCAACTACTATGAACATACTGGTACTCAGACTTTAGCCAGACGTTTGATCGAGCGAGCCATAGCAGAAATCTAAGCAATAGTAGGTGTTTGAGAGTATTTTTTCTTGATTACTAAACAATTGCCATAATCAAGATTACTGAGGTATTGCAAATCATCGGTTAATTTCTTAATGAATTGCAGCCCTCGCCCCCCTTCTTTTTCCAGAGACGTAACATTATCTCGATTAGCCTGAAGTTGGGCTGTCAGGTCAAAGGACTTACCTCGATCCCAAATCCTCATTTCTAGACTATTGGGATAGAGTTCTACTTCCAAATCTATGGGGGTATTACTTGGTAAATCGTGGTGAGCGTGTCTTACCGCATTGGTAAAAGCTTCTACTAGAGCTACTTCACATTGCCATCCTGTTTTTTCTGGGAGATGAGGACTGATTCCCTCTTCATACCACTGTAGTACTTCCTGTAGAGCTTCTAGTTTGGTAAGCACCTGTAACTTAAATTTTTGTTTGATATTTGAGTTTGTCATGAAGAAGCACGGAGCCGTAAGACAAATAAGAAGTAGGCGTAGTGAAGACCTAGAAACAATTTACACTAGTTATTGTTGCCCATACTACATATTTATCTTATCTAAATATTTTCTAAAATAGTATAGATTATGTACTTTTATTGTTTCCAATTAACTTATGTGACTTTTTTCTGAAATAAAACACGATATACAGATTTATGGTCTTCTATCACATATGATTCCCTTTCTGTGGGTACTGGGAAAGGATTATATCCTAACCAAGTTTGCTCATGTTGCTGAACTAACAGGGGGTTGTGACCAAAGCGATCGCGCATTTCAAGAGCTACATCTTTAATATCAGATTGTAAAAAAATCCGACCACCATTAATTAAATGCTTAACTAAAATTCTAACTAATTCTGGTTGGACAACTCTCCGTTTCATATGTTTGCGTTTAAACCAGGGATCGGGAAACTGAATTGTGATGTAGTGAAGAGGTGGTAAAGATTGTAATAAGTTTTCCGCAGCTACGTTTATATTGCAGAAGAGATAATGGAGATTAGTTAAGCCGAGAGCAGTTTTTTCTTTGTTAGCTTCCACTACTAATGGTTGACGAATTTCTACCCCCAGAAAATTAATTTCTGGCTCTATTTGTGCCATTTGAAGTAAAAATTCACCCCTAGCACAGCCAATATCCAAGTGTAAGGGTAAATCATATTGACGATAGATTTCTTGCCACTTAGGAAGAGTTATAGGAATTTTATATCTATCTCGTAAAGGATTAACGTGCTGGCGCAGGCGTAGTTTAGTCAAAATTTACCTCTTTATTTTAATCGGACGAAACTATATTTTCTAATTCAATAACCAAAATAGGCAAGCTTGTTTTTACTGTTTCCCACACAGTATCTAGATCGATATCATCATATTCATGAACTAAACGATTTCCCATTCCTTTAATCAGTCGCCAAGGAATTGTAACTAAACTCTGTTGTGTTGTTTCAGAAATTCTATTAGAAGCTTCTCCAATAATCAGTAATCTTCTAATAACTGCATCTTGAAGTTGTAAATTATTTTCTAAATCGTCAATAGATTTTTCTTGAAGATATTCAATTGCGATTCTTGCCGATAGCAACATATCAAGGAGAAATTGTTTTTCCCGATTCATAAATAGTTTGAGCAGAGTTAAGAATATTTTCTCGACGTAAATAATTACGGCTATTAGCAATTCCCTTACGGGTAATTAGATCCACATCTCGATTAAAAATTGCTTTTAATTCATCTTCCATTACTACTAAATCAAACAGGCCATAACGTAAATTACGTTCAAAGTCCACTATGATATCAATATCGCTTTGATTGTTGAAATCATCTCTTAACACAGAACCAAATAGAGCAAGTTTGGCGATTTTCCAGCGATCGCAAAAATCTTTTATCTGATCTATTGGCAAGGTTATTTGAACCATAACTTAGATAAATAACTTGTTATTCATGTATTTTACCTTAGATTAATGCGAGCGCAAAAAAAAGGAAAATGCTTAAAATACAAAAAAGATAGCCACAAAACAAAATAATAGTAAACGGAAAACGGAAAAAATTATAAAATAAAGCTAAATAAGTAATTATCCCAAATGCTTACAATCAAAGGAACTGTCAGAAATGGCGTAATCTATCCTCTAGAATCTATTAATTTACCTGAAGGACAGTCAGTAATGATTGTTTTGATGGAAGAAAATCAAGCTAAAAAATCAATTCAATCTCAACCAAAATTATCTCAACTTTTGCTTTTACCAGAATTAGAAGAAGACGATTCTTTCTTTGAACGAAATAAAGATACAGGGAGGGAGATTGATTTTTGAACTATTTATTAGATACTTGCGTTCTTTCAGAATATGTCAAAAAAAATCCTAATTACCAAGTAATTAATTGGTTAGATAATCAAGACGAAACAAGTTTATATGTCAGCATAATATCCATAGCTGAACTAAAAAAAGGAATTATCAGAATACAAAGCTCTAAGCCAAATCGTTATCATAAACTCCGCAATTGGCTACAAAAACTCGAACAAAGATTTCACTCTAGAATTCTTCCTTTAGACGAGAATATAATGAACACCTGGGCAACAATTTGTGGTCAATCGGAAGCCAAAGGAAACAAACTCCCCGTCATAGATAGTTTCATTGCTGCTACAGCTTACCAATATGACATGATTATTGTTACTAGAAATATTGCTGATTTTAGCTTTTCATCGATTAAGGTTTTTAGTCCTTGGGACTAATAAGTCAATTTCAAATGCTTTTTTGCGATCGCAAGATTCCTTAACCTAGATAAAAAAATAAGGTGGGTATTGCACTAAAGTATATGCGAAGCTGTATCCTTTAGGACTCGCTTCGCCTCGCCCACCTCAAATAAGTTAAAATAGATAGTGATTAGGTAATACTAAACACTAAAACAAAGCCTAAAACTGCTCCAAATACGATTAGCGCATAGAATTGAGCTCGTCCTGTTTCCAGATATTTCAAGCCTTCTCCACTGAGTAGAGTTGCTAAACCTGTAAGATTTACTGCACCATCTACCACGCGAGAATCTACTTCCATAATTTGTCTGGCTATACGACGTGAACCAATAACAAAAACTTGTTCGTAGATATCATCCACGTACCATTTGTTGAGAGAGAACTTGTAGAGAGCTGGATATTTTTCGGCGATCGCAGCAGGGTCGATTTTTTTCAACCGATACATTAATGCAGCCACAATAATTCCTGATACAGCGATCGCAATTGACAATCCTGCCATAATCAAGAATTCAGTTAATTCAAACTCTTCTCCTGATACTACTTCTCCTGGCGCGTGGATAAAAGCTTCAAAAAGATTATTCCAAGGCATACCCACTAAACCAATAGCCAAAGAAGGAATAGCTAAGATTACCAGAGGTAATGCCATAGTAATGGGGGATTCATGGGGAGAATCACTATGTCCATGATCTTCACCTTCTTTAACATCCATTGCTCCAGGACCAAAGACAACCCCAGAAGCAGTTAGAAGCTGTTGGCGAATTCCTGTGTCATTACCGCGAAACTCTCCTTCAAAGGTCATAAAATACATTCTGAACATATAGAAGGCAGTTAAACCAGCAGTAATCCAACCGACAAACCATAAAACTGGATTGGCTTGGAAAGCTTGACCGAGAATTTCATCTTTTGACCAAAAACCAGCAAAGGGGAAGATTCCGCAAATAGCGAGATTCCCAATCAAGAAAGTATAGGCAGTAATGGGCATATATTTTCTTAATCCACCCATTAAGCGCATATCTTGAGCTAGGACAGGGTCATGACCTACTACTGCTTCCATACCGTGAATTACTGAGCCTGAACACAAAAAGAGCATCGCTTTAAAGTAAGCATGGGTCATGAGGTGGAATAAACCAGCACTATAAGAGCCTAAACCCATTGCCATTACCATATAACCCAATTGGGACATGGTGGAA
>JAAUYD010010310.1_pt1 | contig 10420 bp, 7 predicted proteins | sample 7278101 | NCBI WGS metagenome assembly JAAUYD01 (sample SAMN14350128, study PRJNA611818) | marine sediment metagenome | isolation source: surface marine sediment (0.6m) | place: French Polynesia: Moorea | collected 2018-08
GCCAGGCACGAATCGAAACAGGCCTTCGAGAAACCACTCGTTGGCCGGCCCGGAAACGCTCCGATAGGCAACCGTGTATTCGGCCGGGGACCGTTCGTTAATCTCGCCGGCACGATTAATCGTGCGCACGGATTCGACACGCTCCCAGGTTTCGCCGCCATGCGCGCCCGCGTTCATAGCGAGCGCACCACCGACAGTGCCCGGGATACCCGCGAAGAACTCGGACGGGCCGAGCCCCCAGCGTATGCATTGCCGGGCAAGCTGCGTGCAGGGCAGCCCGGCGCCCGCTCGTACCAGGTAGTCATCGACCTGCTCGATGTCCCGCAGCATTTTCGTTGCAGAAATGACAACCCCGCGAATCCCGCCGTCGCGCACGAGCAGATTGGAACCGACGCCATGCCAGAAGATTGACGTCGTCTCGTCGAGTTCGCCCAGGAACATCGCGAGGTCTTCGACGCTCGCCGGTATGAAAAACGTTTCGGCCGGTCCACCGGCACGCCACGAAGTATGGCGACTCATAGGTTCGCCAGAGCGCAGCTCGCCCTGAACCCTGATATCGGCGGCCGCGGCCATCATGAGTGCACCTTCAACGACGGGCCATTGCTCAGCAGCTCGGGCAGAGACTGGGCATACGCACCAATATCGCCTGCGCCCATCGTCAGGACGAGATCACCGTCCGCCAGGACATCCTCGAGCACGTCCGCGAGGTCCTCGAGGCGCTCAACGAATACCGGCTCGACCGCGCCGCGCGTCCTCACGGCGCGCGCGATCGAGCGGCCATCGGCACCGGGGATCGGATCTTCGCCGGCAGCGTAGACATCGAGAAGTACGAGCGCGTCAGCTTCGGACAGCACAGAGGCAAAGTCGTCCATGAGATCGCGCGTGCGCGTGAAGCGGTGCGGCTGGAAAACCAGGACCACGCGGCGCTCGGGGTACCCGGACTTGGCGGCCGCCAGCGTCGCCGCTACTTCGGTCGGATGGTGCCCGTAGTCGTCCACAATGGTGACGGTGCCGTTCTCGATCCTTACATCCCCGAGATTCTGGAAACGCCGGTCGATCCCCTCGAACTTTTCGAGCGCCGCGACAACCGCGTCGTCACCGATTTGAAGTTCATCTGCCACGGCAATTGCGGCGAGGGAGTTACGGACGTTGTGGATACCCGGGAGCCGCAGTTTCACGTGCAGCATCTGGTGGACGCTTTGCGTGTCACCAAGCTCCTGTTCGACTTTGCTCGAACGGACGACATCGAATTCGGTCGTGTCTTCGTTGAACTCGATATTGACGGCGCGAATGTCGGCTTCCTCATTCGTACCGTAAGTTGTGATCGAGCGGCCGATATCACCAAGGACTTCGTTCACACCGGCATCGTCCGTACACACCACGGACAGTCCATAGAACGGCAGATTGTGCAGAAACTCGATGAAGCTCGACTTCAGCTTCTCGATGTCGCCGTCGTAGGTCGACATGTGGTCCGCATCGATGTTCGTTACGATCGACAACATGGGCTTCAGATGCACGAACGATGCGTCACTCTCGTCGGCCTCGGCCACGAGGTAGTCGCCTTCGCCGAGCCGCGCATTCGCGTCGGCGCTCTTGAGGCGACCGCCAATGACGAACGTCGGATCGAGGCCGCCTTCGGCAAGCACACTTGCGACCAGACTCGTGGTGGTTGTTTTGCCGTGCGTACCGGCGACCGCAATCGAATATCGAAAGCGCATGAGCTCGGCGAGCATTTCCGCGCGGCTGACGACGGGCATGAGTTGCTCACGCGCGGCCGCCACTTCCGGATTGGTTTCATCGACCGCGCTGGAAACGACAACGGCGTCAGCGTCACGTATGTGGTTGGCAGCGTGGCCGATGAATATCTTGGCGCCCTGGTCTTCGAGGCGCCGTGTCTGTTTGTTCGGCTTGAGGTCGGACCCCTGAACCGCGTAGCCGAGACTCAGCATCACCTCAGCGATGCCCGACATGCCGGAGCCGCCGATACCGACGAAATGCACACAGTGGATGCGGCGCATTCGCTTGATCATGCTGCGACTCCCGCCTGCTCGAGGCAGATCTCCGTAATGCGACCCAGCGAGTCCGGGCAAGCGAGCGCACGGGCCCTGGCCGCGCGCTGCTGCAGCTCGGCACGCGATTGCAGCCAGTCGCGCAGCAGCTCGGCAAGAACCTCTGCCGTGAGTTCGCTCTCCTGGACGATCATGGCGGCGCCCGCATCCGCCATGGGTCGAGCATTGGCGGTCTGATGGTCGTCGACTGCGGACGGATACGGCACGAACAAGGCCGGCACGCCGACTGCGCAAAGCTCGGCGACGGTCAGGGCGCCGGCGCGGCAAATCACGAGGTCCGCCCAGGCATAGGCATCGGCCATGTTGTCGATAAACGGTACGAGGTCGACGTTCACGTCGTGTGCATCGTACGCCTGCCTCGCGGCGTCGAGCGTGCGCTCTCCGCACTGGTGACGAACGACAGGGCGCACCTCGGGTTCGAGCACTGCCAGCGCAGCAGGCACGACACGATTCAACGCCAGTGCGCCCTGGCTGCCACCGAGCACGAGAACTCGGAGCGCACCCTGGCGATCCGCGTAGCGCTCGTGCGGCGGGACGACGGCCGCGATGTCCTCGCGCACCGGGTTGCCGACGGTTTCCGCGTCGACTGAAGAATTAAAACTGCCCGGGAAGGCTTGCAGCACAACCCGGGCAAGACGCGCCAGAAGACGGTTGGTCATGCCCGCTGCGGCATTCTGTTCATGGATGACCAATGGCCGACGAGTCAGCCAGGCGGCAACCCCGCCCGGCCCACTTACGAACCCACCCATGCCCAGCACCGCTGCGGGACGGCGACGCAAAATTACGCTGAGCGACTGCAACAGCGCCCAGCCGATTCGAAATGGTGCGATTACGACTGCGAGGACGCCCTTGCGGCGCAGACCCTTGATTCGGATCCACTCGATGTCGATACCGGCCGACGGTACGACCCGCGCCTCAAGACCGGCCTGCGTGCCAAGCCAGACGACCTCGCGGGACTCCGCCTGCAGCGCACGAGCGACCGCCAGGGCCGGGTAGACATGTCCGCCCGTACCACCGGCCATAACGAGAATAGGTCGCGTGCTCATTTCTTCTTGCGACCTCGCTTGCGATTGACGGGCTTGGCGTCGACCGCGAGTTCGTGGTGAATGCGGAGCAGCAGGCCGATGCAGATCATCATGATGATCAGGCTGCTACGCCCATAGCTGATCAACGGGAGTGTCAGGCCCTTTGTCGGCAGCATTCCCATGTTCACGCCAATATTGATGAATGCCTGCAGCCCCAGCCAGGTACCGAGACCGATGGCGAAGTACGCTTCAAAAAAGCGTTCGGCGTCGTGGGCGCGCATGCCGAGTTTGTAAATGCGCCAGAGGAGTGCCAGGAATAACCCGACGAGCACCGACGAGCCGAACAATCCGAATTCTTCGGCGAATACCGCGAACACAAAATCGGTATGCGCTTCGGGAAGATAAAAGAGCTTCTGTACGCTGTCGCCGAGGCCAACGCCGAACCATTCGCCACGGCCAATCGCGATTAGCGACTGCGTGAGCTGGAAGCCCGAGTCGTATGGATCCGACCAGGGATCGAGGAAACCGGTCAAGCGCTTCATTCGGTACGGCGCAGCGACGGTCAGTGCAATGACCGCGAACACCGCGACACAGAAGAACACGACGAAGTCGCGGATACGTGCGCCCGCGACGAACAGCATTGTCATCGCCGTCGCGAGCAGAACAATTCCGGCGCCGAAGTCCGGCTCCATGAGCAGCAGGCCGCAGGCCAGCGTCAGGACCAGCATTGGCCGCAAAAAACCCACGAACTCCTCGCGCAGAGCCTTGTTGCGGCGCACGAGGTAGCCCGCGAGGTACATCAGAAAACACAGTCGCGCGGGTTCCGACACCTGCAGGTTCATGAAGCCGACGCGTACCCAGCGCGTGCTGCCATTCACCTCGTAGCCAATACCCGGCACGAGGACTACGACAAGCAATGCGAGCCCGAGCAGTAGCATGACCGGCCCGAGGTTTTGCCAGACCTGCATTGGGATAAACAGGCACACGATGCCAGCGACCGCGCCGATACCGGCAGCGAGCAGCTGCCTCTGGACATAGAAGAACGGATTGTTAGCGACGTTTTCCGAGATCGAGATCGACGCCGACGCGAGGATCACGAAACCGCCGAGTAGCAGTGCGAGCACGATGGACAGCAGCACCGCGTCAATTTTGAGCTCGGTTCGCATGCGCGCCGGGAACGGGAAGGTCGAGGCGCTCATCGACGTATGCCCTCCACCGCCTCAATGAACGCATCACCGCGCGCCATGTAATTGTCGTACTGATCAAGACTTGCGCAGGCTGGCGCCAGCAATACGGTGTCGTCAGACTCGGCACAAGTAGCCGCCATGTGTACTGCCGATTCCATGTTCTCGGCAAAATGTACGGGCATGACCGTATCGAGCGCGCGGGCGATCTTCTCCGCGTCCTTGCCGATCAGAACTGCGCCTCGCAGCTTGCCTTCAACCGCGTCGGCCAGCTCACCGAAGTCGCCGCCTTTACCGTCGCCGCCGGCAATAAGTACCAGCATGCCGTCGACCGATCGAATTGAGGCAACGGCCGCCGCCACGTTGGTGGCCTTGGAGTCGTTGATGTAGTTGACGGCGCCGATACGCGCGACGAACTGCATGCGGTGCGCCAGGCCGGGGAATTCCACGAGCACCTGCAGCATCGCACCGGTATCGAGACCGGCAAGGTCGCCGACCGCCAGCGCCGCAAGTGCGTTTAACTGGTTGTGCACGCCGTACAGAGCCAGCTCGCGAACCGCGAGCAACAGCTTGTCGCCACGTGCCAGGTACTGCTCGCCCTCGTCCTCGCGAATGCCGTAGTGCCCTTCTTCGGGTGCATCCAGACCGAAACTGATCACACGACCGCAATGACCGACGCGACGAGCCGCCTCTTCGTCAGCGCGGTTGATTACAGCCGCATCGACATCGCTGAATATCCGGTACTTCGCCTCGCGATACTCGTCTTCGTCTGCATGCCAGTCGAGGTGGTCAGGTGAAATGTTCAGCAAGACGGCGACTTCAGCGGGCAGTTTCGCCGTGCGTTGCAGCTGGAAGCTCGATAGCTCCAGCACATAGATGTCGGGAGCCTCCTGATCCAGCAGGTCGAGGGCCGGCTCACCAAGATTGCCACCCGCCAGTACCGCGCGACCATCCGCGGAACACATGTGATACAGCAGCGTCGTAACCGTGCTCTTTCCGTTCGAGCCCGTAACGGCGATGAAGGGTTTCTTCACGACACGCGCGAACAGCTCGATATCGGATACGACCTCGAGCTTCTCCTTGCGCGCGGTTTCCAGCAGCGGATGGCTGTCGGGAATTCCTGGCGAAGCGACGATTCGACTCACGCCTTGCGGCAGCTTGACATCGCCCAGCAGTACGTCCGCCTCCGGCCAGACGTCATCGAGCCGGTCGAGACCGGGCGGATTGTCGCGACTGTCGAAGAACATGGCGTTACCGTCATGACGCTTCAGGTAGCGCGCAATCGACAGTCCCGTTGCGCCGAGTCCCACGACGAGATCCTTCTTACTTGCAGACTTCGCGGTGTTCATCGGATCTTCAGACTCGCGAGCCCGATCAGCACCAGGATGACCGTAATGATCCAGAAACGAACGATGACCTTCGGCTCCGCCCAGCCCTTGAGCTCGAAATGATGATGGATTGGGGCCATGCGGAAGACGCGCTTGCCGGTCATCTTGAAGGACGCAACCTGGATCATTACCGACAGCGTTTCGACGACAAAGATGCCGCCCATGATTGCGAGAACGATCTCCTGTCGGACGATAACGGCGACCACGCCAAGCGCAGCACCCAGCGAGAGCGCACCGATGTCGCCCATGAAGACTTGTGCTGGATAGGTGTTGAACCACAGGAAGCCGAGCCCGGCTCCCGCCAACGCCGTGCAAAAGACCAGGATTTCGCCCGTGCCTGCGACGTACGGGATACCGAGATAGCCGGAGAAGTTCACATTGCCGGTGACGTAGGCGAAAATCCCCAGTGCGCCACCGACGAGTACGGTCGGCATTATCGCCAGACCATCGAGGCCATCAGTAAGGTTTACCGCGTTACTGAAGCCGACAATAAAAAAGTACGTTACGACGACCTGGAACATGCCTAAGGGGATTGCCAGGTCCTTGAAATACGGGATCAACAACGAGGTCTGTACCTCATCCGTCGCCGTAACGTACAGGGCTATGGCGGCGATGACTGCCGCACTAGACTGCCAGAAGAGCTTTTGCCGTGCCGAAATACCGGCCGGGTCCTGAAGAATCAGTTTTTTGTAGTCGTCGACGTAGCCAATGACGCCGAACGACAACGTTACGAACAGAACGATCCACACGTAGATGTTCTCGAGGTTCGCCCAGAGTACGGTGCTGATCGAAATCGCTGCGAGTATGAGCGTGCCGCCCATCGTCGGCGTACCGGCCTTGAGCAGGTGCGTATCGGGGCCTTCTTCGCGTACGGGCTGGCCAAGCTGATTGACCTGCAGGCGCTTGATCATGCGCGGTCCGATGATGAACGAGATCACAAGCGCGGTCAGCGCACCCATGATCGCGCGCATCGTCAGGTAGTTGAAAACGTTGAAGCCCGACTCGAATTGCGCGAGGTACTGTGTGAAGTAGAGCAGCACGATCAGGCCTCCCTTCTCACAGCTTCGGGCTCACGCAATGCATCGACGACACGCTCCATGCGCATGGAGCGTGACCCTTTGACGAGCACACTGACGTCCGCGGAGAGCTCGGCACTGAGTTCATCGACGAGCGCGTCGATCGATACATACCAGCTTGCGTTCTGGCCAAATCCTTCCGCAGCATTGCTGGCCAGGTCGCCGTACGCGAACAAGCGGCTGACACCGCTTGCCCGCGCGGCTTCTCCAACCTCGCGATGCAGCTCCGCCGCATCGTCCCCGAGTTCTTTCATGTCGCCGAGAACAAGCCAGCTCTCGCCTTGCAGCGACCCGATGAATTCCGCCGCGGCGATTACTGAAATCGGATTGGCGTTGTAGCTGTCGTCGAACAGGGTTGCGCCGCGAACACCGCGCAACGGCTCCAGCCGACCACCAACCGGGCTGACGCTTTCCAGCCCGGCTCGAATGACGTCAATCGCGATGCCCAGCGCGTGCGCGACGGCTGCAGCAGCGCAGGCGTTGCGTACATTGTGAATACCTGCAAGAGGCAGTGACACAGGCGTCGAGTTACCTGCGACGTGCAGCACGAAGTCCGTGCTGCGCACTCCGGCGACAATATCTTCGGCGCGAACATCTGCGTCGTCGTCAAAGCCGAAGCTCAGGCTGTTTGTGTCGGTGACGAGCGACGACCAGTAGTCGAAATACTTGTCGTCCGCGTTGAGCACGGCAACCTTCGGGCGCGACGCGTTTTGCAAAATCTCGCCCTTCGCGTGCGCCACACCCCGGATCGATCCGAACCCTTCGAGATGTGCGGAACCTGCGTTCGTAATGACGACCACATCGGGGTCGGCGAGAGAAGTCAGGTAGGCAATTTCGCCAGCGTGATTCGCGCCCATCTCGAGTACGACGTAACGATGCGTTGCCTCGATGCGCGCAAGCATGAGGGGCATGCCGATGTCGTTATTGAGATTCCCTTGAGTCGCCAGTGTCGGCGCATCCTGCGACAGGCAGGCCGAGACCAGTTCCTTGAGTGTGGTCTTGCCATTGCTGCCCGTAATGCCAATGACGGTTGCGTCGTACTGACTGCGCCAGGCGGCACCAAACTTGCCGAGCGCTACTTTGACATCGTCGACGGCAATCTGCGCCAATTCGTCGTCAACCCTACCCGCCACAACGCCAGCGGCGGCTCCGGCAGTACGCGCGACACTTAGATAATCGCGGCCGTCGAAATTCGGCCCTTGAAGGGCGAAAAACAACTCACCTTCGCGGATCGTCCTGGTGTCGGTGCTGACGCCCGCAAACTCCCGGTCAGCGCCGTGCAGCTGTCCGTTCATTGCGATCGCCGCCTCGGTGAGGGTCGATATCACTCCGAACCCTCCATGGCGTGAAGCGCAGCGGCCGCTGCGGCGTAGTCCGAAAACGGCCGCTGCTCCGCGCCAAATTCCTGATAGTCCTCGTGACCTTTGCCCGCTATGAGTACGATGTCGCTGTCTGCAGCCTGCTGCAGTGACCATGCAATGGCAGCGGCACGGTCTTCGATGACAGCGGCACGTTCGGGTCGCACGAAACCGGCAACGATATCCCTGGTGATTGACTCCGGGTCTTCGGTTCGCGGATTGTCGCTCGTAACGACGACGCGATCCGCGAAGTGCTCTGCCGCCTTGCCCATTTGCGGCCGCTTGCCGGCATCGCGATCACCGCCGCAGCCGAATACACACCACAGCTTGCCGCGACAGTGCGGACGCAGTGCCCGTAGCGCGACTTCGAGAGCATGCGGGGTGTGGGCGTAGTCAACATACGTAGCGGGGCCATCGGCAGCGACGCGCTGCATTCTGCCCGGCGGTGCGGAGAGCTGAGAAATCACATCGCCGGCCGTCTCGAGGTCGACGCCGCTGCGGAGCAACAACGCGAGCACGAGCATTGCATTGGCGACGTTGAACTCGCCGGGTAACAGCAATTTAAAACTGCCGTCTCCCCACGAGCTCGTAAAGCTGACATCGGATCCGCGCTCGGTCGCCACGACGGATCGGACGAAGACGTAAGGTCGCCCGTTGGCAACACGATCGAAGTTTGTCGATACCGTGACAACATCCTCGCCACAGCGGGCGGCAAGCTGGTCACCGTATTCACTATCCAGGTTGACGATGCGATGCTTCGGACTGCATTCCAGGAACAGGCGCGCTTTGGTGTCGAAGTAGTCACGCATGTCGGTGTGATAGTCGAGATGATCGCGCGTCAGATTGGTGAAGATCGCCGTGTCGAAGCGCACGCCGTCTACGCGGCCTTGTGCGAGTGCGTGCGAGGACACCTCGAGCGCCGCGTATGATGCACCTCGTTCGACGAACTCCGCTAACCGCGCGTGCAAGTCGATTGCGGCCGGTGTCGTCATACCTTCGGTTACCTGCAGTTCACCGACACCGTGGCCGAGAGTACCGAGATAACCACAGCGCTCGCCGAGCAGTTCAGCGGCTTGCGCAATCATCCATGCGACAGTGGTTTTGCCGTTCGTGCCGGTAACTCCGACAACGCCCAGCTCCGTTGACGGCTGGCCGTAGAAGCGATCGGCAATGTCACCGAGATGAGATGCCAGGTCGGGAACCGCAATCGTCGGGATGCCGACATCCCGCGGTGCCGTTCCCGTGGTCTCGTCCCACACGATGGCCGCGACGTCCGACTCCGCGGCTTCCGCGAGGAAGTCGAGCCCGTGACTCGTGAAACCCTGCACGGCCAGGAACACGTCGCCTTCATCAAGGCGCCGGCTGTCGCTGCCAATGCCGAAAACCGGAATCGCAGGCGCGTCGACAATCCCCTGCAGCAGTTCGGCAAGGGTCATCGTGGCGGTCAGGTGTTCGGCGGGCATGCTCATTCGCGCTCCGCCTGGGTTGCCATGGCCTGCATGACACTGCCCGGATCACGCGCGGGCATCGCGTCGGGGGACACCGCCAGCAACCGCAGTGACTCCGACATGACGTCAGCAAATACCGGCGCTGCGACATCGCTGCCGTAATAAAGCTCGCCACTCGGTTCGTCGATGACGACGACGGCTGCGAGCTGCGGGTCGCTGGCCGGCGCGAGCCCGGCGAATATCGAAATGTACTTGTCCTGCGAATAGCCGCCAGAGGCAAACTTCCAGGCCGTGCCCGTCTTGCCGGCGACGCGATAGCCATCGATGGCGGCCTTGTTTCCCGTACCACCCGGGCGTACGACTTCCTCGAGCATGCGGCGCACCGCGTCGGCCGTGGCCTCGCCGATGACCTGTTCTCCTTCGGCCGGTTGATCGGTGGCAACGAGGGACACCGGACGCGACCGACCGTGATCGCCGATGGCCGCGTATGCCTGGGCAAGTTGCAGCGGGGTTACCGAAATGCCGTACCCGTAAGCAAGTGTTGCCTGGCTAATCGGACGCCAGTTGCTGTAGTGCGTCAGCATACCGGCCGACTCACCCGGAAAGCCCGACGTCGTGAGTTCGCCGAGGCCGAACTGCGTCATCGTTTCCCACAGCTGGTCGGGCTGCAGCGTCATCGCGAGCTTCGTAATACCGACGTTCGACGAGCGCGCAAGAATAGTAGTCAAACTGACGCGTCCGAGATTACGTGTGTCTTCGATTTTCTTCGGGCCGACCACAACGAACCCTGGCGCGGTATCGATGATGCTGGACGGACGGTACTGGCCACTCTCAAGTGCCGCTGCAACGACGAGCGGCTTCAGGCTCGAGCC
>JAAUYD010043446.1_pt1 | contig 10420 bp, 13 predicted proteins | sample 7278101 | NCBI WGS metagenome assembly JAAUYD01 (sample SAMN14350128, study PRJNA611818) | marine sediment metagenome | isolation source: surface marine sediment (0.6m) | place: French Polynesia: Moorea | collected 2018-08
CACCTGCCAACTGGCTGTGTCCGGATTGGCAGGTGTAAAGATCCGCTCGGGTCGCTTTCAGCACGATGCCGGTATCAAAACGGCAAAAACCGTATTCAACGGCACGGCGTTTCGACCTGGCGCAACCGTTTAAACGACAAACAGCAACAGCAGAGCGATGACCAGGGAGTAGATGCCGGTCGATTCAGACACCGCCTGCCCCACGAGCATGGTCCGGGTCAACAGGCCGGCTTCTTTGGGATTTTTACCGATGGCCTCGCAGGCCTTGGCTGCTACCATGCCTTCACCCACGCCGGGCCCGATGGCGCCCAAACCCATGGAAACACCGGCTCCCAGAAATGCCGCAGCCTTTACAATGTCTGCACCTTCAATTGCCATGATTTTCCTCCTCGTTGATCGGTGTATATGCAAACTTAAATAACGATTATCCAAATAGACACAGCGCTATACCACGAATATTAACACCAGACTGACGACCATCGCATAGATGGCGGTCGACTGGGAAACGGCTTGCCCCACCAGCATGGTCCGCATCAGATCAGCGGCATTTTTCACGTTTCGCGCCACCCATCGCACCGCACTTTCGGCAGCCATGCCGTTGCCCACACCTGGCCCGATGCCGCCAAAGCCCGTGCAGAGCCCGGCGCCCAAAAGCGCCATGGCTGCGTGCAGATGGGTGGATTCGGGAAACGTTTTGAACATCAAAATGAAGCTCACCAAAAGCCCGAATATGGACGGGGTTTGGGCTACGGCCTGACCAACCAACATGATGGTGGTCACATTGCCCACCGTCTCTGGTTGTCGGGCAACCCCTTCGCAACTCGTGCCGGCGGCCATGCCCCCCCCGTATCCCGAACCGATCGCAGCCAATCCGGTGCTCAGGCCGGCGCCCACCAATGCCGCCCATGTGGGATGCAGGGGGGCGCCCGAAAAATCCATGAACAGCAGCATCAGCGCCACGACCATGGAGAAGATGGCCGGCGTCTGACAGACGGCCGAACCGATCAGCATGTTGGTGGTCAGCCGGCTGGTCATCGCCGGTTGCCGGGAGATGCCCAGACAGGCCTGGCCGCCTGGAAAACCGGAGCCGACACCCGAACCGATGGCACCGAATCCCATGCTTAGACCAGCGCCCAAAAGCGCGGCGGCCGTGATCATGGTGGGATCACCTTTGTCCAAGAACAGCAGCAAGATGGCCACCACCAGGGCAAATATCGAGGCGGATTCGGCGACAGCCTGGCCCACCAGCATGTTTTTGAAGATGTCACCGGACAGCTTAGGATTTCTGGATACGGCCAGATTGGCCTGAGCGGCGGTGTAGCCTTCGCCGATGGCGGCGCCTACCGCGCCGAGCCCCATGGCAATTCCCCCACCGGTATACGCGGCAACATCAACCCAAGCCTGGATATCGAGTTCCATCATCTATTTCACCTGAACTGAGATGTAAACAACGGTTAACATCGTAAAAACAAACGCCTGAATGGTGCCCACAAACATGCCGAAAAAGGCATACAGAAAAGGTGGCAGCAAAACGCTCCAGGTCAGGTAGGAAACCACCAGAATTATGATTGATCCGCCCATGATGTTGCCGAACAGACGGAAGGAAATGGAGACGATTTTGGCCAGCTCTCCGATAATGTTCAGCGGCGCCATGAAAAAAATCGGTTGAAAATACTCACTGGCGTACTTTTTAAACCCTTTTTTACGGATACCCGCCACGTGTGCGATTACAAATCCCATCACCCCGAGGCTCAACGGCGTGTTGAGATCCTTGGTGGGTTCGTCCAGGTGGGGAACGATGCCCAGCCAGTTGGATACCAACAAAAACATGAATAAGGCGCAGATCAATGGACCGTATTTTTTGGCCATTTTTTTGTCCAGGGCGTCTTCGGTCAGCTTGTACAAATTGGCGACGAATAGCTCTCCGAAGATCTGCATGGATTCAGGCACAATGCCCCGTTTGCGTACTGATAGAAAGCCCAGCAGGATAATCACGCCAAAGGCGATCCAGGTCATGAGAATGACTTCGAGGTTGAATGCCATGGAATGGCCGAAAACCGGTACGATCAGCTGATGAATTCTTCCAAGTTCTCCCATATAATGTCGCCCTTGGTTCAGTGTTTGACGGAAGCAAAGATAAACCGGGATCCCTGCTCGACCAGGATCACCAGCTGTACCATGAAAATACCCACAACCGTGGCAGGGAAGTTAAATCGTTCGGACTGCACCGCCAGGATGAGGGGCATGGCCAACAGCAGATGACGCATCAACAGTGCGACCAATGAGCGCCCTACGGCCGCCTTGCGGTTGTCACTCAGCCGGTAACGTAAAAATTGCCCCATCAGTGCAAAGTTGACCGCACTGAACACCCCACCCAGCACCAGCCCGCGGCACATCTCTTTTTGACCGATGGATAAGCACAGCAGGCCGGCGCCGATGGCCAGGATCAGCGCACGGGAACCGTATTTTTTCTGAACGTCAAGAACCGTTGTGTTCGTTTCCATCGGGGTCCACTTTGTTTTTCGGTTCGGTGATTTCGAGGATCTGCCGGTAGCACACGTTGGCACCGCCGGCAACACCGAGAAGAATGAATATGGTGGTGAATACTCCTCGAAGTCCCAGCCATTTGTCCAGCGCGTGCCCAACGAAAAAACAGAAGACGATACAACCGGCCATGGTCAGCCCCAGCTGCATGACAATGGTCAGATTTTCGGCCCAATCTCTGTTTTTTTTATAGTTGAACAAACAGCGCTTCCGTATCGATTCATCAACCTTTGGGTTTCCGCCGTTGGTCACCAGGTCGGACGATGTCGTGCAACAGCGTGAGAACATCGCATTGGTCGCGGAGGTGAAATTCGCTAGCCGATACCGGCGCACGAGAGCATATAAATTATTGCACGGCTTACATTTTATTGATTGTGACGAATAGGCGAATCGCGGCAGGAATAACAAATACCATTCAACATTGTCAAGCTGCATGATTGTGCCGGTCTGCCAAAAAAACCGTTTCCAAATGGTGAATGCTACCTGCTTAAGTGCCGGGGGCACCGATTCCGTCATTCGAGGCGTTCGGTCTCGGTAGGCTGGCCTGTCCAGGATCTTGTGGTTGTATTCCACACGGGTTCGTCATACCATGCAACAACTCATTATTTTTGATAGTGTTCATCCAGAAATAGGCATATTTGATTGAGATCAAGGCGCACGTAAATTTTTACCGCAGGCATATGGTTAATATTCCGAGGATAAAAATTTTTGTGCAACGCAGATATCAGACAAATTGGCCATTTATGGATGGACACTATTTATCGCAGGGAGACCACATTACAGATGCCAAGCAAAGTTACCATTTTAGGCTCGGGAACCTGCGTGCCTTCGCTGGAACGCAACCCGTGCTCATTTTTACTTCAAAGCGGTGGGCAGAACCTGCTTTTCGACTGCGGGCCGGGTGTCATGCGCCGTCTGCTGGAAGTCGGCGTTTCAATTGACAAGATCAGCCACATCTTTTTGAGCCATTTTCATCCGGACCACATCGGCGAACTGGCCTCCTTCCTGTTCGCCCTCAAGTACCCGCAGCCAGCATCCGATGTGGAAACCTTGACGATTGTGGCCGGCGGGGGGTTCAAGGCTTTTTTCGGGCGTCTGCAAGCCGTCTATGGCAATTTGATCACACTGCCGCCGGAGCGTCTGACCATCATTGAAATGGATACGCGTCAGCCGGATCATCACGCTTTTCCATCATTCAGCATCAGTACCATGCCCGTTGCCCACGGGCCGGAAAGTATCGCCTATCGGATTGTCGATGCAGCCGGTAAGGCCGTGGTCTACTCCGGCGATACGGACACCTGCGAAGGGTTGATCACCATCGCGACCGATGCGGACTTGATGATCTGCGAGTCGGCCTTTCCCGATGATCACAAGGTGGACGGCCATCTCACCCCGTCTCAAGCTGGGAGAATCGCCCAACGGGCCGGTGTCCGGCGGTTGGTATTGACCCATTTTTATCCCGAATGTGACGACGCCGATATTGAAAATCAATGTCGAAGCACCTATAGTGGTTCGGTTGCGTTGGCAAAAGATATGATGACATTTACCCTTTGAAATGGTGGACATGCGATACTACCCCGTCAATCTCGACATTCAGGGAAGAGAATGTCTGGTGGTCGGCGGCGGCCATGTGGGTGCGCGCAAAGTGAAGACCCTGCACCAATGTGGAGCCGCCGTTACGGTTGTCAGCCCTGAAGTGATGCCTGAACTGGTGCAATTGGCCGCCGATGGCGCCATCATGCTAAAACAGCGCGAGTACCGTTCCGCGGACATCGATGGCATGTTCCTGGTGATCGGCGCAACCGACGACGAAACGCTCAACCGCCGGATTCATGCGGATGCCGAGCGGCAAAACCTGCTCTGCAACATTGCCGATCGACCGCAAATCTGCAACTTTATCCTACCGGCCCTTGTCCGCCGCGGTGATTTTGTACTGGCCATATCGACTGCCGGCAAAAGTCCCGCCTTTGCCAAGCACATACGCCAACAGCTCGATACCCAATTCGGCGAGGAATATGGACATTTGTTGGAGTTGATGGGGGCCATCCGCGAAAAACTGCTGGCCGAAGCCCATGCACCCGAAGAGCATAAGCCCTTGTTCGAAGCACTGATCGCAGCCGACTTGTTAACCCTTGTCAAGGAACGCCGAATCGAACGGATCGACCAGTTGCTGAAGCAGGTACTGGGCCCCGGCTATCGTTGCAGCAATCTGATGCCACCCAATTTCCAGCCACAGGAGTGACATGGAGCCGGCTTTTATCATCGCAACCATTGCCTACATGCTTTGCGCCGCATGTTTTTTCGGTTATTTGGTTCTTCAAAAAGTTCTGTTGCAGCGGACGGCGATCGCCTGCATGATTGCCGGTTTCGTTTTGCACACGCTCTACCTAATTGCTTGCGGCTTGCGGGAGGGTCATTTCCCGGTCAACAATCTCCACGAAACGCTGTCGGTCACCGCCTGGACAATTGCCGCGGTGTTTTTAGCCGTCTACTACAAATATCAAATCAGGATACTGGGTATATACGCGGCGCCGCTGATCTCGCTGGTAATGATCGCCGCCTACCAGATGCCCAAACCGATGCCCACGGATCCACAATTGTTCAAGAGCTGGTGGCTGGCAGCCCACATCATCACCATTTTTTTGGGAAACGCGGCTTTCACCCTGGCTTGTGGATTGGGCATCTTGTACCTCCTTCAGGAAAAGGCCATCAAAAGCAAAAAACGGGGATTTTTCTTCAGCCGGCTTCCCTCGTTGGACCTGCTGGACAGCACCGGCTACGCATGTATCGTGGCCGGCTTTTCAATGGTCACGATCGGACTGATCACCGGTTTGATTTATGCCAAAGCGATTTGGGGACGGTTCTGGAGCTGGGATCCCAAAGAGGTCTGGTCGGCCATCACCTGGCTGTTTTACGCCGCACTGCTGCATGAGCGACTGACCGTTGGATGGCGGGGCGGCCGGGCGGCCGTCATGGCCATCATCGGATTCTGTGTCCTGCTTTTCACCTTTTTGGGTGTAAATTTTCTGTTACAGGGGCATCATGGCAGTTTTACGGCCATGTAACCCGGTCCGGCGATGAAGATGCCTGTGCCGCAACCAAGCCGGCCGGTGAGATGGTGACAACGAATCATGCGCGACATCGTACTACTTGGTCTGAATCATAAAACCGCCTCCATCGACGTTCGGGAGTGTATTGCTTTTACGGCGGATGAAACCGACCAGGCACTGACCGTGCTCCGGGATAACCCGGCCATCGAAGAGTCCGTGCTGTTCTCCACCTGCAACCGCATTGAGCTGCTCATGGCCGTTGACGACTATGTGTCGGCCGTAGCGACCGCCAAACAATTCATCTCGGAGTTTAAAAAAGTACCGCTGGCTCAGTTCAGCAGCGCCCTTTACGAATATGTCGGCGACGACGCCGTCCGGCATACCTTCCAGGTCGCCGCCAGCCTGGATTCCATGGTCGTGGGCGAACCCCAGATTCTGGGGCAGATGAAAGAAGCCTATCGCAAAGCGACGCTGGAGCGGACCTCGGGTGTCATCCTCAATAAACTGCTTCACCGCACCTTCTTCGTGGCCAAGAAAGTCCGTACCGAAACCGGTATCGGCGATCATGCCGTCAGCATCAGTTACGCCGCCATCGAGTTGGGCAAGAAAATTTTCGGCGACCTCGAAGGCAAGCAGGTCCTGCTCATCGGCGCCGGTGAGATGGCCGAACTGGCGGTCGAGCATCTGATTCGCAATCGGGCCGGCACCATTACGGTGGCCAACCGCACCTTCGAAAGGGGCCTTGAGCTGGCGGAGCGCTTTGGCGGCCGCGCCGTCAGATTCGAAGAGATCGTCGACTGCATCGATCAGGCCGACATCGTCATCAGTTCGACCGGATCCACGGGTTACGTCCTTGACAGCGGCCAGATCAAACAGGCCATGAAAAACCGGCGCAACAGACGCCTCTTTTTCATCGACATCGCCGTACCGCGGGACATCGATCCGCATATCAATCGGATCAACAATGCCTATGTGTACGATATCGACGACCTGAAGGGCATTGTTGACGACAATATCGAAGATCGGCAGCGCGAGGCCGTGAAAGCCCAACGGATCATCGACGAAGCGGTGATCGGTTTCCGGCGGTGGTACGAAACCCTCGAGGTGGTCCCCACCATCGTTTCCCTGCGGGGAAAAGTGGAACACCTGGCCCGGCAGGAACTGGAGAAAACCCTTGGAAACCTGGGCCACCTGTCCGACACCGACAAACAGGCCATTGAGCGCATGACTGGGGCGCTGGTGAACAAGATTCTGCATGAACCAACTGATTTTCTTAAAAAAAACGGTTGCCATGGCAACAAGACGGTATCATTGGACCTGACCCGAAAACTGTTCAATCTCGATTGATACGCTTATGACCGGATAATCAACAGCGCTCGCGGTGGATCGAAAACATCTAAACGGGACAACATCATCGTCTCTCGCCGGCGCCAACCGACGATGGAGGAAGCCAATTGAAAACGACTGCATTCTTATTTCCCGGCCAGGGTTCCCAAGTTGTTGGCATGGGCCAGGATCTGTTTCAGGAATACGATTTTGTGAGAGAAATTTTCGACGCCGCCGACGAGATTGCCGGCGCCCATATTCGCCGCTGCTGCTTCGAGGGGCCGATGAAAACGTTGACCGAAACCGTCAATCTCCAACCGGCCGTGACCGCCGTCAACCTGGCCTGCCTGGCAGCCGTTCAGCGCGCCGGCATCGATTGCGCTTTCTCGGCCGGCCACAGCCTGGGGGAGTACAGCGCCCTGAATTCCGCTGGCGTTGTCTCCATGGCAGACACCCTCAAGCTGGTATTCAAACGCGGCCAACTGATGCACCGGGAATCGTTGAAGCACAAAGGAGCCATGAGCGCCATCGTTGGCCTGGATATACAGGCGGTGGAACCACTGGTGGATGCCGGTCGGCAAAACGGCGTAGTATCCGTGGCCAATCACAACTCGGAGCAACAGATCGTCATCACCGGTTCCCCGGAAGCGGTGGCCGCTGTGGCTCAGGCCGCCAAAGATCAGGGGGCGCGGGCGATTCCGCTGAAAGTGAGCGGTGCCTGGCACAGCGACCTGATCAAAGGCGCCGAAGCGGAATTCACAGCCTTTCTGGATACGTTCCAGTTTGCGGCACCGACCAACACGCTGATCCACAACGTGACCGCAGACAACTGCGGCGAGGGTAACGCCATCAGAGCGCTCATGGCCTCACAATTGTGCAGTCCGGTCAAATGGTACGACACCATTTGCCGATTGATGACGGAAAAGGTGGACGTATTCGTTGAAGTGGGGCCCGGAAAGGTTCTGACGGGGCTGTTGAAAAAAATCGTACCTCCGGATTACCACCACCAGGTGTTCAACCTCAGCGACATGAAAACCCTCGACAACCTGGTTTCCGGCTTGTCCTAAGCCTCGGCCGTTGGTCATTTCGCTCGATGTCCAACAGATACCTGCCGCCTGCCGTTATCAAGCGGAGGGTCAATCCTCAAGCGCTAATCAAATGCTGTGGGCGTTGCGGTTGCGTCCCCCATTTTCCCTATTCCCGCTGAGGATTGCAGTCATATTTAGGCTGGCAGCGTTTCGAGAATTGCACTTTACATGCCTGTATGCTTGTGTTAGTTTTCGCTTTTTGGTAAAAATAGTAGGTAACTCCACTTTGTTAGGACTGAGCGATGAACAAAAAAGACGTGAAATTTTTTGAAGAGCTCCTCCACAACCGGCTGCAGGAACTGCTGAGTCATGCGGGCGAAACCGTATCGGGAATGACGGAACAGAAAGAAAATTTTCCGGACCCCACGGATCGGGCCACGCTCGAATCGGATCGCAACTTCATGCTGCGCATACGCGACCGCGAGCACAAACTAATCAAGAAAGTTAAAAAAGCGCTTGATCGAATCGAAAACGGCACCTTTGGTATCTGCGAAAAGTGTGGTGACGATATTTCCATAAAACGGCTGAAAGCACGCCCGGTCACCACACAGTGTATCGATTGCAAGACCAAAGAGGAGGCTTTTGAAAAGGCCCTTGGCATATGACCCCAGCGCCGGTATCGATCTGCATGTCCACTCAACGGCCTCCGACGGCTCCCTGACCCCTTCCGAAATCCTGACGATGGCGGTTCAGGCAGGCCTGAGCGCAATCGCCATTACCGATCACGACACGATAGACGGCTCAATAGCCGCCATTCGAAGCGGGATCCCCGCGTCACTACAATTCCTGACTGGCATCGAAATCAGTGCGGGCGCCCCTCCGGACTTTCACCTAAGCGGCAGTGTACACATCCTGGGATACGGTGTCGATCCTGAAAATGCAGCGCTCACCGCACTAATTCACAGACTCAAAACGGCCAGGCAAAACCGAAATCCACAGATCATCGATCGGCTCAAGGCGATGGGAATGTCGCTGAGCATATCGGAGTTGGATGAGATCGTGGGCAACGCCATTGCCGGGCGTCCCCACATCGCCCAGCTGATGGTTAAAAAAGGGCTTGCGGATTCCATAGACGACGCCTTCGATCGCTTCCTGGGCAAGAACCAACCGGCTTATGTCGACAAATATCGTGCGCCCATGGCGGACGCCATCGGAACCATCCATGCAGCGGGCGGCATCGCCGTGCTGGCACATCCCTATCTGAATGGCATTGCCGATCCGGATCGGTTTGAAGCCTTCCTGAAATCACTGATATCATATGGGTTAGGAGGCATTGAAGCCCTATACCCCGAGCACCCCGAGGCAATTACCGATGCTTACTGCCGCCTGGCTGACAAATACGGGCTGTTGGTCACCGGCGGAACGGATTTTCATGGCGAGGTCACGCCGGGCATAAAGATTGGCGTGGGCAACGGCGACTTTCACGTTCCCTACACTCGTTTTGAAGCACTGGTCGCGAAAATGCAATCGTATTCATGAATGCAACCAACCCTCCACAATCAAACCAGGTAGCACTCGAAGCTGCCCTGGCCTACCGTTTCCGTAATCCTGAACACCTGTCTGTGGCCCTGTGTCACAGTTCCTACGTCAACGAACAGACAAGTGGCCGGTTGGTGAGCAATGAGCGCCTCGAATTTTTAGGCGATGCCGTGTTGAACCTGGTCATCAGTCACCTGCTGATGCTGCGGCATCCGGGACTAGCCGAAGGTGAGTTGTCCAGAAACCGGGCGCATCTGGTCAATGAAACCCAATTGGCGGCTATCGCGCGAGAAATCGATCTCGGCTCTCATTTGCTTCTGGGAAAAGGTGAGGAGCTCACCGATGGAAGAGAGAAAAACTCCATTCTGGCGGACGCTGTTGAAGCGGTGATCGCCGCCATTTACCTGGACGGCGGATTTGAAGCCGCTTTCTCATTCGTTGAAAAGCGGTTCTCCGAGCGGCTGCGTTCCGCCAGCCGCAGGCGTTACGCAACCGACTTCAAAAGCCGGCTTCAAGAGCGTGTCCAGGCCACCCATCACGAGGTACCCCGCTATGAAGTCATCGGCGCCAGCGGTCCCGACCACGACAAGACGTTTCGCGTCCGAATGCGTGTGGCGGGCATCACCGCCGAAGGTGACGGTAAAAGTAAAAAAATGGCCGAACAGGAGGCTGCCCGGGCCGGCCTCGACTTGCTGGACCAATCCACATGAGCGTCCGGAACAATCCTGGCCGTATGACGACCGCGCGTTCATTGATCATACCGGTTTTCATTCCGCATCAAGGATGTCCCCACCATTGCATTTTCTGCAGCCAGGGCGCCATCACCGGAGAGGCTGCCCGGACGCCGTCCACCGATCAAATTCACGAAGAGATCCGTCGCTATCTGCAGTATGGCCGGCGACCGCGGCCCACCACCCAGATCTCTTATTTCGG
>JAAUYD010063704.1_pt1 | contig 10420 bp, 8 predicted proteins | sample 7278101 | NCBI WGS metagenome assembly JAAUYD01 (sample SAMN14350128, study PRJNA611818) | marine sediment metagenome | isolation source: surface marine sediment (0.6m) | place: French Polynesia: Moorea | collected 2018-08
CACGGAGGAAGAACAGGCAGCACTATCGGGTGAGTATGCGCCGATCCCGATTGACGAGGCAGGGACTCGATTTCGCATCATGTGGGAGCGCGTGTTGCAGCACCGCGGCCCCGGCATGACGCTGCAGATGGCCGCAAGCTCGTTTGCCGAAAACCTGCGTGCCGGCGACAACTACGAATGGGGCCACCGCGCCGCCTTCGACTACGCGGCCACCTACAATCGCAGGCTCGCTGAGATCGAACACCCCGTCCTCGTACTCAATCCGGCCGACGACTGTCACGAACAGACACTTCGCGCCGATGGCATCATGAAGAATGGCCAACGCGTCGAGTGCCCGCATTGGGGACACGGTTTCCTAAACGCCTACCCGGCTGACGCGGCACGCGTCATACTCGACTTCATCGACAGGACGGAACGCAATGCCTGACACACTGCAGATACGCAACCCGCGTACCGGGGAAACCGACTACGAAATAACCGTAACGACGGGTGACGAGATTGCGGCGCTCGCGAACGATATGCGCGCCGCGCAGTTGGAGTGGCTCTCGCTGGGCGTGAACGGCCGCATTGACGTCCTGCAGCGCTGGAAACAGGCGGTCATGGACGCGTCGGACGAAATTCTTGCGGCCTTGAGCACCGATACGGGTCGCCGTACGCTCGCCCGCGGCGAGATACTCGGGGTCTGCGGCATGATCGACAACTGGAGTGCGCTCGGGCCGGGATTGACACAGACCGACGAGCGACCGTCGCAGAATCTGCCGGACGTTGCGCTGCGTCGCCAGCTCGATCCCTACCCGCTTTTGGGCGTGATCAGTCCCTGGAACTTTCCGCTGCTGCTGTCCTTTATTGACGCGGTGCCGGCGCTGGTTGCCGGTTGCGCCGCAATCATCAAACCGAGCGAGGTAACGCCGCGATTTGCGCGTGCTGTCGCAGGGACGATTGAACAGGTTCCCGAGCTGCGTGGCGTGTTGCGCTTTGTCAGCGGTGACGGGCGCAGCGGCGCCGCGTTGATCGAGCACGTCGACATCGTTGCGTTCACTGGTAGCGTGGCTACCGGCAGGAAGGTCGCGGCCGCGGCAGCTGCGGCTTTCATCCCGGCGTTTCTCGAACTCGGCGGCAAGGATCCGGCGGTTATTTTGCCGGGGGCCGACCTGGACCGCGCATCAACGTCGATATTGCGCGCATCTATCGCCGCGACGGGCCAGGCCTGCCAGTCTCTCGAGCGCATCTATGTACACGAGGATCAGCACGACGAATTCGTGCGTCTGCTGACCGAAAAAGCACAGGCAGCGAAGCTGAGTTTTCCGGACCCCGACAGTGGCATCGTTGGGCCGCTGATATTCGCGCGCCAGGCCGAGATTATCGAAGCACACATTCGCGACGCCGTCGCGAAAGGCGCGCGAGTCGAGACCGGTGGCGAAATTCTCGATCACGGTGGGGGCTGTTGGGTCGAGCCCACGGTGCTGACCAACGTCGACCACACGATGAAGGTGATGACAGAAGAAACGTTCGGGCCGCTCATGCCGATCATGGCCTACGACAGCGTCGATGAAGCAGTGACACTCGCGAACGATACAATCTACGGCCTGTCAGGTGCGGTGTTTGGCGCAACGGAAGCCGCGGCTATCGCGTTTGCGGAAAACCTCGATGCAGGCGGTATCAGCATCAATGATGCCGGCATGACCACTATGACCTTCGAGGCCTGCAAACAGGCCTTCAAACTGTCGGGAATGGGGCCGTCACGCATGGGGCCGACCGGCCTCACGCGCTTCTTCCGTGAGAAAGCCCTCTACCTGAATCGTGGTGCTGTTACGCCCATCGAAAACCAGGCCGAAGGCGGCTGACCGCGACTTGCACAATTGTTATAACTATATAACAATATGACGAACGCCAGCTCGTCTGTCGAGCGGGCAATAAATCCAATTCCTTTCAGGGGGAACAACAATGAAGTTTGCTGGCAGAAGTATGCTCTGTGGCGCCGTGACGACGGCCCTGGTCGGAGCTTTCTCGATTGCCGTGCCACTGGCAACCCAGGCACAGGAACTCGAAGAAATTACGGTCATCGCTCGTAAGAAGGACGAGAGTCTGCAGGATGTGCCCCTTGCCGTTTCGGCAATCACGGCAGACATGGTTCAGCGCATGGGTCTGCAGGACCTCGACGACATCGCCAAGATGACGGCCGGTCTGCTATTCGACACCGAGTTCGATCGAACGTCCAACCGACCCGTCATTCGGGGGCAGGCGAACATACTTGGTTCCTCCGGTGTGTCGTACTTCATCGATGGTGTGTACATCACTGGCTCGATCAACGACTACGACATCAACGACGTCGAGCGCGTCGAAATCGTCAAGGGACCGCAAAGCGCGCTGTACGGTCGCAATACCTATTCCGGTGCGATCAACATCGTCACGAAAGCACCAGGTGATACGTGGGCGACGCGCGCCCAGGTCAAGACAACGGACGACGGAATGTCGGACCTGTCCGCGTCAATTCGGGGACCGGTCACCAATAACCTTGGTATCGGACTCTCGGCGCGGTACTACAATCACGACGGTGCGTTCACGAACACGTTTGACGGCTCGGATATTGGCGAGCAGGAATCCTCATCGCTGTCAGCGAATGCGGTATTCTCGCCGTCCGAAAATTTCACTGCACGCTTCCGGGCTTACTACGCCGAAACACGCGATGGACAGACGCCGCTGATTGGCATTCCGCACTCGGAGAACAACTGCTTCCCGGATAACGGCAGCCTCTACGCGGGCGGCGGACGCTATTACTGTGGCGTATTGCAACCGCGCCCGGTCAACAGCGACTGGACCGTGCAGGCACCGGATTCGAAGAATGATCGCGACCTTACGCAGTTCAGCCTGTCGATGGACTGGCAACTTAGCGACAACTGGTCACTCGCGTCGGTGACGGGTTACAACACGGAAGACGCTGTGTTCATTTCCGAGGCCGACTACCAGCCGACGCAGTTCCAGACAGCGGTTTTTGCGCGTTTCCCAACCGGCTTCCCGTTCCCGACGGCCTGGGCCTACGTCGGTACTATGGTCGACTTTACTTTCGCAAGCGCCGACGACATCGAGGACCTGTCACAGGAATTCCGTCTGCGATATGTAGGCGAGCGCAGCGAATTCCTGATCGGCGCGTATTACTTCGATCAGGATTCGGCAACCGTTGGCGTGCGTGAACTACCACCTAACGCTCAGGCGATTGCGGCTGCTAACTACGGGGCAACCTTTGCTGAGCAGCAAGCCTGGTGCACGGCGAATTTCTTCATTTGCACCGGAATTACGCCGTTTTTCGGCCCGACCGTGGCGGTCAATAACACGTTTAGCGAGATTAATACCCAGAATTCGGCGTTGTTCGGCATGGCCGCGTTCGACATCGGTGACGCATCGCGACTGACGATCGAGGCCCGTTTCGCCGAGGAAGAACTCACGCGAAACAGAACGACAAGTGCGACGTTCCGTTCATTCAGTCCGCGAATCACGTTCGATCACAGGTTGTCCGACGACCACATGGTTTACGTGCTCTACGCCGAAGGCACCAAGCCCGGCGGCTTTAACAGCGATCTCGCAGCGTCCCAGAACAAGGGTGAATTTGAAGAGGAAGAAGTCGAATCCATCGAAGTCGGTTCGAAGAGTACCGGCCTTGACGGACGCCTCGTTGCAAACGTGTCGCTGTTCCTGAACCAGGTCACGGGTTATCAACTCACGCAAAACGTACGCGCCGGGGCAAATACGACCTCGGCCACGGTCAATGCCGGCGACGCCGACATCTTCGGCGCGGAGATCGAACTTCGCTACGCTGCGCGCACGGTCGACGGTCTGAACTTTACGTTCAATTACGCATTCACAGACGCTGAGTTTGTCGCGGGCACTGACGAAAATATCGGCTTGCTGATCGATGTTAACGACGACGGACTGGTCAACTGCTCTGCGGGCGATGAGTTTCCCGAGATTTCGGGTTGTACGGCATCGGCTTTCGGTTCGCTCGTTGGTAACCAGGTGCCGCGCACCGCAGAGCACCAGATCTTCCTGGACGCCGAGCTGCGCCGCCCGATGGGCAGCGGGGATTGGGAGTGGTACCTGGGTGCAAACGGCACCTACGAGTCGAGCAAGTTCGCGCAGGTTGTGAACGAAGCAGAAACCGGTAGCACGACGCTGATCAACGCACGTTTCGGCATGCAGAACGACCGCTACGGCTTCAGCCTCTGGGGCAAGAACCTCACAGGCGAAGACAGCACGACGTTGGCACTACGTTACGCTGACGGTGCTGACAGCTTCAAACGCAGCTTCGTCATTATGCCTCGCCGTGATACCTATTGGGGTCTGACGGCGAACGTCAACTTCGAGTAGTCATATAACGCCAACCGGGCCCGCGAGTCGCAGCAGTCACTCGCGGGCCTTTTTTTATCCCTGAAATGTGGAGTTCACCCATGAATCGACTAGCCACCGTATTGGCCGCCGTCCTCCTCCCGTATTCCGCGATTGCCGAAGATGTGACCGTCAGCGGCCGCGATGCATTTATCCTCGGCATGAAAACCACCTGCGGCACGACAGAGGCCGGCAAAACTCGTTACGGCGTTTTTGAGGGTCGTGCATACAGCCGCGTGCCGGGTGAGAAAGATCGCCATCTGTTCAACTTGCTCGGCATCAATGTTCGTCAGTGCAGCAGACATGAAGACCCTGTGCGCGGTGACGGCTTCCGTTCCGTGTCGCGCGAAATCATGGTCTACCTCGACAAGGACAGCGGCGAGATCGTCGATTCTTGGGACAACCCCTGGACCGGCAAGACCAACGAGATCGTGCACGTCGCTAACGACCCGGTAAGCATGCGCGCTATCCGCTGGGAAAAAGACGACAACGGCGAACCAGCCCGGGAAATGTCCCTGCGACGCTACGGCGACATGGTTGCGGCTTCTTTCGAAGTACCGTTGTTCTATCCAAACCCGCTCGGCGGCGACTACCAGCAGTATGTGGGCGGCACATACCATGCTATGGAAATCTTCAACACGTTCTACTACGCGGACAAGGCACTCGACAGCAGTGTGACGAGCATCGGTGATACTCGCCTGGCATGGTCTCGCGTAGCGCAGTGGCTGCCGATGCTCGAGATGGGCAGCAAGCCAGGACTTATGGTTTTCAACGCTACCGGCTTCAGCACGTTTGACAAGTCGCTGATTCCTGACAAACTCGCGCGTATCCTCGACGAGCGGTACCCGCTGTACTGGACCCCGCCGCCAGTCGACGACAAACGGCCGAACGAGACTTCCTGGACGGTGTTCAAGAAGCACATCGGCGAGGTTAACAAGGTAGAAGCCACACACTAGATGACCGCGAGTGTTCCCGTTCTCATCGTCGGTGCCGGTCCCGTCGGCCTCAGCGCCGCGCTGGCGCTCTCCAAGGTCGGCATCGAGGTCCGCGTCGTCGACGCGGCCGACGGTGTCGACAGGCGCATGCGGGCGTCAACATTCCATCCGCCAACTCTGGATATCATTGAGTCGTTCGGGCTGGACGAAAAACTGGCATCACTCGGGCTGAAAGCCGAGTACTTCCAGCTCCGCCAGCACGAATCTGCGGAGGCCGTCGAGTTCGACCTGTTTGCGATTCGTGGGGAAACGCACCATCCCTATCGACTGCAGGTCGAGCAGCACCATTTCTGCGACCTTGCCGTCGCCTCGCTACGCGAACGCGGGATCGATGTCGCGTTCGGAGTTCGTGTCAACGGGCTGTCACAAAATGACGACAAGGTGACGGTCGAGACGTCCGACGGCCCGATCCACGCGACCTGGGCTGTCGGCGCAGATGGTGCGACGAGTGCGGTTCGCAAGGCACTGCGCCTGGACTACGGCGGAATGACCTATACGCATTCGTCGGTCCTCGTCTCAACGCCATTTGAATTCCACAACGCGTTGCCCGACATCAGCGACGTAACCTACTGCTGGTCTGACCGTGGCCCCTTCAGCTTGTTGCGGCAGCGCAAGTTCTGGCGCGCCAGTCTGTATCCGGGCGTCGAGGATCTCGACGAAGCCGCCGACGAGGACAGGGTTCGCGACTGGCTGGGTTACATCCACCCCGACGCCCGCGACGCCGACATTCTCGATGTCAATCCGTACCGCGTCCACGAGCGCTGCGTTGAGCAGTTCCGCGTCGGGCGCGTGTTCCTGGCGGGCGACGCGGCGCACCTGAACCCGCCGAGTGGCGGCATGGGCATGAATGGCGGCATTCACGATGCAACAAATTTGTCCGCCAAATTGCTTGCAGTGATCAACGGTGCGCACCATTCCCTGCTCGATCGATACCATCGCCAGCGACACACGATCGTTACCCAACGAATCATCCCACAAGCCTCAGCCAACCGCGGCCGTATGGGCGTCGAGAATCGTGAGAACCAGCTCGAGCTGCTGCGCCGGTATCGCGAAATCGCCAATGACGACGAACGCTGCCGCGAATTCCTGCTGCGCACTTCCATGATTACGGGTCTGCGCGAGGCAAGCCAGATTGAATGACGAGCGTGTCCTGATAGGTATTGGAACTCCCCAAGCCAATCCGACGGTCGAAATGGAATTCCAGCGTTTCCTGCGCGGGCCCGCCTGGCCGGTGTTCACTCGATTGACCAGCGAGGCCCCGTCATCGGACGATCGGCTGGTCGAATACATGGAGCAGATGCCGCGCGCGCTGGCGAGCTTCGACACGATGCCTCTTGCCGCATTCGGCTTCGCGTGTACCGGTTCCTCCTACCTGCTTGGCGACGAGCGCGAAGAGGAGATAACCAATTCGGTTTTGCAGAAGCATCGGTGCCATATTGTCACGGCGACACAGGCAATTCGGCGTGAACTCGAGGGCCGCGGAGCAAGCCGCATAGCGCTGCTTGCGCCCTACCCGAAACCACTCGTTGATGCGGCCAGTGCTTACTGGGTCCGTTTTGGATTTGACGTGGTCGCGACGGCACGCGTCGACATTGGCGAGGACACGCGCGCAATCTATGAAATCACGGACGCGAACGTTGCCGAAGCGCTGACAGGTTTCGACGCGGCCGATGCCGACGTTACCGTACTCAGCGGCACCGGCATGCCCACCATCACCGCACTGTTGAACGCAGACCGGCCGATGCTTAGCAGCAACCTCTGTCTCGCCACAGAACTGCTGCGCCGGACGCAGCAGTGGCCGCCGAACGAGGCGGCCGACATCGGCAAACTCTGCTCGGGGCGCCGTTGAAATGGCCGTCCGCTGGCGAATTGCAATCCTTCTGGCCGTCATCACGACGATCAACTACATCGACCGTTCAGTATTCGGCGTCGTCGCACCACAAATCCGGGAGCTGTTCTCTATCGGGGACGCCGACTACGGACTGATCACCTCCGGATTCCTGTTCGCTTACGGCATCGGCCAGTTGATTTCGGGCCCGATCATCGATCGTCTCGGCACCAAGCGCGCCTTCGGCCTTGCCGCAATTCTGTGGAGTGTTGCGACAATGTTGCACGCACTTGGCCGCGGACTTTGGAGCTTTTTTGCCCTGCGCGTCACATTGGGGGTCGCCGAAGCTGCCAACTTTCCGGCGGCCACCAAAGCAGTCGCGGAATGGTTCCCTGCCCGCGAACGCTCAACAGCAGTCGGCATCTTCATGCTCGGCGCGGGGCTCGGTGCGATCATTACACCGCCCCTGACGGTCTGGATCATGCAAACACTGGGCTGGCGCTGGGCCTTCATTATTCCCGGTGCGCTTGGCCTCTTCTGGGTGCTGTTGTGGCAACGCTGGTTTCATCATCCGGAAGATCACCCGACGATCAGCGCCAGCGAACGCAACATGATTCTCGCCGAGCGCTCGGCGCAAACTGCAAAGGAGAGCTGGGTCTCCCTGCTGCGGCACAAGGAATTCTGGGGGCTGATGATTTCCCGGCTCGTCAGCGACTTCCCGTTCTACTTCTTCCTGTTCTGGTTGCCGCAGTACCTGATCGATGCGCGCGGATTCGATTTGCGTGATATCGCCATGTTTGTCTGGCTGCCCTGGGTTGCTGCCGATATTGGCGCGCTTGCCGGTGGCACGATGAGCAGTTGGCTGGTCGCGCGAGGGCGGAGCATAAACTTCGCACGCAAAGCCGTAATCTGGCTCGGCGCCGCCATGGTCGTCGTCACGATCCCGGCCGTACAGACCGAATCTGCGTATCTCGCGCTGGCGCTGATCTGCTTCGGTCTGTTCGCAATCCAGGTGAAGGGCGCCGTCTTCTTCACGCTGCCATCAGACCTGTTTCCGGCCGCCAAGGTAGCGACGGTTTGGGGTGTGTTTGGCGCTGTCGGCAGCCTCGGCGGGGCCGTCCTCGGCATTATTGCCGGCAACATGATCGAGGCGTCCGGCTACACTAATGTCTTCATCATGATTGCTTTGCTGCACCTCGTCTCGGCGGCGTTGCTGCAGCTCTTCGTTCCCCGGATAGAGATGCTCGAACATGGGTAAGGAATTCGCAGAAATCGACGACAAGATCCGCAACTGGATTGAACGCCAGAATGTCTTCTTCGTCGCCACCGCGCCGCTGGCAGGCGACGGACTCATCAATTGTTCACCAAAAGGGCTCGATAGCCTCCGCGTCCTGGGCCCGCGCCAGATTGCCTACGCCGACACCGGCGGCTCGGGCATAGAAACGGTCGCGCACCTGAATGAGAACGGCCGAATCGTGATCATGCTGTGCGCTTTCGAGGGCCCGCCCAAGATCTTTCGCTTCTACGGTCAGGGTCGCTCGGTGGTGCCCGGCAGTCGCGAGTTCGATGAACTGGTTGCCACGTTTCCGACTATGCCGGCCATCCGAAATTTCGTCGTTGTCGACATCGACCTCATTCGCGACTCCTGCGGCTACGGCGTGCCGCTGTACGAGTTTCAGAGCGAGCGTGACTCGTTAAAGAACTGGGCCAGTCAGAAAACGCCCGAAGAACTGGCCGCATACCGCGAAGAGAACAATGCCGTCAGTCTCGACGGCCTGCCGGGCTTGACGCCCGGCAAACGCTGACAATCCTGCCAGACTCTTAGCGGTCGAGGGTGCAGCTCGCCTGCATCCAGCGCAGATTGATCGCGAGACGCTCTGCCGTCGGTTCGCCCCATGCGTACGACTCGGCCCTGTCGCTATCGCCCTTGTAGGCATACAGGACAAACGAATTCCTGTTTGGTCCTGTCGGCCAGCGAACATTGCGCAACTTGATGCGGACGGTCTGGGGGTCGTCTTCCTCGGTCACGACAGTTGCAGTACCACCCTGGTCCCAGATCTCGAGGCCCTGCTTGAACGTCCAGCTCTCACCGTCGCGCTCCAGCGCGGCGACCCAGCATTCGAACCTTCGCGCCTTGATGTTTTTGTGGGGAATGCCGGCCTTGTTGCCGAAGACGTAGTTACCGTCTTCGTCCTCGGCGCGATCGCTGATCCAAATCTCGTCTTTCGTCAGGATCAGGTCATCGTCGATGATGATGCGCTTGCCACTTCGTTGCGAAACGAAGTTGCAGGCACCGGGCTTCATCTGGCCGTCGAACTCCGCAGCACGTTTGCGCCAGAACACATCGCACCCCGGCATGTTGCGCGTTTGCTCGGGCGTCAGCCCCTCGAGTTTTGTCGCATCGAGATGCGCATCGACGAGTGAGGCAACGTCGTGGGGAGTATGAATCGCAAGCCGAATCGCGTTCTCTTCATAGTCGGCCGTAAACACGTATATACGTTGGCGATAGATCTTGCTCGGCTCATCGTCCAGATATTGCTGGACGTAGAACACATTCTCGCCGAAGGCGGGCAGATCGACGCGCGCGAATGTGTGATGGATACGCTCGTGACGCTCGTCCTCCGGAACGCCCTGCAGTTTCTGGAAGTAGACCTGCTCCTGGTTGTCGTACACGCCCGGGAACCACTCGAGGAACGTGCGCATATCGCGATCGAGAACGGCGTTCTGGTCCGCGTAGGCGGCACTGGCGAAAACTGCACTGACAAGCAGCACGACGATATTTTTCTTCATGATTTACTCGCTATTTCCAATTCGACTTGTCGCCGAGATATCGTTTGGCATCGTTGAGATCGGTCGGTTGGTACTCCGCGAACAGATTCGGGCCGTACGGACTCACGTACTTTTCGAAAACCGGATTGTAAAGTTCGGTGTGTAGCGTTGGCTGACGGTTGCGGGCGCGGAACCTGGCAATGGGAACTCGCGCATACACGGCCTGCTCGAACGCCGAGCGTGCTTCGGCAATCACATCGCCGCGTGGATCATAGATTGCCGACCCGCCGCTTCCTGCGTCATCGAAAAAATCAGGGTTATCGGGTGACACGGCGTTGTTGCATACCGCTGTGTACACGCCGTTGTACATCGACGTCGCCTGCATATCGGCGGGCGTGAACCCCCCTGTTGCCGTGCGCAGAATCATCTCTGCACCCTTGATCGCGAA
>JAAUYD010115446.1_pt1 | contig 10417 bp, 10 predicted proteins | sample 7278101 | NCBI WGS metagenome assembly JAAUYD01 (sample SAMN14350128, study PRJNA611818) | marine sediment metagenome | isolation source: surface marine sediment (0.6m) | place: French Polynesia: Moorea | collected 2018-08
CCAGTTGTAGAACGTGCCGTTCGAGATGCCGGGCTCCCGGCAGATGTCCTCCACCTTGGCCCCGGCCTCGTGCTGCTTGATCGCCTTGATGATCTGTTCTTCGCTGTAGCGCTTCTTCATTCTGAGATCTCCATCTTGCTGGATTATCTGGAAATCTCATCCATCTCATGGCGCTAATCTCAGGGGAAAGGTCAGTCCGAAACAGAATGCCCACGGAGATTAGGGAGTTTGGGGTGCGCGGTGAGAGATTCGAACTCACTTCGAGTATTGCGGCAGTCGAAGTAACGGCTCGTCTCGGCATCGTTTTGGACACCAATCGACTGCTCAAATTGGTTCCGGGCGACCGAAAAGATAGTGTCCTAGTGACCACCGCAATCCTTGGCCAGGAGATCACGGTCAGTCGGATCTGAGCAATTGATAGTGCGGGCTGAAGGCGACAGTTTTGGAGTCAGTCCCGTGCTCGGCCTTCGAGTAACGCCAAGCGGGCTTTCACTGCTTCGACGCTTTCCTGCAACTCAAGCACCAAGTCCTCGAGTTGCGCGATACGCTGGTCGTCTTGCTCGGCTGGGCTCGAAGAAACGTCTGTCGCGGCATCTGCGGCAAATTCAGTATCCGGATCACTAAACAGATGCGCATAGCGCACCTCGCGTCGTCCCGGCTCGCGCGCCAAGCGGACGACGAACGGGCCATCGCTGCGTTCGACGAGGCCCTGCAATACAGCCTCGGTTTCGCTGACATCGTCGAACTGGCAAAGTCGATTGCTGCGGCTGCGCAGCTCTCCGGGGGTTTGCGGACCACGTAGCAATAATAAGCAGAGAATGCCGATTTCCTGGGCGCTGAACTCCAAGCTACCGAAGCCGACATTGGCAAATCGGTGCTTGTATTTGGTCACCCGACTGCCAGCGTTACCCCGATCGCTGACCAGATGCTTACTGATCAGGCCGTCGACAGTCTGCTGCACTTCCGTGTCACTCAAGTGAATCACCGGCTCCCGACTGCTCTTCTGGTTACAGGCGTTGGTGAGTGCGCTCAGTGACAAGGGGTATTGCGCCGGCGTAGTGATCTCTTTCTCGATCAGGCAGCCGATCACGCGAGCTTCTGGCGGGGAAAGTTCGATGCGCATAGGTAAACTCGTGGTTGTCAGGATGGATGACGACATAGTAATGCAGGTGTGGGGATGAGGTGGGCAGAACTCCGAGCGCCACGACCCTGGCGGACATCTTGGCCTGAATACCCCTAGTACGGTTCACCAACAGTCACACTTCGGACTCGGGATCAAAGAGACTCAGGGCAAAGAGTGAGAACTTTGACCGGTCCTGTCGTGGGGCCCTCAGATCCTCTTGATAGAACCTGCCTACGACGTCGCCAGCGGCCCTGGTTCAACTCTTTCCTAACCACTTGTGAAACGTAGTGAAAGCGAATCGGCCCGGAGTCCTGGCCGAACCTTTTCCTGGGACGGTGGTTCAAGGAATTAGCCTTTCAAAAAATCTGAGGAATGAAGAATTTTAGTTTCGGGCAAAACCGAGGGGCTGCGCAAATCAGGGAGTTAGAAATGCGCGGGGAGAGATTGTAGGTCGCATCGATTTTCGCGGCGGTTGGAATATGCAGCTCGAATCGTTGGACTTCCTTTTGCAGATAGTCCGGCGGATTACACGGCCCGGGATGCCTTCTATGCAATAGTCGATGGGTCTGGGCAGGTGCGTCGCGCGTCTCCAGCACCCAGGGCATCGATACTTTTCATTTCATCATCGCTGAGCTCAAAGTCGTAGATGTCACGGTTCTCGGCCATGCGCTTCTCTTTCGAAGTCTTCGGTAGTGCGGTGCGACCGCTTTGCACGTGCCAACGCAGTACGACCTGCCCCGGGGTCTTTTTATGCTGTGCGGCAATGGTTTCCAGTACGGTGTCGTTTAGCATGTTGAAGGCGCCGCTCGCAAAAGGCGCGTAAGCGGTCACGACGATGCCCCGTTCGTTGCAAAAGGATTCGAGCTCAGAATCGCGGCAGTATGGATGGACCTCCACCTGGTTGACGGTGGGACGAAGTTCCGGCTCCGGGATGTCTTCCATGAGCTGACGTAGATGGGAGCTTGTGAAGTTGGACACGCCGATGGCGCGTGCGGTGCCCTTGTCGGCGATCTCGCAGAAGGTGCGCCAGATGGTGGCGCGAGCCTTGCGAGAGAAGTTGGCGTCTGTACTGCTCGGTTGCCCAAAGCTCCCGGGCCAGTGCATCAGTAGCAGATCCACATAGCCGAGGCCCAGATCGTCGAGGGTGTCGACCATGTCGTCACGGACCTTCTGCGCGATGTCGTCGACCTTGTCGAAGTCCCAGGTTCGGCGGTGCGATATGTTGATATGCGGTGGCGCTGCCGGGTGCGCGAGCTTGGTGGTGACAAAGAGGTCGTCGCGAGTCAGATCGCCGCTGCTGAAGCGTTGCCCGAGTAGCGTCCCAACAATGCGCTCGGTACCGTAGACTCGCGCGCCGTCAAAGGCGCGATAGCCGTTATCAAGCGCCAACGAAACAGCCTGCCAGGCCAGTTCAGGTCGAAAACCCTGGAACGCACTGGCGCCCACCCAATCACCGAAGGCACAACCAAAGGCCAGGGTAGGCATGGTGACACCATTGTGTAGAGTGACCATTCGCGCGTTATCTGCCGTTGTATGCATTCGTTTTCAGCCTTGCTTAGTGATCAAGAAAAGGACGCTGCCGCTGGTAAACTTGAAGAATAGACTCACGTTGAAGTCGCCGTCGGATCTCGTCCAGGTCAGTCGTTGGCTAACGAAAAAGCAAGCTGCCAAACCCGGATGTGTGCGGTGCTTAGTATCGTCTATACACCGAACGGGAACGGGTGCCAAAATGTTTGAGCGCCTCGTGGAACATCCGACGCAAGACGAGGCGGTACTCCACGTCTATGCGATACTGAAGAACCGTAACCAAGCCCCTCAACTATCCTGCAACAACACCGCCGGATTAAGCCGCATGGCCCTTAGGGTCGGCAACATCCCACCCAGAAGCGCCGCTGAACTGACGGCGCCAGCCACCAGCGCACCCAGCCACCACAAATCGCCAGCCGGCAGCTTCAACGCCAGGTCTGCCACGGGCAGCGCGATCAGCGCGCCGAGCGCTGTCGCGAAGGCGGTCGCAAGGAGCGTAAGCAACCCGGTCTCAAGTAGCATGGATTGCTGAATGGCCTTGTGCCTGGCGCCGAGGCAGTGCAGCAGGTTGGCCACATAAAGTTGCCGCCTGCGGCTTACACTCACCACGCTCGACAGCACCAGAAGACTTGCCAGCAGGCTGACGGCAGCAATGGCTGCGAGGCCGGCAGCGGCCTTGTTGAGAAGGGCACCGGCGGTTTCCAGCCAGTCGGCGGTGCGCAATGTGATCACGTTGGGGATGTTTTGCGACAGCCATTGCTGGGAGGCCTTCGCGGCCTCATCGCTCTGGTAGACCGCGCCTACGTACAGGCTGATTAATTCGTCCAGCGCCCCTTCCTCGAGAATGCCTTCAAACCAGAACCGGGTCTGCAGGCCTTTCTGTCGGTAGATGGCGCGGATCTCAGCGTTGATCGTTCTGTGCTGGGCCGTGAATTCCACCTCGTCACCGACACCCAGGCCGAGTTGGTAGGCCTCTCGATCCTCCATGGCCATAAAAACAGGTGCTCCTTCCGGCGCGGGAGCACTCCACCAGGCGCCTTCTACCAGTTCAAGGCGTTCCGGATTGCCCGAGAGGTAGCTGAGTTTGTACTCATCCCCCATGGCCTCGCGTCTGGCCTCCGGGTTGTCCGCAAGTAGCTCGGCAATCGGTTGCCGGTTAATCGTAGCCAGGCGGGACCGAACCAACGGCAACAGCTCCAACCTACTGGAGGAATCCAGCGTTTCGAAACCGGCCTGAAGCGGCTGCCTCTGGTCTGGGAACACGTCATACAAAATCAATGCGGGTGATTCCGCCGGTATGGTGGTTTCGATTGCTCGCAGGAGCGTTGTAACCATCATGGTGCACGCCACTACAAGAGTCAGTGCGGTACCCAGCGACAGCAGTATTGCTCGAAGTGGCGAATCCGGCCCGTGGAGATTGGCCAGCGCCAGCCGGCGGGCGAACTTGCGGTCGGCATAATCGCTGTCTTCCAGCGTTTTGGCCGCCCGGCGCAGTCCCTTGATCAGGCCTTCCAGCAGTCCCCAGAGCAGGATCACCGCCAGCAGGAACAGAAAACCCAGATGCGGGGATGGCAACCAGAACAGCGTGGCGGCGACAAAAAGCGCAAGTAGCAGGTAGCTGGCAATGCGCCAACCGCGAGGCTCATGCGGTGCGGCCTGGACCTCGCCCCGAAAAAGCCCGGCCGGAGAGGCTGCGAGTGCCCTTGCCAGGGCCGGCAGCGCGAAGACATAGGCGGTCAGCACCGCAAACAACCAGCTAAGAAGCAAGGGGACAAGCCAAAGAGACAGCCAGTGCCCTGCTCCGTCCGGCCCGGATAGCGCAAAGGCATCGCCGGCCAGGCCGATAGCCACGGCAGAAAGCCCAAGGCCGATCCCGCCGCCGATAAGGCCAGCCAGGCTGCCCAGTATGCCGATCTGTAACAGGTAGATGCCCACCAGCGATTTGCGGCGCAGGCCCAACGTCTGCAGCGTGGCTATGGTGCCCAACTTTTCGTCCAGGTAGGCGTGTATGCTGTTGGCGACACCGAGGCCGCCAATGAACAACGTAGTGAAGGCAACGAGGATCAGCCCCGTAGCAATCTGGTCCAGTCGCTCGGAGATACGTTCGCTGCGCTCGGCAAAGGTGGTGATGTCCCACCGTGTGTCCGGAAATGCCCGTTCGAATTCTTCCAGCCACACGTCGAGATCCTGATCGGTCTGCACCCGGTATTCGTAATCGATTCGGCTGCCTGGCCGGATCAGCCCCGTTGACTCCACCGCCTGTTCGGAAATCATGATCGGCAAGCCGCGCCAGTTGGCATTCAGACTGCGATCCGGCTGTTTCTGAATGAGGCCGCTGATACGAAAGGTTGCTGCGCCAATCTCAATCTGGTCGCCAACAGACAGGCTCTGACGCTCCGCCAGCAAGGGATCGATGATAGCGCCCCAAAGGTTGTCATTTCGTGCCGTGAGCGCCTTGCGTGGCTCATCCGGCGTCAGCTCCAGAGCGCCGTAGAGTGGATAGGCCGCATCCGGCACCAGTATCTCGGCTCTGAAGAAACCATCACCGTCGCGATCGCTAACAATGGTGTCGAATTCCCGGACCAGCGAGACGCTGCCAGTGGCGAGAATCCACTCGAGTACGTCGTCCGGCAAAGGCTCGCCGGAATCAAGCTCAACGTCTCCGCCCAGCAACGCGCGGGTATCCGCCAGCAGGCTCTGCTCGATGAACCCGTATAGGCTGGCAGTAGCGGCCACGAGGGTGACACCGAGAATCAGGCAGGCGAGAAAGACCTTGAGCGCAGAGAGGCGTGATCGCAGATCGCTGATTGCGAAATTGAGCAGCCAGAGCGGCTTTGTTGAGCTTTCACGCTTCATAGAGGCGACCACCATCCATCCGCACCCGATGCTGACAGCGATCTGCGACACGCTCGTCGTGCGTCACCAGAAGCAGCGTGGATTTGCTCTTCCTGTGGAGGTCAAACAGCAGTGAGAGCACTTTCTCACCGGTTTCTTGGTCCAGGTTGCCTGTGGGCTCATCGCCAAGTAGCAGGCTCGGGTGGTGGATCAGTGACCTGGCAATCGCCACTCGCTGTTGCTCACCGCCGGAAAGCTGACCCGGATAGTGCTGCAGCCGATGACTGAGACCAACCGCCTCCAACATGGAAAGCGCCCGATCCCGGGTCTTGGCCTGACCGGCGATTTCGAGCGGCAGGCTGACGTTGCCAAGGGCGGTCAGTCCAGGCAGCAGATGAAATGACTGGAAGATGATGCCAAGGTGCTCACTACGCCAGTCGGCCAGGGTATCGGCATCCATGTCGCCAAGGCGCTGATCGCCGACGAGGATCTCACCGCTGGTCGGGCGCTGAAGGCCGGAGAGAAGAAGGAGCAGCGAAGTCTTCCCGCTGCCGGAGGGGCCGGTGATTGCAAGCGCTTCACCCGGCGAAACCCTGAGTGACACATTGTTGAGTACCGAAACCTTTCCTGATTCGGTCGGGTACTCGAGATGGATATCGTTCATTTGAACGCTGGTGGACACTGTGACTGTACCCCCGTAATCCGAGCCATGCGGGATGTGGGATTTTCTTGTATTTTGACCCCAAGGAGGTCCCTGAATGAAGCGCAAGCGCTGCTCCGAAGAACAGATCATCTCGATCCTCAAGGAGCACCAGGCTGGCGCCTCGGTTGCTGATCTCGCCCGCCGATACGGCCTGGTCGAGAACACGATCTACCGCTGGAAATCGAAGTACGGCGGCATGGAGTTATCGGAAGCCAAGCGGCTGCGCGACCTCCAGCAGGAGAATGCGCGGCTGAAGCGCCTGCTGGCCGAGGCCGAGTTCGACAAAGCCGTGCTGAAGGAGCCGGTCGAGGGAAGATGGTGACGGCCGCGCAACGGCGCCGGGCCGTGGAACACCTTAAAAGTCGCTGTGTCAGCGAGCGCCGGACCTGCCGGCTCGTCGGATTCAGCCGATCCGCCATCGGGTCCCCACTGAAGGGCCGCGATGATGTGGGGCTGCCCGAGCGGCTCAAGACGCTCGCTGAGCAGTATCCTCGCTATGGCTATCCGACCCTGCACGACATGCTCAGAGCTGCGGGCCATGTGACGAACCACAAGCTCACCTACCGGATCTACCGCGAGCAAGGGTTGCGGGTGCGAACCAAGCGTCGCAAGAAGCTGACGCGGCCGCGGGTGCCGATGCGGGTGCCAGACAAGGTTAATTCGCGCTGGTCGATGGATTTCGTCTCAGACCAGTTGGCCAACGGCAGGCGGTTCCGCGTCCTCAACGTCGTCGACGATTACTCCCGAGAGTGCGTGCTGCAAATCGTCGATACATCGATCTCTGGCCTGCGGGTTGCCCGCGCCCTCAATCAGTTGAACAGGCCATTACCGACAACGATCGTCGCCGACAACGGCCCGGAGTTCACATCCAAGGCCATGTTCATCTGGGCGAAGCGTGCCAAGGTGAAGCTGCATTTCATCCAACCCGGCAAGCCGACGCAGAACGCGTTCGTTGAGAGCTTCACGGTAAGTGTCGTGACTACTGCCTGGATCTGAACTGGTTCGCCAGCCTGTTGGATGCTCGCGAGACCGTCGACACCTGGCGAGACCATTACAACCACGTCAGACCATACCGTTCGCTGGGCAAGAAGCCGCCAGCCGTGTTCGCCCGAGAAGTGGCCAGATATGCTCAAATTCCCGCATCAAACGTGGTTCACTTCCAGAGGTACGGTCATCCTGACCCGCTGGAAGCGAGAGGCGGACGCCCAGGGCGCCGTGTCTTCGGCGGCCCGGGTAACCCAGGGGATGAAGAACTGGCGCCGCTGAAGCGCGAACTGGCGCGAGTGACGAAAGAGCGGCATCGTTGACCCGATGCGGCAACGTTGTTGGTCAAGGAATCCTATTGATATACCAGGCGATCGAGCGTTGTTGCGGTATATCTCCTGTTCGCATGACGTGTCACGTGCTGAAGGATTCTCCCAGTGATTTCTACGATCGGGAAGGCCACCCGCCCAGTGCGCGCCGGTTCGTATGTTTCGATTCTCAGGATATGTAAAGGCTGATTACTCCGGTCGGCCGGCCCTGGTGGGTGCCGCCCGGGATCGACCTGTACGGGTGGCACATTCTGTCCCGGTGCATGTCCAGCCTGTCCCAGGAACCCAATCTCACCGCGGCGTCGCGCGTTTGATCACCCGATTTCTTCCTTATCGGTAGTTTCTATTCCCACAAGACTGGCCCGGTCCGTGCTATCTGAACGTGCCACGCGCCGTCGCGGGTACAGACCAAGGGATTGCTGGGTAAAGGGGTTGTTCATCTTTCCTTGCTTCACCGCGCGACGGTCTCACCGAGAGGAGCAACCAGCATTACCACGTTAGCCAAAGGGCTGGTCTTGATTTTCTTTCTGAGTCTTTCCGGATTCGCTTTGGCCGGGGATAAAGGGGCAGGAGAGGCAAGGTACAAGAAGTCCTGCATCAACTGCCATGGACCCGCAGGCAAAGGTATCGCCAGTTATCCGAAGATCTCCGGAAACGACATCGCTTACACGACGTCGAAACTGGAGACCTACCGGAGCGGAACGAAGATAGGACCTAATTCTGCGTTGATGATCATGATGGCAAAGCCCCTGACCGACGAAGAAATCGCCAACTTGGCTGCGTACCTACAAGACGCCAAATACGAAAACGATTGAGGAGAGAGTGATGAAGCCACTAGCGAAGTCTTTCTCGACAGCAATGGCGTCTGCCATGCTGCTTGGACTGTCAACTCATGCGCTTGCCGATGGCCATGAGGGGATGGACGTACCGACAATCAAATCTTCGGTATTGATGTCCGGGCTCGAAAACCCATGGGATATGGCTTTCCTGCCCGACGGTACGATGTTCTTCACCGAGAAATGCAAAGGTCTTTCGGTAAGGACGACATCCGGTACCGTTCACGCGCTCTACGGGATAAAGGATTCCACGGGCTACAACGATTCTGGAAGCGATCTTTTCTGCGAAGGCCAAGCCGGCATGTTGGGCGTAGTTGCCGATATCGACTTCGCCAAGAACCGCACGCTCTACGTGTATTCCTCGTCGGACAAGTACCACGGTTCCGGCTGCAAAACGAATTTCGAGAAGTGTGACGGAAACATCGTCATGCGGTTCAAGGTCGGTGACGACCTCAAGAGCGTTTCTGATCGCACCGACATCGTCACGGACATCCAATACAAGCCACTGGAGTCGAACCAGCCATTTGGTGGGCCGGGCGCTCACAATGGCGGCAGGTTGCGAATTGGACCGGGAGGATTTCTCTGGGTGACCGGTGGTGATCGTCACAGGGGGATCTGTCCTCAAGACGGGCAGTTGCTGTGCGGCAAGGTGTTGAGGATCGATGGCGACGGCAACGCGCATCCCGGGAACAATCCGCCTCCGGGCTTCGACAAGCGCATCTACACCTACGGTCATCGAAACGTACAGGGCATCGATTTTCGCCCCACTGACGGCCGGGCGTTCACTGCCGAGCATGGGCCATGGCACAACGACGAGATCACGGCATTGGTCAATGGTGGTAATGCCGGTTGGGATCCTGCAGAGAAAAGAGGCGGCAGGGGCGAGTGCCCGGACAAGTACTGCGGTTACGAGCCCAACCAGATGGAGGGCATGGATCCCGCGGTACGTGCTGCCTATACGCCGATGAGCGACACGCGATTCGAGGATCTGATGCCGGCCGCCTGGAACAACAACGGTCTCTCCCAGGGAACCGGATCGGCCGCCTTCCTCAGGGGCAGCAACTGGGGAATCTATGAAGACCGGTTAACCGTTGGCATCATGGGTATCGGGTTCGGTGACACCCCCCCTGGATCCCGTATCGACATCATCGATCTGACTGCCGACGGGTTGGGAATCAAGGGTATCGTGCGTATGCCGCTCGGATTCTCGAAGCGATTTCGTGGGCTGGTGATGGGGCCGGATAACGCGTTGTATGCGTCGACCGACGAAGGTGAAATCCATAAGATCACAGCCGAGTAAGCGGTAATCGGCTGCAACACGGGCTCGCGCCTGGGCAAGGGCGCGAGCTTTCTTTATTTGTCTGGGACCCCGTTTTTCCGGGCCCCTCCGAAGAGCCTTTCGTATCGACGGGCTCTCGCGCCCCGTAGAGACGTCTCAATACCGTGCCTGACGCGTGCTGTCGCGAATTCCGGACAGATTCTTCGGGCTGCTACTCACACAGCATGTCTGCCAGCCGTTGTGTAGCTGAGTTCGCTGTTATAGCCACTTCCGGCTGCTTCCGGGTATTCGTCGCCATTGCCGGCGAGCTCCAGTTATTGTCGATGTAGAACGTGCTCTGCAATGTTGTCTCCGAGTGCTCGGCGCAATTCAACTGCATCAAACTCTGATAGCTAGAGGCCCCCATAACCGACGACTGGTATCGAGTTCTGCTCCAGACGTCGACGAGATCGCCGTCCTTTTGCACGCGCGTGTTGTCGAAATAGAAGGCATCACCGTTTGCCGCAACGGAATACTCGATCCATTCTGCTGTCGCATTGCACGACAAGGTGAGCAGGGTTGTGAGTAATGGTTTTTTCAAGTCCATGGCTTAGTCTGTGATGAGCATCGGGCCATTGTAAGCAGAAAAAACCACCGTCCGGAGGGTGCATTCGAGAAGCTCGTCTCTTCCGGCGGCTTGGCGTGCTGATACGGCACATGGCCGTGGCGTCATGCAGACGGACGATGGGCGTACCCTGTCTGCGACGTGGCTGTCTCGGCCGCTTCTGCACCGACAGGTTTCTCACCCGTTTCGGCCCGGCG
>JAAUYD010201332.1_pt1 | contig 10416 bp, 9 predicted proteins | sample 7278101 | NCBI WGS metagenome assembly JAAUYD01 (sample SAMN14350128, study PRJNA611818) | marine sediment metagenome | isolation source: surface marine sediment (0.6m) | place: French Polynesia: Moorea | collected 2018-08
CAGCAGGTAAACTACATTGTCATCCTTGGGGTGATGTAGGAGCTAATATTGCTAGTGGTTCGTTCCGTACTTTAGGGATGGTTATTATGCCATGTAGTATGAGTACCGTAGCGAAACTCGCCAATGGCTTAAGTTCTGATTTATTAGAGCGAGCTGCAGATGTACAAATAAAAGAAGGGCGCAGATTAATTATTGTCCCACGAGAAACTCCCTTTAGTTTAATCCACCTGCGTAATTTAACCACCCTGGCGGAAGCAGGAGTAAGAATCGTCCCTGCTATTCCCGCTTGGTATCACAAGCCGCAAACCATTGAAGACTTAGTTGATTTTGTTGTTGCTCGAAGCTTAGATCAACTCGATATTGACTGCATCCCAATTCAAAGATGGCAAGGTCGTAAAATTTAGAGTTTATGAAAGCCAGAGATCTAATATAAAGATAATTAACGTAAGTTGCTAATTACGAATCTTTCAGGTGTTTGCTCCCCTTAACCCCTTAGGAATACGGGAGAATTAGGGGGAGCTAGGAGACTTTAAAAGGTTTCACTTATGACTAGTAACTTGAGTTAATTAATTTCAAAGTTCTGAGTTGTTGCAGACGCGTTAGTATCAAAGTCAAATAAATTACTCGTAGCATTAAATTATGTAATTTTTTGGCAGTTACTATGTGTCTATTAGGACATATAATCGCGTTTGTGCTGACTTATTTTATAAATCCTTCTTTAAATTGCTATGTCTGGAAATCGCTTATTTTTTTTGATAGTGGTACTGGGGGGAATAACTTTATTAACGTTATTTATCATGCAAAATTGGTCAGTTATTCCACCACTCTCACTAGTGTTTTTGGGTTTACAAACTCAACCACTTCCCTTGTCAATATGGATATTAATCAGCACTGTAGCTGGTGCGATCGCCTATGAAGTTGTTGGTATTTTGCTAAAGTTACAAAATTTTCACGAATCTCAAGAAACTTTTACATCTTCGAATTATCGCAAAACTAAAACTTCTACCCATAATTATTCTCAACGTTACTCCTCAGGACAAACAGAGTCGAGATATGAACGTGGTAGTGCTCCACCACCAAAAAATACAACCAGAAGTCAAACTCCAGAATATGATGATTACGATGATTGGGAAAATGCGGGTGAAGTAGATGATTGGAACTTTGAAGATGAGAGGGAGGAAGCGTCCAATTACTATCGAGACACAGAAGTGAGGGACGCCAATCCTCCTCCAAACTATCGAGCAACAAACGATCGAGCAACAAACAATCGAGCAACAAAAAGTAGCGACGATGATTCAGATTCTAGCTATTCATATAACTCCCGCGAATCCAAGAATTCAGGAGTTGGAAAAACAGAGTCAATTTATGATGCTGATTATCGTGTGATTACTTCCCCCTATAAATCATCAAGCACTAATGAATTTGATGAGAAAGAACATGAAGATGATGAGTGGGATTTTTTAGAAGATGATGATTTTGAGGTTGAGGATAAACGACCTCGAAAATAGGGAAATATTAGCCAATACGACAATTTCCACGTGATTCTTGTTTGACTTTACCTGCCATTGCTGCCTCTTGCAACGACATAAAGGCATTTAGATCTTCTAAATCGTACTTTTGAGTAAGTAACTCGCGCAATTTATTTTCTGCTTCAAGCGTTAAACAACCTTTTGCTATGGCTTGTTGTACAACGTCACGAATCCGTGTCATGGTAAAAACCTCTCAACACCACATTTATTTATTCGGACTGTCTTAAATACGATATGCATACTTGGTTGTGCAATAACCGTGAAATTCGCAACGCTTTTGATTGATTTTTTTTGAATTAGTCATTTTTACGGTTTATTCTCTAACAAATCATTGTTTTTTTTATATTAGATAGAGTAACTTGGTAACTAGTAATACTGTAGTTATAGAAAACTATATTATGTATAGTTAAAATTACCCTACTAGAGTTTAGTGTTAGTTCCTGTATATTGACTGTTAGGAGCTTGATAAAGTTTCAAAGATATTTAATTAAATTACAGTCAAATATTAACGTCTAGAATAAACAGCTTGCATATTACATAACAAATGTTACTAAATACGTTATCAATTATCTCTTGATTTAGTGATTGATTTAGTAGTTGATTTAGTGATTAATTTAGTGATTAATTTAGTAATTAATTTATAGCTACTTAATGAAAACATCGTTAAGATAGTAATCTTTAGTTTATTGAATAAATAATCCGCATGAAAGCACAAGAAAAAAAGAATTTTGAAGAAGAATTTATAGAAGCTAAAAATAATTGGGACTTAGAAAAGTTATATGTGGATTTAGCATCTGCGAAAGGAAAAGCTTTAACTCCTGTGGAAAAAAAATTTTTGAGAGGTTTACTTTGTGCTTTTAGCCCAGCTGAAATAGCTAAAACTGTTTATAACAGTAGTAGTAGCAGTACTGTAAGAGTATATCTGTCTAACGGTTTATATAAATATATAGAAGAGATGCTGGGTAATCAGCTAGGTTCCTCAGTAAAAGTGAAAAATTGGAGTCGTGTAACTACTTTATTAGAAAAAGCTGGTTATAAAAAACAATGGATTCCAGTTAATGGAGTTAATGGGATTAATGGAGGGCTAAATCATCAAAGTGAACAAGATACTGATTTTGTCACGATGAAATCACCAGCAAGACAAGATTGGGGTGAGGCTATTGATGTTAGTAGTTTTTATGGTAGGGAACAAGAAATAGCTCAAGTAAAAGAATGGATTGTCCGAGATCATTGCCGCTTGGTATTACTCTCAGGAATGGGAGGAATCGGCAAAACAGCCCTTTCTGTCAAGCTCGCACAGCAGATATCGCAAGATAATTTTGACTATGTAATTTGGCGATCGCTTCATTTATCACCATCATTGGATGCAATCTTAAAGCAGATATTACAAATAATATCTCCAGATTCACAAATCTTGATTTCTGACAGTACCGAGAACAATATTTCATTATTAATTGATTGTCTGCGTTCGTCTCGCTGTTTGATTGTCTTGGATGGTTTAGACTCAATCTTATGTAATGGTGCTTTAGAAGAGTTGGTAGATTATCCAAATTTAACAACCGATATATTAGATGAAGCACATAATATTAGTTCTGATTGGGCTCAAATTTCTTATCGTCCTGGTTATGAAGGCTATGGAGAATTAATCAGACGTTTGGGAGATTCTCAACATCAAAGTAGTTTGCTTTTAACTAGTCGAGCAAAACCACAAGAAATTGCAATTTTAGCTGGACAAACCTTACCAGTTAGGTGCTTAAAACTGAATGGCTTAAACTATAAAGAAAGTGTTGAAATATTAAAATCAAAAGGATTAAAAAAAATCAAAAATCAGGAAAGTAAACTGTTAATTGATTGTTATGCAGGTAATCCTTTGTTTTTAAAACTAGTAGCGACAGCTATTCAAGAATTATTTAACGGCAACATCTATGAATTTTTAGAACAAGGAACTGTTGTTTTTGGTGATATTCGTACCGTTTTAGACCGACAATTTAACCGTTTATCAACATTAGAAAAGCAAATTATGTATTGGTTAGCACTGAATCAAGATTTTGTTTCCGTGCGCAAATTACAAAAAGATATTTTACTGAGAGTCTCGCAAAGATTAATTTTAGAAGCGATTGAGTCACTGCAAAGACGTTCTTTAATTATTAGGCAAGAGTCTAATTTTTATTTAGCACCAGTAATTATAGAGTATATCGGCGAACGATTAATTGAGGAAAACTTTAGATTAATGCAGGATAATAGCGGTTTATCTTTAATTAACCAAACCATATTTGAAACTCAATTAAAAAACTATATTCGTGAGGAAGCTCTTAAAAACAAAGATTTACAAAAACGTACTTAATTTAATTTCAGAACAAACATCTCACAGAAAAGAGATGACAGGAGACAGGGAATAAGAGTTAATTAACGGACAATATGTTTATTTCATTTATTGTCAAGGAGATTTAACTTTTGAATTACCCCTTGTGGGCTGATATTACAATCTAGGGACTCTTACGCTTTCTGGTAAATTAGAAGATTAAGGTTGTAAAGGTTTTAAACTTCACTCTTAATTTTGAAGGGGAGCGTAGTGACTTGTGAATAATTTGTTACAAGGAATTAACTTGTACCTCATTGGTATGATGGGTGCTGGTAAAACAACCATAGGGCGCTTGTTAGCTCTTGAACTGGGGTATAGCTTTGTAGATACTGATGAAGTGATAGTTCAAGCTGCTGGATGTACAATTAATCAGATATTTGCTGAATCTGGAGAAGCTGCTTTCCGCCAGTTAGAAACCGAAGTGCTCTCAAAAATTTGTGCTTATACAAGATTAACTATTGCTACTGGGGGAGGTATAGTACTCAATCAAAAAAACTGGAGTTATCTACATCACGGTTTAATAGTATGGTTGGATGCACCAATAGACTTACTTTACAACCGTCTAGCAGAAGATAATACTCGACCATTATTACAAGATCCCGATCCCAAAGGAAAACTAAGGAGTATTCTCGAACAACGACAAAGACTTTACGCCGAAGCAGATTTACGAATTAAATTGAGTGAAGGGGAAACGCCAGAACAAATCACTCAGAAGATATTAGAGCAAATTCCTAGCGTTCTCAAAAATTCTGTTTCTTCCGATGGATAATGGGGATTAGGGATTGAGGGTTGGGGGTTGGGTATTGGGGATTGGGGATGAGGAAATTGATAACTTCTTACTTCTTCTTACTTCTTCTTACTTTTGACTTTTGTTAGCGTAGCGTGTCCGCAGGACATATTTTGACTTTTGACTTGTATTATTCCCCCCAAGCTGTGAGACATTGTTGAGAGAGTCATCAATAGTAATACTTAAACTTTCAATTGCTCCTCATGATTGTTAACGATTCTGAGTTTATTCAAGAAGATGCTGCAACTCGCGTGCGAGTGCTGAGCGAAGCATTACCTTACATCCAACAATTTGCTGGTCGTACCGTTGTGGTCAAATACGGTGGTGCAGCAATGAAAGATAGTACGCTCAAAGATAAAGTTATCCGGGATATTGTCTTTCTTTCTTGTGTTGGCTTACGACCAATTGTAGTCCATGGGGGCGGTCCAGAAATTAATAATTGGCTCGGGAAAATCGGAATTGAACCCCTATTTAAAAATGGTTTGCGAGTAACCGATGCTCCCACAATGGATGTAGTGGAAATGGTGTTAGTTGGTCGTGTGAACAAAGAAATTGTCTCTTTGATTAACCAAGCGGGTGGATCTGCGGTCGGGCTTTGTGGTAAAGATGGCAATTTAATTACCGCTCGTCCTCAAGGTCAAGAAGGTATTGGTTTTGTTGGAGAAGTTAGCAGTGTCAACATCAAAGTTCTTAACACGCTTGTGGAAAATGGTTATATCCCTGTTGTTTCCAGCGTAGCTGCAGATGGGAACGGACAGGCTTACAATATTAACGCCGATACTGTCGCTGGGGAAATTGCTGCAGCCCTCAATGCAGAAAAATTAATTTTGCTAACAGATACCCCAGGAATTTTAAAAGATTATAAAGACCCTTCTACCCTTATTCCCAAAATAGATATTCAAGAAGCTCGCAACTTAATTAAAAATGGGGTAGTCGGTGGTGGAATGATTCCAAAGGTGAGTTGTTGTGTGCGATCGCTCGCCCAAGGTGTCCGCGCATCTCACATCATTGATGGTCGTATTCCCCACGCTTTATTACTGGAAATCTTTACTGATGGGGGTATTGGAACAATGATTCTTAGTTCGCAGCTTGATTTTTAGGGATTGGGGATTTGGTATTGACGACTGGGGTACGCCCGTCCCGCTATTGCGGTGTTAGCATTAAGCCTAGACAGCATTGTATTGCTCTGCTTAAGCTTAGCGCGTTCTCCTAGCGTGCCGTACCCTAGGTAATGACCTTGCGGGTTGCGCGCCCCTTTGGGACGTTTGGACGCACTCCGTGTTTGGACGCGGCAAGCCGAACGCCTGAGATACACCTACGGTGAACGGCGCGTCAACAAACACTGATAAGTGCGGGCAAACACGCTACGCTAATGTGTGGCGTCAGCCATATGGTGACTGGGAAAGGAATAATGAATACATACATTAATCCTGTTCGACTTCAATCTCTTCTCCGTTCTCTGTTTCCCATTCCCTAGCAAAAATTGAGAAATGAGAAAATAAAAATAGCCGTGTGCTCTTGATGTACTAAAAGTGACTTCAAAAAGTTTAGAACTTGCCAGAGCTAGATACAAAACTGGGAAATTAGCCTTCGAAAACGGAAAATACCGGGAAGCAGTAGAGAATCTGGAAAAATCTTCTGCATTAATAGCTCGTAATAGCCGGTTTGCTGGCGAGGTAGACATTTGGTTAGCAACTGCTTATGAAGCAGCAGGACGTACCGAAGATGCGATCGCTCTTTGCGAACGACTCAAACGTCATCCCTATCCAGAAACTAGTAAGGAAGCAAAGCGTTTGCAATATATTCTCAAAGCACCAAAGCTCAAACGTCCTGAAGAGTGGATGACGAAAATTCCAGACTTTACGGCTTTATCTGATAATGAATCTAAAATTCGTCTTTCGATCAATCCCAAAAAATCTTCTGGACAGCGGACACCATCTGAGCCAGAATTAGTTGACCTAACTCAAGTAAATACTAAAGATAATCGCTTTATCACGATTGCATTAGTTGCTATTGGTTTAACTTTAGTTAGCTTGGTATGGTTGAGTATTTGAGGTTTTAAGTGTTTGAGGTTTTAAGCATTTGAAATTTTAAGTATTTGAAGTTTCAAGAATCAATCAACAAAATATTTTTCGATTTTTCATCATTGCGCTTATGTCAAGACTAAGCAAAAAAAATTTATTAAATGTATTGCCAGTTACGGGAAGTTTTCTATGGCGAATACGCCGTGTGATTTGTGTGCTGGCAATTTCCCTACTACTATCGGGTTGTGTAGAATATGATGTTGGAACAACCTTTCATAATGCTAATAGCGGTGAATTAGTACAGCACATTCGATTAGGTGAAAGATTAACCAGTTTTAGTGGTGAGTCAGTATATGACTGGTTGAATGATATTCAAAGTACTGCCCGTCATGTAGGGGGAAGAACTAAACGAATTTCAGAAAAAGAGCTAATTGTCACTATTCCTTTTAGTAGCGGACATGAATTGCAAGGGAAATTCAACAATTTTTTCCACCCTAATAGTGATAAGAAAGCTAAATCTAAATCTAAATCTAAGGCTAAATCTTCAGAGAATAAAGCTAGTTCAGAATTCAACCAAATTGAGTCTAACTTAGTATTATCTGAGAATAATTTTCTTCTCTTTACTCGCGAGCATTTAACTTATAATCTAGATTTGAGTTCTCTGGGTTTAATTTCTAACAAAGGTAATGCCTTAGTTAATACTGACTCAATCCTGGATTTGGAATTTGCTTTAAATACACCCTGGGGTGCAAAAAATATCCAAAAATCTGAAAATGCACTGCAACCAGAAAAGCAAGGGGATAGACTTGTTTGGCAGCTAAAATCTGGAACACTTAACCATATTGAGGTTATATTCTGGCTTCCTAATCCTTTCGGTATTGGTACATTGTTAATTGTTTTATTTATTGTTAGTGGGATTTATCTAAGGTATACCTTAATGCCAGATCCTCGCATACAGTTTTCTCAAGCTAAAGCAACTGATTAATGAATCATCGAGTTGTATCTTGGGAATATAGAATTACATTTGTTTCACATTTTCCCCAATGATCAATTATCAATTATCTTTAATGAGCGTCCAACGCTCTATTTTTTTCTCTTATGTTACATCCAAGGTGAAAATTTACAAATCGATAACAAACTAAATAAAGGAAGTGTCGTGAAGTTATTATTACCCAGCAATTCTCATTTTGACTAGGGATCTGCCTAAGTTGCAAAAAGTTGGAACCAACTGGAACCAGGTAATAGGGTTTTCGAGGTGAATTATTAGTAAGTTTTCTCAATAGTTTGTATGGAATTTTCAAAATGAGAATTGCTGATTATTACCAAACAAGCTTGTATAATTTTTCAGTATAAGAATGCAATCAATTGTGTAAAGGGAAACTAATTTAGGGGCATACCTAAGTACAGCATGGCAGGATTTTAAGTATAAAAACTCCTTCAATTTGAGAAATTATTGTTAATAATTAAATTATCAAAATAGTAGTTCTGTGGTTTAAGTTAGATTTAATTTAATTAGATATTCAGCACAAATAATTCACAGCATAATTTTTCACTTATAGGGGTTATCTAATCTGCATTATGACAAGCAGCATATTTTTAAATTAATTGAACAAATCAAAACAATGAGAAAACAAATCTTACTACTTATGACCTTATTAGTAGTTGGTTTTGGGACAGCCTTGTTTCAAGAAACTACCATAAATATTCAAACAGGAAAGATAATAGAAACAAAGTCAGGACTGATTCAAAAAGATATCAATACTCCATTAGCGAATATAGCTAGAAGCTTGGAAAGCTTCAACAACAGTATCACTAAGATTCTTTTATTTTTAGGACAAATAGTACTAATTCTCCTGATTCTGATTATTATCCAACGAATTTTTTTATTAGTTTGGAATCGTTCTTCACAATTGGTAATCGATAACTTTAAAAATGCTTCTGGAAACGATGAACTCAATAGCGTATTACCTGGATTAAGCCAATTAGCACGAGAAAAACTAGTGCGGGAAATGAGAAGCCTTCACCATCGACTCAAAGAACATGTCGATACAGTTGCTCCTAGAAATTACCGCACATCTGATGAATTAAGATTACCGCGAGCGACCCCAGACCAAAGATTGACTAATTTGGTTGATTCTCTCAACGAGTTCACACCCGATCAAATCGATCCAGTCGTACAATTACTAAATGTTGTTTTCCCTATTTATGGCACAAAAGTTACCAGCATTCTACAAACTCAGGGGAAAGATAATGAAAAGATCGGAATTACTTTTGAGATTACGGATATAGAAGGTCATTTTGCTTCTAAGCTTTATACCAAACTTTACACCGTTTGGGAATTTCCTCATAAGCAAGAACAAGATCAAAACCAAGACCAAGTGGTGAAAGAAATAAAAGAAATAGATGATATATCGCTGTCACTCAAAGACCGTTATCGGCTACTTTTAAAACCTGCGACTCGATGGCTAGCAATAGAGCTTTCACGACGGGAAATGGTAGCAGCAGTACCCCAATTTTACTTTGGGAAAAAACGTATGCGTTATCAAGCCCAAATTCACAACTTTTTTGGTCTTTTCTACTATGTGAGCGCCCCAACTCATGGTTTATTTTTTTATAAACTAGCAATAGAAGATTTAAAACAAGCAATTAAACTGTGCCCTGACTGGTATCAACCCCACAAAAATCTTGCCCATACCTACAGTACCAAAGGACGACAAATTCAAAATATAAGTAGACAAAATACAAGTAGACAAAATACAAGTAGACAAAATATTAGTAGGGAAGATACTAACAAGCAAAATATTAACGGGCAAAATAATAAAGGAAAAGATTTACAAAGGAAAGCAATTTTGGAATATGATATTGCATTGAAAAAATGCGCTGATAAAGAAGCGATCCGCAGTATTAGAGTTGGTAAAGCTATATCTCAATTACTTTCAGGCGATCCAATTGAAGTTAGAGAAGCTAAAGATGAAATTGAGTACCTGGAAGAAAATTGGGATGCTACCTTCGAGATGAATGGACGATTTATTTATAGTATGGCAGTCTGGTATGCCATTACTTTTGCTCAAGGTTATGGAAGCGAATCCATTAAAAAGATTGCTCAATCTTATTTAGTTTATGCTTTGGTGAGAGATACTGAAAGCGATCTCTGGAATTGGGCTGGGAAAGACCCAGACTTTGAAAAAATTCGAGGAGATTTTACGGAGTTGCGATTCGTACTCTTGAAGAAACTTAATAGATTTTCCCAATTACCCAAACTCAAAGGTGAGGAGTTTGCCAAAGCAATAGAAGAAATACTTAAAGAAAGTAATTGGTTAGAAGAAGGTGTTAGTTCCCATGAATAACAACAAAAGTTCCACATCCAATGCAAAAAGAATTAAAGCAAAAAAAATCAAGCCAATCAACTTAAATTTAAAAAAATGGCGCTGGTTATTCCTTGGTTTAATGAAATATCCTTTTACCAAGCGCCAATTGGGAAATAAAAACCAAAAAAACTTGCCTCATTTATCAAACCCCATAGATATTACACCTTGGGATGATGACGAAAGCAAAACTTTTTAGAACTAAAATTTTTGAAGCTAAAACTTTTTGCAACTAAAATTTTGATATTCAAGACTATGATATTCAAGGTGACAAACGCTCTATTTTCCAAGTGCTATCATCACATAAAGTGTATAAGATACGGTCATGTAAGCGACTTGAACGTCCCTG
>JAAUYD010168785.1_pt1 | contig 10415 bp, 11 predicted proteins | sample 7278101 | NCBI WGS metagenome assembly JAAUYD01 (sample SAMN14350128, study PRJNA611818) | marine sediment metagenome | isolation source: surface marine sediment (0.6m) | place: French Polynesia: Moorea | collected 2018-08
CGCCTCACGCTCCGGGGGTCTTCTCAAAAGAAGGGATACCTCACGATAGGCCACTGCTTGCTTTGATAAATCATCATAAATAATCAATGCGGGACGCCCAGTATCACGGAAATATTCTCCAATAGCGGCACCGGCAAAAGGTGCGTATACCTGCATTGGAGCAGGATCGGATGCATTTGCAGCTACAATAGTCGTGTAAGCCAATGCACCTTTATCTTCCAGGGTTTTGGCGATTCCAGCAACAGTAGAGGCTTTCTGACCTATCGCCACATAAATACAATATACTGGTTCACCAGCATCATAAAATTCTTTTTGGTTTATGATGGTATCGATACAAACCGTGGTCTTACCTGTTTGACGGTCACCTATAACCAACTCCCGTTGTCCTCGACCAATCGGAATCATGGCGTCAATCGCTTTGACTCCCGTTTGCAATGGCTCATTTACCGGCTGACGGTAAATTACACCAGGCGCTTTACGCTCCAATGGCATTTCGTAAGTTTCCCCTGAAATAGGACCTTTTCCGTCGATAGGATTACCCAGGGTGTCCACAACACGGCCAACAATGCCTTCACCTACTTGAATGGAAGCAATTGTTTGGGTACGTTTAACGGTTGCCCCTTCTTTAATTTCTTTGGATGGGCCCAACAATACCACACCGACATTATCCTCTTCCAAGTTCAAAACAATACCTTGCATACCGCCGTCGAATTCAACCAACTCACCGTATTGTGCATTTGAAAGACCATAGACCCGAGCAATACCATCCCCTACTTGAAGAACAGTACCCACTTCGTCAAGAGAAGCCGTTGCCTCGAAACCTGATAATTGCTTTTTCAATATTGCTGAAACCTCAGCTGCTTTTACTCCCGCCATTTTATAAGCTATTTGTAAATTCTCGTTTTAACGTATTTAGTTTGTTCGCCACACTGGCATCGTATTGTAAATCACCGATCCGCAGAATGAATCCACCTACAATACTTTCATCAATTTTATTATCTAAGGAAACCTTATTGCCCGTAAGTTCTTTGACCTTCGCCAACACTTTTTTCTCCAAAGCTTCCGTCAGGGGAACCGCAGTAGTAACAACGGCTACCTCTTCACCTTTCATTTTTTCATACTGAACGATATACTTGAATGCCACTTCTTGCAGCAGCTCAACACGTTTGTTGTCTGCAAGGGTATTGATAAGGCCCAATGTAATCTCATGGCTTCCCTTGAAAATCTGCGAAAGTGAACTTTTCTTCACATCGTTTTTGACTACTGGACTCGTCAATAGTTGTTGCAATTCCGCATTTTCGGAAACCGTCTCAGCTATCTTCCGCATATCGGCATCGACCTTATCTGCAGCCTTCTTTTCCACTGCATAATCCAAGGTTGCTTTTGCATATCGTATGGCCGCCCTGCTTTCGTTCATTGGTACTTAGTTCAATTTTACATCGCCCAACATGTCCTCAACAACTTTAAGCTGCTTTTTCTTATCGGACAGTTCTCCTTTGATTACCTTCTCTGCGATATCAACAGAAAGTGTAGCCACTTGCTCTTTGATATCGGCAACGGCAGCTTTCTTCTCACTTTCAATAGCAGCTTGGGCCTGCTTTATCATTTTATCACCTTCAGCTTGGGCTTGATCTTTAGCCTCAGCAATCATCTTTTCCTTGATTTCGCGAGCTTCTTTCAACATTTTTTCCCTCTCGGCGCGGGCCTCTTGCAAAAGGTTTTCACTATCTGCGGTCACGTTCTGCATTTCCTTTTTGGCGTCTTCCGCAGCCTGCAGTGCGTTCTTAATACCCTCTTCACGATCTTTTACTGCATTAAGAATTGGTTTCCACGCAAATTTTCTAAGTAACCAAAGCAACAACACAAAGAGTAGTGTCTGCCAAAAGAACAATCCCAATGAAAACTCGCTTAATAATTTTTCCATGTCTTTCCTATTACATTTTAATTCTTAAACAAACAAGGGCCGCAACCAACCGTTACGGCCTTTTGCTTTTAGATGGATGGTTACACCGCAAAAAGAGCGGCAAAACCAATACCTTCAATCAATGCAGCGGCAATCAACATCGCTGTCTGAATCTTACCGTATGCCTCAGGTTGACGAGCGATAGCTTCCATTGCGGAACCACCGATTCTACCAATACCCATACCAACACCGATAACAACCAAACCTGCACCTACCATTACTGGAATTTCCATGTCTATATAGTTTAAAAATTAAAAATTCAATTTAGTGAGACAATTCTGCCTCGTGTTCATGTTCATGCTCATGTTCTTCAGACGCAAATCCAAAATACAAAGCACTCAACATGGTAAATATATATGCCTGTAGCAAGGCTACGAGAACTTCAATCAACATGATTGCGAAAGCCAGACCAAAAGACAATGGACTTCCAATCCAACTTTTAAAAATGAACATCAATCCAATCAAACTGCCAATTACAATATGCCCCGCCTGCATGTTCGCATACAAACGAATCAATAGCGAGAAAGGCTTGATGATTAGTCCCAACAATTCTATGGGTACCAAAATAATGTACAATGGAATCTTTCCGTACCAAGGCAATGAATCACCAAGTGGGTTGAACTGGTGCATCCAATAATCCTTGGTTCCTGTAAAATTTGTAATAATAAAGGTTAGTACGGCAAGGGCCGTTGTAATAGCGATATTCCCAGTAACATTAATTCCAAGCGGTGTCATGCCAAACATGTTCAAGAACCATATAAAAAAGAAAATGGTCAACAAAAAGGGCATGTATTTCTTGTAGCGTTTTTCACCAATATTGGGTCTGGCAATATCATCGCGAATATAAAGTACAATGGGCTCGAAGAATCGTCCAGCTCCGGTTGGAATTCCATTGTTCTTGCCATATGATTTCGCCAAGCTGCTAAACAACCAAAGCATCAATAAGCCCGTGACGATAATCATCACCACATTTTTGGTGATGGAGAAATCCAGAGGCTTTACGTTGGTCGGGTGGTGGTCTTCATCATAATTGATGGTTCCCTCGGCATCTGTCTTATATATTTTACTATGATAAAGTCTATAATAGTTACCATCTACTTCAGCCAATGTCTCTCCGTGGTGAAACTTTGAGGAAGAGAACACCTTTAAGCCGTCATCCCAAAGGATTACTGGCAACGGAAAGCCTACATAAACATGTTCGCCATCGTCTTTAGTGTAAGAGAAAAGGGAGAAATCATGTGAATCCTGTAAGTGGTGTTGGATGTATTCCTTTATCTCGGTTTTAAGGTCTTTGCCACCATTCTGGTCTTCCTTTTCTTTTCCGAAGGAAATTTGACTTAAAATCAGTACAGAAAAAAGAAGAAAACTCTTCAAAAACGTCTTTCGCATTTCGCTGGAACTAACGGTCTCTAAAAATCGGTGCAAATGTAAGTCTTTCCCTTAAAAGGAAAAAAGCTTTACGGCTTTATTTTTAGTGATTTGCACAACCTTGAAAAAATCAAGAATCAGTCGCTTGATTTAGCATCTTTGAAGCAAAGAAAGTCTCTAAAACCAAGGCGGTCAAATAGGGAATAAAAAAGGCGGCAAATTCCGTGCGTTGTATTTCCCCATCTGCCCGATAGACGGGGTAAAAAATGATAAAGAAAAAAATGAATTTGATTAAACTTCCTCCCATGAACAGGAAGCCCAGTGCGTTTTTAAGCTTTTTTCTTGCGGCATACAGTCCAATGAAAATACCAACGGCCAACAAAAAGTTAATGGTGTAAGCATGCACCATTAAATCATTGAACGGTAAAAAACCAAGTTGCTTCAAAAGAAAGAAGTGCACTAAAAAAGCCATGGCCATGGCTGCGAAAAGTGTAATCGAAAACCGTATGGGAAGTTTGTACCGTTCTATCAATTGTTCAATCGCTTCAATTGTTGCAAAACTACCCAAATAGAAATAGCCACACCTAAAAGTGTGGCTACTACTGTAAAATATCGTTTCTCAGTTGCGTAATGGGCATCCAGCCAATTACCCCCTTTAACGGCAAGATATATAATGACCCCCATCTCAATGGCGATACCAGAGAGTGCGGCCGCATGTCTTAAACCGTCATTTTTCTTCTTCTTAGGAGACTTTTGCTGGCTCATTCACTTTTGTAGGCTGCAGCTTGTGCGTTGATGTAGCACTGGCGCTGGTTCCTTTGCCCATAGTACAAGAAGCATTGAACGTAGCACCTGGTTCCACCGCCAATTTTGCAACGTTTACCGTTCCTTCGATTTTAGCTGTGTTTTTTAGGGACAATAGCTCAGAAACATATAGTTCGCCATTGAAGTTGCCTTCGATGTCTGCGTTTACACATTCCACTTTCCCTTTGATAAGGCCATCTTTACCAATTACCACTTTTCCGGAAGTTTTTACGTTTCCTTCGAGTTTTCCATCAATTCTGAAATCCGCTTCGGAGGTGATATCTCCTTTAATTACGGTGTTCTTTTCGATTCTGTTGGGCTGTCCGCCAAAGTTTTCCATAGGTCGGGGTTTTTTGTTGTCTGAGAACATTTGTTCACGGTTTTGGGGTTAATACTTGAGACTTGTAGGTCTCCAAATTCTTATGAATCAGGATGGTCTGGTAGTTCTTCGACAAAACTACAAAATTCTCATCCTTAATGCGATAGTCCCTGTTCTTTTTTATGAGCTCAGAAAAGCCCAAGGCAAAGTCTTTGGATTTGAATCCATGAACGACGACGAACTGGTCTTCTAGATTGTAAATGTCTTTTGAAACGATATTTTTATAGCGCAAGTCTTCTATTACCTCTTCCAGACGTTTTTGAAGCTTTTGTGCTTTCTCGTCATCCTTGATCTTGAATTCAAAAACAACTTTCCAATTCCCTGTTCCGGTGCTGCCCTCTTCGGGTGAAAACTCCTTTGATTCCATTTTGGGCAATTGTTCGGCAACCATCTGTTCTGCCTTTTTCCCTTCAGGATTATTGGGATAGGTCAATGCCACATAGTTCAAAGCCTCTTTGTAGGGCTCGAAACCCTGAAGACGACCAATGGCATTGGCCTTCAACATTTCAAATTTAGGTACGATAGGGTCACCGGTAAAGGCATTGATATATTCTTGTGATCTTGTAATGACCTCCAAGAATTTTTGGTCTTGATATAATTTAAATAATTGAGCGTACCGAGCTTCAGGACCCTGTTCATCATCCGATAAAATCGCGTCAGGATTCAAGAGTATCGTCGCGTATCGACTGTCAGCATGATTGGTCAGGATATCCTGCCTCATACCTTCAGCCAAGGGACTTCGGGTTTCCTCGTATATTTTGTACAGATTGTATTTTGAGGGCAAAATCAATCGCTCTTCAGGGTTTCCTTTTAAAACTGCTTCCAATTTGCCTGCTGCCAACAAATTTTCCTTGAATTTCTCCTTATAAATCAGTCCCAATTGGTAATTGGCAAAATTGCGTTCTCCCGCTAGACTATCAATAACTGCCGGATCGGTGGGGAGTTGGTCAACGTAGAACTGTACTGAATACTTTTGCTCGTCTGCAACGGCAACGACACTATCGTTTGCAGCTACCAATTCACCCGTAGCCTCCGATGGTGCCACTCGGGTCTTGTTGCTCCAACGCCAATCGTCTTCCAGAGGGCGCTCACCCCAACGGGTCTTAAAATCATTCTTTCCGTAACCGAGACTGGTTACATTGTAGAAGTAGAATTTACCCTTGTTTTCCTTTCCACCTTGGCTTTGCGCGAAAGCAGCGTAGCCGGCAGCGGCTTTTTTCTCTTTCTCAGCTTCCAAGGCGGCTTCTTTGTCCTTCAACTCTTGAATGTAGGTTTCAAAATAGGCAATTCGTTCTTCCTCGGGCATATTGTAAACCGTGATAACACTATCGGCGTATTGCACGATGTCTTCATATTTGATGACATCTTCAAGATTATCGAACTTCTTTTTGATACGACGGAACTTTTTGGTGTTTTCGACCAAATTCGTCAGCGTGCTATCGTAATAGGCCCCAGCCGTTTTGTACTCCTTAAGGTTAAAAAAGTGTTCACCAAGTATTTCGTAATTTCTTGCATTCAATTTTTGGTCTTGCTGTGTTGCCCTGAGCGATTTATTATAATAGGCCAAGGCAAGGCTATCTGACTCTGTCTCGAGATGAAAATTTGCAACTTGATGGTAAATTTTATCCAAGAAGGGGCGATTCTCGCGATTCTCTTCCAGTTCGGTCAAATACTCCAAAAGAAATTCTTGGTTTTCAGAAGTTACTTCAGTATTCTGAATCTTCTTCAAATGGGCATTGATCATATATACCCTGGGTGATTTTCGGTTGAGGGCGATCACCTTGTCAAATGCATAATTGGCACTGTCCTTAAAACCCAACTGGTTGTACAATTGACCAATGATGAACAGGTAGCGACCTCGCTCCTCATTTTTTTTGGTATAGGCTTGAGCTGCCTTTAGTTTTTGAATGGCCGTATCGGGCACATTGAGCATTAAATAGCTTTGTGCCATAACCGCATGGGTATCGGCATACTCTTGGTCTTTTAAATCCTCAAACTTCAACAGCCGTTTAAGGTTTTTAATGGCAATTTCAGGATTGTCCAACCGCATATTGGTTTTTTCACGCCAAATGGAAGCCTCGTTCAACTTGTTGCTTTCTACATAGTTGCGAAGGATGTAATTGAAGGATTCCAAAGCAGGAATGTAGCGTTGGTCAAAATAGCGTGCTTTGCCCAATAACAGAAAAGCTTCATCGGTCTGCGGATTTCGCTCTTCGTCTTTAATGTTCATGCTGTGCTTTTGAATCGCTTTGGTCGCTTTTTCTTCTGCACGCTCAAAATTGGGATTGTTGTCTTCGGAATCGAGTTTGATTTCATCAGTGACTTCCAAACGTTCTACGGGAAGGACCTCCCAGAAATCATCCCTGTAGGAAGCTTTGAGTTCCTCCCGGCCCTGTTCAAAGGCAATATTACCATTGTACAGCACATTGTACTTGGTGTTCAGGGCGTGCCAATTGCGGTTGATAAAGGCATCTTTTTTGGTAGAACAGGCCAGTACCAACAACAAAAGTCCAACAAGTGGAAGTATGGTTTTAAAATGAAGCTTCAATGTAAAAATCTTTCCTTTCGACCTTTGCAATTTTAATATAATGACTCTAGTCCAATTGATTTCGCTTCGAATCTTTTCCTTTTTGAAAATTTTAAATCCTCAAAACCAATAGGTTGTTCCGGCTCAAAATTTTCCTCAGGCGTCAATCTTCTTTGCCAAATCAATTCTGCAAAGGTCTTTCGTTAGGATAACTAAAAAAATGCTGGATTATTATAGTGCCAATCGGTAAAATACCCTGTCAATGGTTAGTACATTTCTAAGTGCATCGTTTTAACACTTTTGATATTAGTCCGCAAAGCAAAAACAATTTTAGCCAATACTTCCTTAAAAGGCAGAACATTTTTCTGGGAGAGAAGCTCAAAAGATGTAGAAAGCGACCCTTCTTCGGCATTCCTTATGAAACAAAGGTCGTTAACAGTGCTATGCCTTTTAAGCCAATCAAGTGCATTTTGTGAACCTAAAACTTTCAGTTCAAATAATCTTTCACTAACATATTCAATTTTAATACTTGCCTCTTCTTCAGTAGTTAAGAAGTGTAGGAAAAAACCTTTTTGTTCCCCGTTTAAAAGACTCAAAATTGCTTCATCTACAAACTGAGTTTCATCCGAATTTGGGCTTCTACGTTTTTTTAATTCTTCAATTTTTCTGCGTTGAACTGAAATTTCTTCGGCATACAAGTCTCTCCATTCAGATAAATGTTTGAACCTATCACTATTTGATAATCGTTCGTACATTCTTAAATTAATTTCAGCTTCTTTAATTTCAGGATAATGGGTGTTCTCTAATTCCAGCAAAACATCAAGTTCTTGATTAAGGTCCATTATGGCTTTTTGGTCCTGCTCTACTTCCTTGAAATGACCCATTTTCATGTTTTCATCAATAATATTTTTAATGCGAATGATCTCCCATTGATAAAAGTCAATTAACAAATCTAAATCGGTAGCCATCCCTTGCATTCAGAAGGAATAAAAATAATGCCGAAATGCTATCCCGCAAAGAAAGATTCCAACTCTTTTAGCGTCTTTTCAGAAGTCTCAATATCTTTTACCACCTCTCCCTTTTCGAGCACTACAATGCGTTCGCATACTTCGGTAACATGCATCAGATCATGACTGGACACTAAAACGGTCACTTCATCTTTTGCCGCTAGTTCCTTAATGATTCCCTTTAATCGAATTTGGGTCGTTGGGTCCAAATTTGCAAAAGGTTCATCCAGTATCACGACCTCAGGGCTTCCTATAAAACTTGCTACGATTCCCGCCTTTTTTTGATTTCCTTTGGATAGGTCACGTAGATATTTTTTTTGGCCCAAAATTTCACCGTGGAAAAAGTCTTCAAATTGGCCCAACAAGACGTCGACATCTGCCTTGTTTCGGCCACGAAGTTCCCCGATGAAATAAAAATATTCTTCTGGGGTCAAATAACCAATCAAAAAACTCTCATCGATAAAGGCGGTGGTAAAGGGTTTCCAAGCTTCGCTTTTGTTGACTTGAACCCCATTATTTTCAATATGTCCGGTTGTAGGTGGAATCAAATCCAACAACAAACTGAACAGTGTGGTTTTGCCGGCACCGTTATTTCCCACTAATCCAAAACTCTGCCCTTTTGGTATTTCGAGGGATTCAATATTTAAAACGGTATTGGCACCGTATTTTTTTGAAAGGTTTTCTATTCCAATCATTCTAAGTTCTAATTAAGTTGATTATCCATTTTTCTGTTGAAATCCTTGAAGCATCGTGTGCTTTTTATTGGCGTATTGCTGGGTCACAAAATCCAACAACTTGCTTTTAAAGGCATAGCCCAGAACCCCCAATCCTATCAAAGCCGATATCGCCACTTCAAAAGAAACCAGCCAATTCAATAAGGAAAATAGAATAATGGGAGCGCCCAATACCGGCAGCATCACCAAAAACTGTACGGCACTTGTACCCTGCATATTACCGAAAGGACTTTGGTCGAGTTCAATCCGCTTCTTATTGAACGACCCAAAATATAGGATGACTGGAATATTGACCCCAAGGTTATAAATGGCGGATGCAATATTCACGGCGAAGACCTTCCAACCAAAATATACATAGGGAATCGTCAAAAAGAACATCACCACTACACTGACGGTTATCAAAAGGGCTTTGGATTCCAGATATTTTCTCAAAGGAATGTTTTGTGACATCATCATGCCGTAATAGGCACTATCCCAAGCTGGAATAAACTGTCCGAAGTTGGCGAGAAAAATTCCGGTCATAAAGATTCCCAAGAAGACATGCATGCCGACCATATTGGCGTAGATTTCCTGGGTGTAAAAAATGAGTCCGTAAAAAACGAACAACAGGGATATCCACACTTGGGTCTTGGTACGTTTGTTTCTCCAAATCAATTTTAAATCCAGTTGTAGGAAAGGGGCCATCTCCCCAAATCGCTTGGTCCACGCCAAATCAGTCGCTTTGGCCTCTTTTGCCTTGCCTTTTAGCGCGCCATCGAGATAAAGCACATTTTTCAGATACTTGAAATTGAGCAAATACAGCACCAAAAGAATGCTTAGCGGAACCAAAACGGTTATGGGATAGGCATAAAGGGCATGAAAAATGGGCCCAAAGAGTTGCTGGATGGAAATGATATCAAAATATTCTAGTCCCCAGAACAAGACCAAGGTTCCGATAATGATTCCTAAGGCGACATCACTTTTATTAATTAAAAAGTTCAAAAAATTAGCACAAAGGGCTATCAAGGCCATGGCCAATAACCAAACCAATACATTCAAGGCGGGATAACCTTTGACCATCAATACCACGGCGAAGGGTATAAAGGTGACCAGGGTAAGCAGGTTAAACCCTGAAACCATGGACCTGCCCAAAATATAATTGACAATTTTAGACTTGGAAATGTTGTTGATCAGCAGAGGTTTGATATCCATCACGGGCAATTTCTGCATGAAATACCGAAAAAACAGCTCCGCCAATACCCAATACACCAAAAACTGGCTCAATACCCACATCGGGCCTTGGCTCGGTACCAATTTTCTTAGAATAAAGTATAAGGTACCTCCTAAAAATCCAAGACTTGCCAAAAGATATATGCCCATAAAGGCCATAAAAATCTTTATTCCCACACTTTTTCCGAAAGATGCCGATCGGAAAAAGGATTTCCATTGAAGCTTGATAAATCGTTTGAACATAGGTTGGTGTTTTGTCCGCGATGTTAGTGTCTAAAATAATTGAATTGTTACATAATTCATTTCTATTCTTAGTTTTCGTCCAGTATCCACTGTTTATTTAGCTTTGCAAAAATTTTTGCTATGAGTGATTTTTATGCCCTCAAAGTGGTATCTGTCGAAAGGCTGACTCCGAATTCAGTAG
>JAAUYD010130882.1_pt1 | contig 10414 bp, 8 predicted proteins | sample 7278101 | NCBI WGS metagenome assembly JAAUYD01 (sample SAMN14350128, study PRJNA611818) | marine sediment metagenome | isolation source: surface marine sediment (0.6m) | place: French Polynesia: Moorea | collected 2018-08
CATCGCCATGTCGCCTGCTTCCGAAGCCAAGATCAAAAAAAATCCGGAAAAATATAAATACATCTTCCGACCATGCCTGAACGCTAAATTTCTTGTTCAGTATCTGGCGGGGTCCATGGGCTTTATCAATAAGCAATTCGGTTTCAATAAAGTCTATATCATGAATCAGGATGTGGCTTGGGCCCGTAAAACAGCCGAGATTAAAACCAAAGTGTACTTAGATAAAGCCGGTTGGACGGTTGTGGGACAAGAGAGCTTCCCCACCGGAACATCGGATTTTTCTTCCACCCTGATGAAAGTCCGCGCCAAGGGCGCCCAGGTGATTCTGCCCATTTTCGACATGCCCCAGAGCGGTACTTTGGTGAAACAATGGAATACCATGCACATCCCCAGCCTCATGGCCGGATTCATTTCGCCTTTGGCCGGTCCGGGCGCATGGAAATCCTTCGACAAAAAAATAGCCGGTGCCATGAACTGCAACTTTGAGATGGGCAGCGCCATTTCATCGTCCAAAATGGCCAAATCCACCGCCTTCAGTGGCGCCTACCTTAAGCGATGGGGCAAACCTCTGGAGGCCGGGCACGGACCTGCTCCATCCTATGAGTCGGTCTACATACTGGCGGAAGCCATTGAGCGGGCGGGCTCTCTGGATGCGGATGCCATTGTTGCCGAACTTGAAAAGACCGATCGGCAAGGCGTCATGGGGAGGATCAAATTCGATGAAGGGCACCAGGCCGCTTATGGCATGAATCCGGAAGAAACCGCCGTTGCGGCTGTATTCCAGTGGAACGAAGACGGCGGGCGGACCATCGTTTTTCCGCCGGGTCTGGCCGATGGTAAGATAATGCTTCCCAAAGGATTAAAATCAGCGAAGTAATTCCTGCCAAAAACCTGTTTGGAGACCCGCCATGCTAATTGGAACCATCATTTACGCCGTTATCAACAGCGCTATTCTGGCCATGATCGCCTTGGGATTCAACCTGACGTTCGGGATCAGCGGGGTGGCCAACTTTGCCTATGGCGCATTTTACGTGATGGCGGCGTACGGTGTCTGGATGCTGATCAATTTGGCCAAACTGCCTTATGGCGTCGCTGTTGTGGTCTCCATCTTCGTGACGGCGCTGCTGGGGGCGCTCATGTACCGGTTCGTTTTGATGCGGGTCAAGGGGCAGGCGCTGTCAGAGGTGATCGCCACTTTTGGCATCGGGCTAATCATACTTGAGATGTTCCGTTATCTGGGGTTTGTGGGCTTCGAGTATACGCTGCCCGTTTTCATCGATAAAAGTTTTGTCTTGGCCGGTGCTTATGTGGACATGCAGCGTCTGATTATCGTGATATTTGCGGCGGCCCTGATTCTTGCCCTTTGGCTGTTTACCCATCACACCTCTTTGGGCCTGGCATTCAGAGGCATCGCCCAGGATGAACGCACCGCACTGACCTTTGGAATGGATCCTGACCGCATTGCCACCCTGGCCGTCTCCATGGGGGCCGGCCTGGCCGCTGTGTCGGCAACCGTCATCGTCCCCTTGGGCAGCATTTCACCCGGCGAAGGATACGATATTTTGATCAAAGCCTTGGCCGTCTGCATTATCGGCGGATTGGGCAGTACCGGCGGCGTCATCGTGGCCAGTGTGATGATCGGTTTTGCAGAACGTTTCACCGATACCTACATTGGATCTCACTGGACCATGATTGTAAGCTTGGCAGCCCTCTTGGTGGTCCTGGTGGTCAAGCCATCCGGCCTCTTCGGCAGTCAAAAGGAACTGGAAGAAAGGATTTAGCGGCAGTGGCAAAACGTAAAGAGAGGCTCGATCGGGGGATCAAGGCAAGGTCTCAGGATGTCTTCGCCCTGTGCTCCTGGCGTGAAATGCTCTATCTGGCCGGGCCGCGGCTGATCCCCATCGTGGGGTGTTTGCTGCTGCCACTGGTTCTCGATGTTTACTGGCAAAAAGTGCTGCTCTCTGTGGCAGTATTTGCCTTGTTGGCCATCTGCTGGGACATCCTGGCCCAGAGCGGCATGATTTCTTTAGGGCAAGCCCTGTTCTTCGGAACGGGCGCCTATTGTTCAGGCGCAATGAACCATTATTGGGGTATTTCGCCGCTGGTGACCATACCTGTGGCGGCCATCTGCGGCGGTGCCATCAGCACGCTGCTGCTGCTGCCTGTCTTGAGGTTGCGGGGCATCTACTTTTCAATGGTCACACTGATTCTGCCGCTGATGCTGGTGCGGGTCATCGAAGCCACCAAAATTTTCGGCGGCACAGAAGGACTCAGCGGGATGACTCCGCTGCCCTCGGTCTGGTTCGAGCTCTACCTGATACTCACGCTCATGCTGGCGGCATTGTTCGGATTCCGCCGTCTTATGGATTCGGATTATGGCCTGGTATTAAAAGGCATCAACGACAATGATCGCTCGGTGATCAACGCCGGCATCAATATTTACTGGTTCAAGGCCCAGGCCCTATTTATCGCCGCCTCCACAGCGGCCTTCACCGGTGCATTCATGACCCATGTCTATATGTTTGTGGGCATGCCGGTGTTTGCCCTGGATTACTCCATTCTCCCCATTGCCGCAGCCGTGGTGGGAGGTCCGGGTATGCTGGCCGGTGCAACCTTGGGGGCATTTATCCTTGTTCCGCTATCCGAAGTGCTGCGGGGGATCGGAGGGCTGCGGATCGTGTTCTATGGTCTTTTCCTGGTTGTTTTTATCGTGGCGCTGCCCGAGGGCATCTTTCACTTTATCCAGAGGAAATATCATCAGTACGAACGTTGGGTGGAGGTGGATAAATGAGCACCGCGCCATTGCTGGAGACGGTGGATCTGTCCAAATCCTTTGGCGGGGTAAAGGCTCTGTCCAAGGTAAGCTTCAAACTCCAAAGCGGTGAACTGCTGGGTGTTATCGGCCCCAATGGATCGGGTAAAACCACCCTGGTGAATTGCATAACACGGTTTGTTAAACCGAGTTCAGGATCGGTGAAGTTCAAGGGCCGGCCCATTCAGCAGTTGTCGCCCCACAAAATTGTCTGCCTGGGTATCGCCAGAACCTTTCAGATGGTGCGCCCCTTCTATCAATTGCCGGCGTTCAAGAACATGATCATCCCGTTGCGTTCGCCCAGGGTAAAGGACATGGTCGGAGGCCGCTATGGCGATCGCGATGCCAAAGCTCTGGATCTATTGGAAGAGGTCGGTTTCGAACGGGACGCTTTTGTGGCTTATAAACCTGCGGGCTCGCTGCCCCAGGGATATCTTAAAAGGCTTGAATTGGCTAAGGCCATCGCCCTGGAACCGGAATTGATTATCCTGGATGAATTGTTCTCCGGATTGAGCTTGGCCGAAGTGGCCAGCATCGTGCCGATCATCGAGAAGATGCGCCACCAAGGCAAAACCATCATCATGATCGAGCACCGATTAAGGGAATTGTTCAGGATCGCAGACCGGGTGATCGTCTTAAATTTCGGCAAAAAAATTGCCGACGCCACCCCGGATACGGTTATGGAGGATGAGGCTGTCAAAAGCGCCTACTTAGGCAGCGAAAAAGAGTGCAAGATATAAGGTTCGCTTTACATTTCGAACTTGTTTCGGCGCGAACCCTTCGTAAAATCTGCTCGCAAAAGGTTTAATCATGCTCATCGTCGAAAACTTGATGGTCTTTTTTGAAAATGCTCTGGCCTTGAACGGTTTTAGTATGCAGGTGAACAAAGGGGAAATTATCGGTGTCATCGGATCCAACAGCGCCGGGAAAACCACTTTGATGAATACCCTATCGGGGTTGATCATCGATATGCAGGTCAAGGAGAAAAGAAGGGGCGGCGAACGCATCACCGTCTACGGCGGGATCCACCTAAATGGTGAAGACATCGTCGACACCACTCCCCGCGAGCGGGTAGAGCGGGGGATTGTCCTGTGCCGGGAACGTCATCCGATCTTTCCTGAAAGCAGTGTGACGGAGAACTTTAAAATCGCCGGCTATCTCCGCTCCAAATCCGAAATCCGTGAAACCATGTCCTACGCCTTTTGCCTTTTTCCCAATTTAAAAGATTTACAAAAACGCAAGGCCGGTTTTCTCAGCGGCGGAGAACAGCAGATGCTGGCCATCGGAATGGCCCTGACAGCCAAACCGAATCTGCTCCTGTTGGACGAACCGTTGCTGGGTCTCAGCCCCATGATGCAAGAGGTGGTGATGGATGCCATCATCGATCTGAATAAGACAAAAGGTATCACGGTCATCCTCAGCGAGCAGTTTGCCAGACCGGTCTTACCGGTCATCGATAGAGGGTATGTCATGGAAAACGGTATGCTGACGCTGACCGGTACCGGCACTGAACTGATGATCAATCCTGAAATCAAAGCGGCTTACTTTGGAGTCTGATACATGAAGGATCAGGAGTTTCACAATATCTACGCATCATTTGCTTCAACGGCCGAGAGGCGATTGAACAACACCGCCGTAATTTTTCTGGGCACCCAATACAGCTATGCATGGGTACGGGAAATGTCCGAAGATTTTGCCGCTGCGCTGGTGGGTATCGGCGTCGCAGCCCAGGAGCGCGTCATGATTTACCTGCCCAACTCTATCCAGTGGATTGTGGCTTGGCTGGGCATCCAGCGCGCCGGTGGTGTTTGTGTGCCCATAACACCGATCTATACGCCCCATGATGTGAAATATATTGCCAATGACAGTGGCGCCGAAACCATTGTTTGCGCCGATACCAACTTTGGATATGTTCAGCAAGTTCTGTCGGAAACCGAACTGAAACGTGTCATTGTCGCCAAGATGACCGATTTGCTCCCACGCTGGAAAAGCTGGTTCGGGTATCTCTACGATATCGTCCCCTCGGGCAAGGTGGCCAAGGCCGAGAATGTATATGGTATTCGCCAACTTTTACGACAATATCGCGGCCAAAAGCTGCCTGAAATCGAAATGGACGGCCAAAAAACTGCGGAAATTCTCTATACCGGCGGAACGACCAAATTTCCCAAAGGCGTGCCCTTAAGTCATGATCTTTTTCTCACGTCTGCCCATGAGCAGATTCATGTGAGTGAGCATCTCGTCCCGGCGCAGGATAATATTATTTTGGGCAATGCCCCCTTGTTTCACGTGTTGGGCCAAACTTGCGGTTTGGCTGCTCTGCTCGCGGGCGGAGCGCTGCTGGTGCAGCCGCGTATCAATCTGGATGCCACTTTCGAAGCCATCCAACGGTTTAAAGTTCGGTCCATGATCGGGGTGCCCAGTTTATTTCGTATGATGTTGGATCACGACCGTCTCGATCAATACGATTTGAGCACCGTGGATTACTGGTTCAGCGCCGGAGACGTATTGCCCGTGGAGGTGGGCAACCGCTGGAAGAAAACATTCGAGAAGCCCATTTATCAGGGCTACGGTGCCACCGAGACCTGTGGCGGGGTGTCCATGTGCCGAACGGATCGCACCAATCCTCCCAAAAGTGTTGGCACCATAGTGGACAGCAAATCCGTTCGCATCATCGATCCGGCCTTTTTAACGTCTCTTGCCCCTGATGAGCCGGGAGAGTTGATTGTCTCTTCCCCCCATATGGTCAGCGCCTATCTCAACAAACCTGATGAGACCGCTGCGGCCTTCATCGAAATCGACGACCAGCTCTGGTATCGTACTGCCGATATCATGCAAATGGACGATGCGGGCAATTTGTATTTTGTGGACCGTACAGTGGATACCATCAAACACAAAGGCTACCGGGTCTCGGCTTCGGAGATCGAATCTGTTTTGCAGGAGCACCCGGCTGTGGTTGCGGCCTGCGTGCTGGGAGTGCCGGATGAAAAGGTGGGGGAACGCATCAAAGCTTATGTAGTGCTGAGAGAAGACATCCAGGGGATTACCGGCTACGACCTGATCAAGTGGTGCCGACAGTCTCTGGTGGCTTATAAAGTCCCGCAGTATATTGAATTTCGTGACATGCTGCCCAAATCAAAGGTGGGCAAACTGCTTCGCCGGGAAATCAGGGACGAAGAAAAACGACGGGCCGAAGCATAGTCGTAGGAGATACTTGGAAGTAAATAATCCGGGCCCGGAGAGTCTGTGTCATAATTGCATAAACAACGGCAATTGTTAACATCGTCATTCCGGCGAAAGGGTCTGTGTCATTATTGCATAAACAACGGCATTTGTTAACATCGTCATTCCGGCGAAAGCCGGAATCCAATATGATATCATTTACTTCCGCTTATGGATGCCGGCTTTCGCCGGCATGACGGGAGGTATTTAGGCCATTTATTGAATGATGATAACGTCTCCGAGGACGCGGCTTTGGATAGCCCCTAAAAGGGGATAGCTTGGGACATTAAGGGAACGTTGAACATCGAACGTCCAACGTCGAATTGACAACAATGTATTCTATCTATTTTTCATAAAGAGACGGAGCGAAGCGATCTCACCATTCGATGTTCAATGCTGGACGTTCGATGTTCGACGTTAAAAAGGGCCTTTGAACTCTTACATTAGACTATAGGGCAAAGCCAATACCCCCCTGACTTTGCCATGGGGGGCAGGCTTTAATGATTCAATAAAGAAGCCGTTTCCATTACGGGGGATGGTATACAGATGAAGGGACATCATGGATTTTTCACTGAGTAAAGAACAGAAACAGATTCAAAAAGCCGCACGCGAATTCGCCTTGGCCGAGTTTCCCGCACGCGCCATGGAGTTCGACCGTGAAGAAAAATTCGATTTGAAGATCTGGAAAAAGGCCTGCGAGCTCGGCTTCGTGGGTGTCTTCATTGATCCGGCCTATGATGGCGCCGGATACGGTTTCTTTGAGCACTGCCTGATCAATGAAGAGTTCTGGGCTGTGGATCCGGGCATCGCCGAGGCTGTGCTCTCCACCACCTTTGGGTCTGAGCTGATATCCTTGTATGGCACCGAAGCGCAAAAACAGGACACTCTGCCGAGGCTGGTGGACGGACGGGCCATTATGGGCACGGCCATCACCGAACCCGACGCCGGCTGTGATGTCACCGGCGTGGTGGCCACCGCTGTCCGGTCAGGAGGCCACTGGGTGCTTAACGGCACCAAAATGTTCGCGACCAACGGCACACTGGCTGATTTTGTATTGGTCTTCTGCCAGACCGATCCGGAGAACTCCAATCGCCATAAACGTTTCAGTTTTCTTCTGGTCCCCACAGATACGGACGGTTTTAAAGCGACCAAGATTCGCGGCAAGTTGGGTATCCGTGCCTCGGATACCGCCGAGCTCACCTTCACCGATGTGCGCATACCCCAGGAAAACCTGGTCGGCAAGGAAGGGGAGGGGTTTTATCAACTGATGGCCTTTTTTAACCGCACCCGCCTGCACATCTGCGCCCAAGGCGTGGGATTGGCCCGCAGCGCATTGGAAGAGTCGATCCGTCACACCAAGGGGCGCGAGCAGTTTGGGCAGCCCCTGGCATCATTTCAGGTGACACGCTTCAAATTGGCCGAGATGGCCACGCGAATCCGTGCGGCCCGAAACCTCTATTATGAAGCTGCATGGAAGATGGACCAGGGTGAGGCGGATCATGCCCTGGTGGCCATGGCCAAATGGTATTCGGCCAAGGTGGCGGTGCGCTGCGCCGACGAAGCCCTGCAGATGCACGGCGGATATGGCTACATCGATGAGTACAAAGTCCAACGACTTTACCGCGACGCCAAAATTCTTGAGATCTACGAGGGCACCAAAGAGATTGAAAAAACCATTGTCGCCAATGCATTGTTGAGCTGAAGATCCAGTGAGTCGAAGCAGGGGGGCCACGCCGGGCCCCCTGGGACTGGATGTTCTACTGTGACTGGATCTGATATCAGGGATCAATCGTCTGTTTTAGCGGCCTGATCTCGCAGCACCCGCTTCAAGATTTTACCGGTGGCGCTTTTTGGCAGCTCATCAATAAAATCTATCCGCGTTGGAATTTTATAATTTGCAAGATTATCCCGACAAAACGTCGTTATCTCCTCTGCCGTAGCCGATAGTTTATCCTTCAATACAATGGCTGCTCTGACGACCTCGCCCTTTTCCGCATGGGGCACACCATAGACGGCCAGCTCTTTGATGGCCGGATGGGTGTAGAGGAATTGCTCCACCTCCGCAGGCCATATCTTGAAGCCAGCTACGTTGATCATATCCTTGACGCGATCCACGATGAACACATAGCCTTCATCATCCATCAGTCCGGTGTCGCCGGAATGCAGCCATCCACCGCGCAGGGCCTGTTGGGTCTCTTCATGCCGGTTCCAGTACCCGTGCATGACACCCGGTCCCCGCACGCAAATTTCGCCCCATTTTCCTAAAGGCACCTCCTGGTCATCCTCGTCCAGAATCTTAATTTCGAAATTTTCAACGGCGGTCCCAACGCTCCCGAATTTATGCCGAAAATCATGATTGTAGCAGGCAAATGGTGAGCACTCGGTGAGCCCATAGCCCTCGTAGACGGGCCGGCCGAATTGTTGGGTCCACTGGGATGAAATCTCCCGGGGCATGGTGGACGCTGCTGAAAACTCGTAGCGGATGGATGACAGGTCATATTTTGTAAGATCCATATTCAGCAAACCGATGTATATAGCAGGCACCGCAAAAAACATGGAGATGTGGTCGCGCCCAATGGAATCGAGCACCAAATCCGGCACGAACCGGCGGTACAAGGAGATCGTTGCACACGCCGTGAACGCTCCGTTCATGATAAAATTCTGACCGAAAACGTGAAACAGCGGTAGAAAAAGCGGCATCCGGTCGTCCGGCTTAAAGCCCGCGTGGTGTACGGTCGTCCAGGCATTGGAAACCACGTTGCCATGGGTGAGGGTGGCGCCTTTGGGCGAGCCGGTGGTGCCGGAAGTATAGAGGATCGAGGCCGGCGCATCGGGATGCATGTCCTGTGTTCGGATGTCATCGGCAGCTTTTTCCATCCAGTCACTTAATATAGGATTGCCCTGGGCATCTCCTTCGCATATCACCACTTGGTTCAGGTTTTCGTATTCATCCCGCACTATATTTTCGAGCAAGTCACCCACGGTAAAGAGCAACACCGCCCCGGAATCGTTCAGGATGTATTTCAGCTCATAGGTTTTGAGCATGGAGTTGACGGATACGGCAATGGCGCCGATTTTCAGCGTGGCATAATAGCAGACGGCAAATTCGTAAATATTGGGCAGATACAAGGCCACGCGATCTCCCTTGTCGACCCCGTTGGCCTTCATGGCATTAGCCAGGCGATTGGCATCCCGATTCATTTCACTGTAGGTAATTTGTTTTCCTTCGAAAAGAATGGCGGTTTTTTCCGGAAAGAGTTTGGCACCTGTTTCGACAATCTGGGCGACATTCATGATCATTCCCCCTGTATGGATCTAACATTATCAACAACAAAGATCGGCATTGGCCAGCCTAGTGAACATACCACGGGTTTGTGCCTGTAAGCAAAAATGAAAGCCCCAACCTAAATAGATTGGGGCTTTCGGTGATTTTATCACGGAGATCATTTATATTAATGATATTTATGAAATCCTAATGCACTACCGGTGCTAGTTGGGGGCTTTTTCTTTCTTTCGGCGTTTGAAGGTCGAAAGTCCTAATATTCCAGAGCCCAGGAGCACCAACGTTGTCGGTATCGGCGTACTTAAAGGATCAACATCCGTTACCAGCCATGCACCCCCGACGGCATATTCACCATAATCATATCCGAGCGCAAAGTCGGCATAGGTTCCATCTTGACCTGCCGTCGGAATATTATATCCCATGGTGAGTGTCGCCCAGTCCGCATGGTCGTTATGGGGCCAGTAATCTGGATCTCGGGGTGTATCCTCCATCCAGCCGCTCCAATGGTGAAGGTAGCGCATGGAGCCCGAAGCGGTCTCATAGGCACCTTGTGACGTGGGGTCTCCCATAATCATCCAGTCGGTTCCTGCGGGATCTCCGACGGGTAAATTATTGGACAGCAAATGGGAGATCTCCTTGGGCGCTGCGTACCGCCAAATCGGGTGGGAAGCCAACCAAGTGTCGACCTCACCCCGCCTCTGGCCTTGAAATTCATGGGGATCATAAAAGTAGAGATCTAATGTCGTGTCAAAAAACATTTCATTGCTCAATCCATATTCCACAAGCCCAGCCGCGACGTTCCCGGACATTGCGATCACGATCAGGAAGGCTCCTAAAAAAATTGCTTTAATTTTCATTGTTTCCTCTTTTGATTAATATGGTTTCGCCGCATGTCATTAACAATAAAGGGGTATAAAAGAATATATGTGCACCAAAGGAATGAATTTAATAAGTGTTCTTGATTTCACCTCCTTTCCATTCAGTATGTTCAAGTTTTATCAGCTAGTTCCATTCTATCGCTGTGTATGGTCTTGTATGTGATACTGCTCACGTATTGATAATAATCTTACATGACGAAATTCAGGCATGGCGGAAGTGCA
>JAAUYD010249779.1_pt1 | contig 10412 bp, 12 predicted proteins | sample 7278101 | NCBI WGS metagenome assembly JAAUYD01 (sample SAMN14350128, study PRJNA611818) | marine sediment metagenome | isolation source: surface marine sediment (0.6m) | place: French Polynesia: Moorea | collected 2018-08
CAGCATATTCTCGTAATCCTGCGTTGAGCGGAGCAACACAACCGCTTCTTCGATGATCCGTTGGACTTCTTCCTTTGACGGCTTGTCATACGGCGCCATCCGAGCCTTGCACTCTCTGGGATGCGGCACAGGCGACTCGGTTGGCTCGGGCGGCGCGATATCGGTGCGCGGAACCGCCGCAGACTGCGGATTGTCGTGCGCGGCCATGACGTCGGGGGTTACCTCAACGGGAGGCAGAGCGGGTTCTTCGTTCATGTAGCGCGGCAAGACGAACATGAGCAGGCCTAGGATTACCGGCGCAACAGCGAGGCCAATAACTTGCTTGCTACGCTTCAACCCACCAGGCTCCAGCGGTCCGAAGAACGCTTCGCCCGACCGTCCTCTTCGAGCTTGATCAGGTGGGCCAGCAGCGATCGCTCTGCCCAGCCATAGAGGCGATTTGGCACATCCTGATAGACGTGAGGGACGAGATCATGCGACGTCAGCCCAGGGTTGGCCTGCAACGCATTTGCGACCTTCGTCTCGCGCTCGAGGCGGTGATCGATTATCCAGTTGACAAGCCGTTCCGGGTCGCTGACAACTTCACCATGACCAGGCACGATCGAGTCGACGCCAAGATCGATCACTCGTCGCAGCGAGTTCAGGTACTGCTTCATGTTGCCGTCAGGCGGATCGATAACCACTGTCGATCCATCGATGACATGGTCGCCGGTGAACAGCCAGTTGCTCGCCGCATGGCGGTAGCAAAGATGGTTCGATGCATGCCCGGGCGTGTGTACGGCCATGAGCTCGAACTCGTCGGTGGCCAATGAATCGCCATCGTCAAGTATGCGATCGGGCACGAACGTCGCGTCCTGGTGATCACCCTCGGGCGCTGGACGACCCAGCAGCTCGGCGCCTGTCAGTTTGGCGAGAACGCTGGCACCCGGCGAATGATCGGGATGCGTATGGGTTACCAGAATCCATCGGATTGTCCCGCCCGCGTCGCGACGGATATGTTCGAGATGAGCATCCAGGACCGGCCCGGGGTCGAGCACGGCAATCTCGCGCTCACCGAAAAGGTATGTGTTCGTGCCAGGCCCGGTCATCATGGACGGATTCGGGGCGACGAACCGACGCACGCCGGGAAGCAGCGCCGTGACCGGCTCCATGGCTGGACCAAATGTATTCATGCCGGGTAGCCCGGGTAGTCCCTGTCACCGGGCAATACGACCTCGGGCTTGCCGTCCCGTTCGATGACGATCGGCAGCATTGTCGTAACGCCCCACTCCACGCAGGATTCCGCCCAGTCCATCAGCGCCTCGAATGTCTTGTGACGTGCAATACTTTCGAGCGATTTTTCGGTCGGGAAGTGCAGGCTGATTGCCTTTCTTCGGCCCGCTTCGAGCGCATCGTGGGCTGTCATCCAGCATGAGTCGGTCAGCTCGCCTCCGCAGTGCAGTGCAGCCTGACCCGCAGGCAATGCCGCGATGAAAAATCGTGTTGAGTACCGGTCGGCCTGCGAAGGCGGCGTGATCCAGTGGCTGAAATAATGCAGCGCGTCGCAACGCAACTCCAGTTCGTTGCGAGCGACAAAGGCGTCCCATTTGTCGCTGCCGTCATTGAGCGCGTCGCGAGCGGCATCCAGCCCTTCCACGACGGTCTCGGTCTCCGCGAGGAGCACGCCCGATTCCTCAAACAACTCGCGAATACCGGCACTGTAGTAGTCGAGACCACCGCTCCTGACTCCAAGTCGCGAATTCGCGGTGAGCTCGCTGACGCCGCGGCAGTATTCGTGGACGGCTTGGTCTTCCGGGTCGATCGTGCCACCCGGAAATGCGTGCGCATCGCCGAAGGACGAACGGGGATTCCGACGCACCATGAAAAGTTCCGGCTCGCCCGGACCTTCCCGTGCCAGGATCACGGTCGATGACGGTCTGGCGTGTGTGATCTCAGTCAATGGGGGCTGACTCCGGGCTACCTGTTTCGACGTACAGCTTCAGACGGTTCAGTGCCTCGCCGATGACACCGTCGACGGGATCGGCAATCGCATCGAGCCCGGTCGGCGAATAGCCGCCAACCGCGTAGGTGAAGCGCACCCGCGTGCTTTCCTCGGCATCTTCGAATTCCCAGGTCATGTTACCGTCGAGCCCCATCAGCCCAAGCGGCCCAAGTCCGCCAGTCATACGCAACAACACTGTCGGATTCACCATCGTGACTGTGAGGTGCACGACACCCGCCTCATCGCCGAGAGTTTCGCAGAAACAACCCTGCATGGTCGGCTCGATGCTCAGTCGTGCGGCATCGCCCGAGACGGTGTGGTCAGAGCTCCACCAGAGTCCGATCTCGCGAATTGCGGCATTCCAGGCAGCGGCACGATCTGCGGCGATCACGACCTCGTTGACGGTTGTGAAACCGTTCGGCGCAGAGTCCTTTACCTCGCCTGAGGCAGCAGATGCCAGCGCGACGAGCAACAGCGCAAGGATTGTATTTCTCATTTGCGTCCCCAGAACCCGAGCCCTAGCTTACCGCAAAGTTGTTACCCTGCATCGATGGACGATTGGCGTGTTGTATATGAGAGTCGAAACCGGCGTGGCTGTTCCGACCGCGCCCTCGTACTTGCCGCCGCGCAGATCGCCTACGAAATTATCGACGATGGCCTGAGCTGCGCGCTCGTCGTGCCGGCAGAACAGTCTGCGAGGGCGGTCGAGGAGCTGCGCCTTTACGATGACGAGAACCCGCCCGTGCGGCCGAAGCGGCGCAAGCGCATCGTTTACCAGGATGCCCTGCCCGGCCTGATTGGCTACGTGTTGATCTTGTGCACCGTAACGGGCATGGCCGGCTACTCATTCTTCGGCAACGACTGGCTCGCTGCCGGGCGCGTCGACGGTACGTTGATTCGCACGGGCGAGTGGTGGCGGACAATCACCGCCCTCACCTTGCATGCCGATATCCGCCATCTCCTCGGCAATCTCGTGTTCGGCATCTTCTTTGGAATCTTCGCCGGCCGCCTGCTCGGTTCAGGTGTTGCCTGGTTGTCGATTCTCGTCGCCGCCATGCTCGGCAATACGGCCAACACGCTGTTGCTCGAGTCGACCCATCGATCGATTGGCGCGTCGACGGCAGTATTTGCGACCCTTGGCTTACTTGCCGGGTACGTCTGGCGAGGCCGGCTAATGGCGCAGGATCGGTGGTCCACGCGTCTCGGACCAGTTATCGGCGGGCTGGCGCTGCTCATGTTCACGGGTACCGGCGACGAGAACACGGATATAGGCGCACATCTGATGGGCTTCGTCTGCGGTTTCGCCGTAGGCATGGTGCTGACCTTCGTCGGCAGGATGCCGGCCGAGGCGCGCACGCAGAAGATCGCCGGAGGCATGGCCGTCGGCCTCATTTTGCTGGCCTGGTTTGTTGCCTTACGGGTCTGAAAACGCCGCGCTTTGATGTACTATTTCAGCGGGGAGTAGAAACGGGCTGTCACAGCCAATAATGAAAAAAATCCTGCTGTTCTTAACCGTTCTCGCAATCATCGCGGCGACCGTCCTCTGGGTACGGTACGGCGGCGGTTCGTCCTATCCCGACCTGTCCACAACACCGCTTCTCGACTCCACGTCGCTCGAGGAGGTGCTTGCGTACGCGGAGCCCGTCGGCAATGTCGCAGTCAGCGAGGACGGGCGCGTCTTTTTCACCGTTCACCCCGAGGCGAGGCCGCAGGGCAACAAGCTACTCGAATTCGTGCGCGGGGCAGCTGTCCCCTACCCGTCGTGGGGCGAACAGCACGAGCTGTTCGATACCGTGCTCGGCGTTTCGATAGACCGATTCAACCGTCTCTGGACGATCGATCACGGCAATCACGGCATGCGGCCGGCACGCATCGTCGCCATCGATCTGAATACGGACACGGTGATCCGCGAGCAAAGACTAGGTCCCGACATCGCACCGGCGGGCTCGTTCCTTCAGGATCTGCAGATCTCCGCGGACGGCAACACCATCGTGATTGCCGACGCGAGTTTCTGGCGCAAGTCGCCTGCCATTATCGTGTATGACATTGAGTCGGGTAACGCCCGCCGCGTTCTCGAGGCCCACGAATCCGTCTCGGCCGAGGAGTACATGATTCACAGCATGGACCGCGACATGGAATTCCTCGGTGGCATCGTCAGCCTGCGCGGCGGTATCGACGGCATTGCGCTGGGGCCTGAGTGGCTCTATTACGGCGCCATTAGCGGCTCTGGACTTTACCGCGTACGGCTGCGCGACCTGCGTAATGACTCCTTGCCTCCCGGACAGCTTGGGAACCGCGTCGAACGCGTCAGTGACAAGCCGCTGAGCGACGGTATGAGCATTGATACCGAGGGCAACGTCTACATTACGGCTATAGAACACAGCTCGGTGTTTGTCGCGGGCCCCGACCGTGAGCCACAAACACTCATTGCGTCTGACCGGCTACGCTGGCCTGACGGCCTGTCGTTTGGACCGGACGGCTATCTGTATATTGCGGACAGCGCGCTGCCCGAACTGATTCTTCAATCGCGCGAGCACATCGTCGACAGCGGACCCTACCGGATATTCCGGTTCCAGCCCGGCGTCGCCGGCGTGCCCGGACAATAAAAAGGAACCCTCATGCAAGAAACACCAGAAGCCGCTGCCGAGCAGGGCACCAACGACACGGTCAACGAAGCCGTGGATGCGGTCACGAGTATGGACCCGAATACGATGCTCGAATTCCTCAGGAACAACGGCCTCGACTCGACCACGCTCGTGAACTTCGGCAAAGACGTGGTCATTGCGATCCTGATCTTTTATGTCGGTCGCTTCGTCGTGAGGCTCACAGTGCGCGCCCTGACCAAGCTGATGGATCGCCAGGAGGTCGACAAGACGCTCCAGACCTTCGTCGGCAACCTGGTGCGCATGGCGCTCATGGTCGTGGTCATCATCGCGGCGATTGGCGCTCTGGGTATCCAGACGACATCGTTTATCGCCATCTTCGGTGCAGCGGGCCTCGCTGTCGGCCTGGCGCTGCAAGGCTCGCTGTCGAACTTCGCGGCTGGCGTGCTCATTGTGCTGTTCCGCCCCTACCGCGTTGGCGACTATGTTGAAGCCGCGGGGATTGCCGGCACCGTTGAAGAAGTGCAGATCCTGACAACAGTGCTCAAGACACCGGACAACAAGAAGATCATTGTGCCCAACAGCCAGATTATGGACAGCATCATCACCAACTATTCGGCAAACGACACGCGCCGTGTCGACCTGACAATCGGCGTCAGCTACGAAGATGATCTCGACAAGGTACACGCGACGTTGCGCGAGCTCGTAAATGCCGACGAGCGCATTCTGAAGGACCCCGAGTGCCTGATTGCGGTGTCGGCGCTAGCGGACAGCAGCGTCAACTTTTTCGTCCGCCCGTGGGTCAAGTCCGCCGACTATTGGGGCGTACATTTCGACCTGACCGAAGCCATCAAGAAGCGCTTTGACGACGAAGGCATATCGTTCCCGTTTCCGCAACAGGACGTGCATCTCTACACCGTCAAGGACTGAATCGAAAAGCCCCGCATTGCGGGGCTTTTTTTTGTCGTACATGCATCCAGGGACGGAATACTCGCATCTCCACCAATAGAGACCGTGATTTTCTGAGGAGAACGGTATGGAAAGTGGAATTTTCGGATTGGCCGCATTTGGTTTCTGGCTCTTCATTGGTGCCGCTACGGTCGCCGGTATCTGGGACGGCATACGCAAGCGTGAGGCCCAGCACGAGACGTTACGCCGCATGATCGAAGCCGGCAAACAACCGGATCAGCAGTTTGTCAACAAACTGCTCGGGACTGACAAGAACACGTCGCGTGACCTCACGACGGGAGGCTTGATTACCTTTTCGGTGGCACCAGGTCTGGCCCTGATGGGATACCTGATCGACCAGGGCGCATTCATGCCATTGCTTGGCGTGGCAGGTCTTATCGCCTGTATCGGACTGGGGCTGCTGGTCGCCGCGCAGTTCGTGAAACGCTCGGAGAACAAGGACACGGAATTCCCGCCACTGGGTTAAGGCCTTGCGCGAGACCTCCAACTTCCTCTCGAAGAGCACCGAGACGGTGCTCGTCGGCCTGGCGCGCAGGGGGCACCGCGATGCGTTTGCGGAACTCGTCTCTCGCCGCCAGGTATGGATCCGCAATCTCATGCGCCGCTGCTGCGGCAACGCGGACCTCGCCGACGACCTGTCCCAGCAGGTGTTCATGCAAGCCTGGCGAGCGGTCGACCAGCTCGTCGACGCAGAGCGTTTCGCGCCGTGGCTCAAACGGCTCGCAATCAACACATGGCTGCAACACAAGCGACGCAACGATCCGCTCGAGGGCGCGGATGAGCATGAGGAATTTGCGGCTCAGCACGAAAAGCCCGGCATCGCGATGGATCTCGACCGGGCACTGGCAACCCTTCCCGAAGAAGTCCGCCTGTGCATAGTCTTGAGCTACCACGAGCGCATGACCCACGGCGAGATTGAGGACTTCACGGGGTTGCCGCTCGGAACCGTCAAATCACACATACGCAGGGGCACGCAGAAACTTCAAGAGCTGTTGTCTGCGTATCTCGAACCGCAAGGGAGCACAGCATGAACACAGAACTCGATCCGCACCTGCAAGCCCTGTTTGCTCGGGCAGAGCAGCCGATTGACGGCGATCGCTTCCTCTCCGACATCATGAGTCGAATCGACCGCCATCGGCAACGAGTGTTGCTTGGCTGGTCGCTCGCGGGGCTCGTCGCGCTGAGCGCCTTTGTCTTCGTCGCGGGCCCGGTCTTTGCGGCTGTCGACCTCGTAAGCCGGTTCCTGCCGGTATCGCTCGTCGAGGTTGAATCGGAGTTGCTGCAAATGCTGCTGTCATCGGTCAACAGTGTTGCCGCTGCCGCCGCATTGGGCGGATTGCTCATCGCGAAGTTTTTTCGCTGGATATTCCGCTAGGATATGTAAACCAACTGCTTCGAGATGCGTTAAAGAACCAATGTGTAAGCACAAACTATCCCTGCTGTTCGCGCTGGTCGCTTTGGGGGCCTGCGCCGCACACCCCGATCCCATTGTCGATACGAAGGGCGTCGATCCTGAAAAACTGGCCGCCGACTGGGAAGAATGCGAGCGCTACACCGAAGAAATTCGGATTAGCGAGGGCATGGCCAAAGGCGGTGCGACGGGCGCGGTCGTCGGGACGGTAGCCGGCGCCATCAATGGTGACAAGGGTCGCAGCGCTGGAACCGGCGCGTTGTATGGCGCGACGCGATCCGGGCTCGATGCCGATCGCGAAAAGCAACAGGTCTTCAAACGCTGCCTCAGGGGACGCGGTTACCGGGTCCTCAACTGAACTTGCAGGACTGTATATCCGTACAGTATTCTGGGCGCCATGCCCGCCCGCCCTCACAAAGGCCGCGGCGCCGTTTCGGCGACCGCCGGCCGTTTCGACCAACGACTCGTCGAGTTGGACGCGGAGACTGCCCACGAGCGCGCGTCTGAGGCCCCTGAGACGATCGTTCGCGCCATGCGGGCCGGTCGCATCATCAGCACCAATACGTCGCCCGATATTCCTTTCGACCAGTCCATCAACCCTTACCAGGGCTGCGAGCATGGCTGTGTCTACTGCTACGCGCGCCCAAGCCACAGCTACCTGGACCTGTCGCCAGGCCTGGATTTCGAGACCCGAATCTTCTCAAAGCCAAACGCAGCGTCACGCCTTCTCGAGGAATGGGAGAAGCGGAGCTATGAGTGCAAGCCGATAACGATAGGCGCCAACACCGACCCGTATCAGCCCGCCGAACGCACGCTCGAAATCACGCGCCAGCTGCTGGAGCTATTTCTCGAGTACCGTCATCCGGTCAACCTGATCACCAAGAGCAACCTGATCACGCGCGACCTCGACCTCCTCGCCGAACTCGCCTCGATGCGGCTGTGCTCCGTAGCGATCAGTGTTCCCACGATCGATGCCGATCTGAAACGCATCATGGAACCGCGCGTGCCCTCGGCAGCGTCGCGGCTCAAGGCAATGCGTCTCCTCGCCGACCACGGTGTGCCTACGAGTTGCCTGGTTGCGCCGGTCATTCCGGCGATCAATGATAGCGAAATTGAGACGATTCTCACCGCGGCTGCCGAGGCCGGCGCCGACCAGGCACGTTACATATTCCTGCGCCTGCCTCACGAGTTGGTGGACATATTCTCGGAGTGGCTGGAAGCGCACTTTCCGGATCGCAAGGAACACGTTCTGAGCCTTGTGCGGCAGTCCAGCGGCGGACGCGACTACGACGCCCGTTTCGGCGTCCGTCAGACCGGTCGCGGCGCCTACGCCGACATGATCGGCAGCCGTTTTCGCACGGCCAGTCGCAAGCTTGGCCTAGAACCCGACTCCTACCAGCACACGCTCGATTGCAGCCACTTCATTCGCCCCGGACAGCAGCAGCTAGGCCTCGATTTCTGACTCCGCGACCCGGTATAGTGGGTATCCGGAAAGGCGCGAAATCCAGAACTATTAGGCGTCCTTTCGGTCAGATTTACACTCAGCGCAGCAGGGCGCTGCAAGGAGACCTGAACCAGCGAATGTCACACCCGGGATTCAACAGATTCGCCGTCCTGGCACTTGCCCTCGCGACCCCTGCCCTTGGCCAGAATACGCAAGACGACCTGCCGCCGGCGCCCCTCGAGCAGACCGTCCCGGTCGCCGAAGAAGAAGTACCCGCACCGTCCGAGACGGCGCCACTCGAACAGGCGGTCCCCGCTGCTGACGATCAGGCGCCAGCACCAACCGAAGCGGCACCCCTGACCGAGGAACAGGTCCTCCTCGAATTTGACCGTTTTCAGCGTTACCTCTCCGACAAGAACTATGACGAAGCCGACGTGTCGGCAAAGCGCGTCGTCGAAATGACGATTCGTTTCTACGGTCCACAGACGCACGAGACGGCAAAGGCGCTGAATAATCTCGCCATCGTGCAGCACCAGAACCGCCAGTACGACGCGGCCGTACAGAACTTCACCTCGGCAATCGAAATTCTCGAGATAGTCGAGGATCGCCTCAATGACGGTCTCGTGAACCCGCTCAAAGGTCTTGGCGCTGCGCAGCTCAACCAGGGGCGGCCTGACCTCGCCTCGAGATCGTTCCAGCGCGCGACGCACATCACGCACGTCAACGAGGGACCACACAACATCGAACAGGTCGAGATTCTCGAATCGCTGGCAGAGGCGACAGTGCGCATGGGCGATCTCTCGAGTGCGCGCGAGGTGCTGGATCGAATCCACATGCTCAACGTTCGGCACTTCAAGGGCGATGCACTTGGTCTCCTGCCCTCCCTGATGCGTCGCGGCGAGTGGCAACACCGCGCCGGATACTACAATGATGAACGCGCGACCTATCGCCGCGCTATTCGCATCATCGAGACAGCAGCGGGCAAGGACGATCCGCGATTGATTACGCCGCTGGTCAGGCTCGGCGAGTCGTATTACTACTACGACGCCTTCACCGATGGCGCCGGCACCGTTTCCGGCGCGACAGGCGAAACCTACTTCAAGCGTGCGGTACGCGTTGCAGAGAGCGCGGAAGACTATCCCTGGCTCGAATTGGCAAATACACGCCTCGCATTGGCTGACTACTACGCTTACACGGAAGCACACAATCGTGCCCGCAAGATCTACCTCGAGGTCTGGAACTCGTTGTCGAACGACGAAGACCGACTGGAGATGCGCCGTGAGATGCTCGAGGGTCCCCTGTCGCTGCGCAGAGACCAGTTGCCGACCTACGCCGGTGGGCCGCGCAGTGCCGCCGCGGATCCGAGCGGCTTCCTGACCGGCACAATCCGCGTCGATTACACTGTGTCGGCACGTGGCCGCGTGCGCAACATTCGCACGGAGGCCAGTCCGCCCGAGTTCACTGACATGCAGCGTATGGTGCACAGGGAAGTTCGGCGTCGTATGTACAGGCCCCAGCTTGTAGATGGTGTGCCGATCGAGTCGGAAAACCAGGTTTTCGTACACGAATTCTATTACCGCCAGGAGCAGCTCGACGAGCTCAGAAAGAAGAAGGAACTGGCGGCGAAATCAGGCCAAAAGACAAGATAATGAAGAAACTGACACTGCCGTCGCGCATCGAGGCTTTGCCCGGGCGCGACACCGCACTACCTGTGCCCGAACGGCACTACGTCAACGGCAACCCGCTTCAGGGTCCGTTCCCTGAGAATATGCAGCGCGCGGTCTTCGGGCTCGGGTGTTTCTGGGGCGCCGAACGACGCTTCTGGGAAACGACCGGCGTCTATACGACGGCCGTCGGTTATGCCGGTGGGGTGACGCCGAACCCCACCTACGAAGAAGTGTGTTCCGGTGCAACCGGCCATACCGAAGTCGTGCTCGTCGTATTCGATCCGGCACATACGAGTTACGAAGAGATTCTCAAGGTGTTCTGGGAAAGCCACGACCC
>JAAUYD010265031.1_pt1 | contig 10412 bp, 2 predicted proteins | sample 7278101 | NCBI WGS metagenome assembly JAAUYD01 (sample SAMN14350128, study PRJNA611818) | marine sediment metagenome | isolation source: surface marine sediment (0.6m) | place: French Polynesia: Moorea | collected 2018-08
CCAACGCGGCGCCGCACGTCTATATCGAGACACTGACGTCACCGCCAGGCGACCCAGGCACACCCGGTATTCCAGACCACGAGGACGCGCATACCATCAACGCCCAGGCGCCTGATCTGGATTTTTTCAAGCATGTGTTCAATGTTACCACCGGCCAGGATCCTGGCGTTAACGCCAGCCCCGGCGACACCCTGCGCTACACCCTCGAAGTGATCAACAACGGCCTCGGCGGACTGACAAACTTCTCCATTTTAGACGAAGTGGATGCCCTCAACAGCCCGGCCGTATTCGTACCGGGCAGCCTGGTGCTGATCAGCGTTCCCGGCGGTGCAGATACCAGCGGCACCAATCCTATCGGCGGAGCCAACGGTACCGGATTGGTCAGTGTGGCCAGCCTCAATCTCGGAGCCGCCGGCAGCGGCACCGAGCGTTTGGAGGTGGTGTTTGAAGTTACATTGGCGCCGGTGATCCCGAACGGAACCGTGGTGTTGAACCAGGCCGGATTGACTTCGATTGTTCCGACGACAATTCTTAGCGACGATCCCGATCCCACCCTGACGGGGGACACCGACCCCACCGAAACCCTCATAGGCTCGGCACCCCGATTCCAGGTCCAAAAGATCTCCACCGATCTCACCGACGACCCGGCCGTACTGATGGCCGGTGATACCCTGCGCTATACCATTACCATCAAGAACATCGGCGATGAAAATGCCGTAAATGTCCGTCTCCAGGATTTTACGCCGGCCAACACCACGTATGTTGCCAACAGCACCCGGCTCAACGGCAGCGCCGTGCCCGATGTGAGCGGCGTCAATCCATTGCATACCGGTATTCTGATTAACGCTCCGGAAAATGCCTCCGCCGGGTACATGCGGGCCGATGCTGACCCTGCCGCCAACAATACGGCCACAGTGACCTTTGATGTTGTCATCGATCCGGCGGCCATGGACGGTTTGATCATTGAGAACCAGGGCTTTGTCAGTTCCGATGGCGAGGGGGGCGGGCCGCAGCCGTTACAGCCATCGGACGATCCGGATACGCCGGCGCCAGACGATCCCACCCGGGACGTGGTGGGCAACGTGCCCCTGCTATATGCCCATAAAACCGTGGTGATCTCGGTGGACAACGGCTCGGCAGGTATCGTGGATCCGGGTGACACCCTGCGTTACACCATCGATATCCGCAACAGCGGCGCCATTCCGGCCACTGGCGTGGTGCTCACCGATGCCATGCCCACAAACACAACCTATGTGCTGGCATCGACCCAGATGAACGGCGTACCCCAGGCCGATGTGGCCGGCGTCTCGCCCTTGGTGGGTGGCCTGACGGTGCAATCGTCTGACAATCCGGGGGCCGGTATCGTGACCGCCGGACAGAACGCCACGGTTACGTTTGAAGTGGTGGTGAACGGTGGCCTGCCCACCGGCACCATCATCAGCAATCAGGGTGACCTGACCTCCAATGAACTGCCGCCGGGCCTTACCGATGCCGACGGTTTGCCCTCCAACGGTTATCAACCCACCATCGTTGTCGTTGGCGCCGCCCAACTGCTCACCGTCACCAAGTCGGTGGCAGTGGTGGGGGGTGGTTCGGCAATGGCAGGGGGAGAGTTGGAGTACACCATCAGGGCCACCAACGTGGGCAGCCTGCCGGCCACCAATGTGATGGTGACCGACGATCTGGGACCGCCGCTGGATACGCTGATTACCTATGTGCCGGGCTCGGGAACCATGGATGGGGCCGCGACCGGCGTAACGTATGGCGGTACCATACTCACTGCCGACTACGCCACCACTTACGGAAATCTGGCCGTCGGTGCCACTTGCGTGGTGCGCTTCCGGGTTCAGATCAACGGGGCCGTGGCCATTGGTACCACCATCACCAACACCGGTGTGGTGCAGTGGAACAGTCCTGCCCAGAGTGACTCGGCCAGCGTCTCCATCGATGTGGGTGGCACGCCGGGCAGCGCCACCCTCAACGGTAACGTGTGGCACGATGCCAATCTGAACACCGCTTATGACAGCGGCGAACAGCAGCTCCAGGGATGGTCGGTGGCCCTGTATCGCAATGGCAGTCTCACCACCACCGTGACCACCGATACCGGTGGCGCCTATCAGATCGGAGGCCTGCTGCCCAACGCCGGCACACCGGATCTTTACGAAATCCGTTTTACGGCCCTGGGCGGCGGCCCGACGTCGGCCACCCTGGGGATTGCCGACTCCATTTTCACCAACGGCCCCCACCGCATCAGTGCTATCGTAGCGGCTGCGGGTGACAATCTTCAAAACCTCAACCTTCCCATCCAACCCAACGGTACGGTTTATGACTCGGTACAGCGTACTGCCATCAGTGGCGCCACCCTGACCCTGCGAAATGCTGCCAGCGGAGCGGCTGTTTCGAGCAGCTGCTTTGACGATCCCAACCAGCAGAACCAGGTCACGGCGACGGACGGCTATTACAAGTTCGACATGAATTTCGGAGATGCTTCCTGTCCGGCTGGCGGCGCCTATCTCATCGATGTGACCGTGCCGGCCTCCGGCTATTTGGCGGCGCCGTCGGCGATCATTCCACCGGCCAGCGATGCCACCACCGCACCGTTTTCCGTGCCGGCCTGTCCCGGCAGCCCGGCCGACGCCGTGCCGGCCACGCCAGGGCTCTGCGAAGTTGTCTCCAACCCGGCCATCCCGCCGGTGAGTGTGCTGCCACGCACCGCTGGGACGACCTATCAACTGCACCTGCTGCTCAACAACGGCAGCACACCGGGCGAGAGCCAGATTTTCAACAACCCCATTCCCATCGATCCCGAGATGGATGGGGCCACGGCCATCGCCAAGACCACCTCCAAGCTCAACGTAACCCGCGGCGCCCTGGTGCCGTATACCATCACCGTAACCAACATCTTCGGTGTGCCCCTCTACGATCTGAACATCATCGACCGCTTTCCGGCCGGGTTCAAATACGTGGCCGACTCGGCCCGATTGAACGGCACGCCCACCGAGCCCCAAATCAACGGTCGCGAGCTGACCTGGACGGGCATCAGCCTCCAGGCCACCGAGCAGATCGTTATCAAACTGCTGCTGGTGGTGGGCTCGGGCGTTTCAGAAGGTGAATACACCAACCGGGCCCTGGTGTTCGATACCGTTGTGGGGGCCAATGCGTCCGGCGAAGCCACTGCCACCGTGCGGGTCATTCCCGATCCGGATTTCGATTGCAGCGATGTGATCGGCAAGGTCTTTGACGACGCCAACCTCAATGGCGTGCAGGACGATGGCGAAACCGGATTGACGGGGGTGCGCGTGGCCACTGTACAGGGCCTGGTTGCCACCACCGACTCCCACGGGCGTTTCCACATCACCTGCGCGGCTGTGCCGGACCAAGACCGCGGCAGCAACTTCATTCTCAAACTGGACGAGCGCAGTCTGCCATCCGGTTATCGTCTGACCACTGAAAATCCCCGGGTTCAGCGGGCCACCCGCGGAAAAATGCTGCGGTACAGATTCGGTGCCACCATCCACCGCGTGGTGCGCATGGATATCGCCGATGGCGTGTTTGAACCCGACACCCTGGAATTGAGGCTGCAGTGGGCCGGTAAAATTGATCAGCTCATTGCCGAACTGGAGAAAGCGCCATCACTGCTTCGCCTGACCTACTTAGGCGACTTGGAGTCCAAAGGTCTGGTGAAACGCCGCCTGAAGGCCCTGAAAAAGATGATCTCCAAGCAATGGAAAAAAAGCGATGGCGCCTATCCGCTGACCATCGAAACCGAGATTTTCTGGCGGCGTGGCAAGCCGTTCCGGAAGTGATGAACCAGAGATGATACGACACACCGCCACATATGGACGTTTGCAGAGGCGATGCCTGCCCGAGGGCAGCATCGTGGCCGTTGTGGTGTGCACTCTGATCCTGGTCCTGGCCGCATCTGTGCCGGCCCTGGCAAAAGCACCGAAAATTCGGGAATCCAACGCTGGCGGTGAAGGGGTTGAAACCCACTTGCCGGCTGATGAGCCCATGACGCCCTGGACCCACGATCCCAAGATTTTTGAAGAAGAAGAGGGTGACCGGGCTGAAGTGATGGAAGTGCCGGCCCAGGATGTCAAAACCGTTAAACTGGACAATCTTGTCCCCCCCGTCCACTTCGGCCTGGGAGAGGCGGTGATCCCGGACGACTACATCGCCTTGCTGCGCAAGGTGCTCGATACCATGCGCGACCGCGCCAATGTGCGCCTGCACTTTATCGGCCATGCCGACGCCCTGCCGCTGAGTGATGAATTGGCCCTGCAGTACGGTGACAATGTGGGGCTCTCCCGGGAGCGGGCCGGCACCACTGCCGAATATTGCCAAAAGGCGTTGAGCCTGCCCTCCGAGGCGATCTCTTATGAAGGGCTGGGCGACAGTCAGCCGGTGGCCGACAACAGCACCGAGAAGGGTCGGCAGCTCAATCGGCGCGTGGAAGTGCAGGTCTGGTATGACGAGGTGAGCGAAACCACGGTGGAAAAAGAGGTCTACGTTCCCCGGCAGGTGCATCGCGTCAAAATCTGCCGAACCGAAGAGGTCTGCCAACTGCGGTATAAGGCTGGACACGCCCGTCGCGCTCGCATCAAGAACCTCATCACCCCGCTGCACTTCGATCAGGGCATGGCCGATGTACCGGACACCTTTTTACAGCAGATTCGCCAGATTGCTGCCAGCCTGGGCAGCAAGCGGAACATGGTCATCAAATTCATCGCCTACACCGACAACCTGCCCCTGCTAGAACGCGACAAGCGCATTTACGGTGACCATATGGGGCTTTCCAAGGCTGTTGCGCGGCGCATTGCCCAAGCGGTCCAGGACGGACTGGGATTGTCCGACGGCGCCGTGACCAGCGAAGGGCGCGGCAACGTACGGCCCATCGCCTCCAACGACACCCAACGGGGCAGGGCGTTGAACCGCCGCGTGGAAGTGGAGTTCTGGCACGATGACCCCCTGCAGGATCTTCCCGAAGAGCCCCAGCTCTGCCCGGATGCGGCCGGCGCCGAAACGGTATCCCGTGTTTATGACGCCTCTTCAGGCGGCATCGAGCCGATCATGTTCGAAAGCGGCAAACCCATGGTTCCGCCGGGGTATACCGATAAACTGCGTCGGGCCATGGACGAGATCAGCCATAAGGCCAATGTGCGCCTTCGCTTCACCGGATACACCAGCAACCAGCGCCTCGACCGGCGCACGGCGGCGGTCTACGGTGATGACATCGGTTGGTCCATGGCCCGTGCCCGTCGGGTGATGACCACCGTGGGGCAGATGATGGGCCTTACCGATGAACAGGTGGAGTGTGACGGACGAGGATTCGTGCAGGCCGAAGATGTGGTCAATGCCGGGTTTATCGAGTCCGACACCTCGCGCGTCCAGGTACAGGTGGTCTACGATGAATTGCTCATCGTGGATCAGCTTGAGGGTGTGGACATCACCCCCCTGACCCGTGAGGTCGTCACCGCCGATCCCTTTGCGTTGAACCTGATGCGCATTACCGTGGACGGCAAACCCCTGGATGATCCGGGCAAATGCAGCTCCGACGTCCAGCGCTGTACCGACGTGGCCCTCGAAGATGCACGGATTCAGTTCAAACACGACACCCTCAAACTGACCCCGCGCCTGAACGTGACCGCCTGGCCGAGGGTGATCCGATACCAGGACCTGGCTGAAACGCCGGTCACCGAAAACCTCGTGGCCTTCCGCATGTACAGCAACTACCGCAGCTTTATTGAACGTGCGGAGGTTCGGATCTTCAATGAGGCCCAGTCCACTCGAGACGAGCCCTTGGTCGTGCTTCCCGTGAATGATGACGGCCGGGCTCACTGGCGAGCGGGATTCGAGAGCCACACTGCTCCGGGGCGCAAACTTCATTACCTGTTACGTGTTTACGATGCCAAGGGCCGCTTTGATGAAACCCGTCCGCAGCCCCTTTGGGTGACCGACCAGATCGATCCGGATGCCAACCAGGCGGATGTCGAGGCTGAACTGCTGGCGGGATATGGTGAAAGTCGCATCGCTTTCCGCAACATCGCGCTGCATGGCGGAACGGTGCAAGCGCACGGCGTGGATATTCCTGACGGACATCACGTCTGGTTAGCGGGTTATGCCGTACCGGTGGACAGCGAAGGCCGTTTCGTGGCCGAAGAGATTCTGCCCAACGGCTTGCACACTGTAGAGGTAGCTGTTCTGGACGAATACGGTAACGGCGACCTCTTTCTGCGGGACCTGTCGTTGAAGGAACGCGACTGGTTTACCGTGGGAATCGCAGACCTGACGGTTTCGGCCAACGATACCAACGGTCCTGCTGACCTTTTGGCAGAAGATAGGCCACAGTACAGCGAAGACCTCAGTGTCAATGGCCGCCTGGCGTTTTACAGCACCGGTCGGCTTAAGAGCGGCTGGTCCATCAAAGCGAGCGCCGATACCCGCGAAGGACCCCTGGACGAGATATTCTCCAACTTCATGGACAAGACACCCGAGGCCCTTTTCCGGCGGATGGATCCGGACTACCACTATCCGACGTTTGGTGACGACAGCACCGTCGCCGAGGAGGCCCCGACGTCGGGCAAGTTCTACCTAAAAGCCCAAAGAGACAATACCTACGGCCTGTGGGGCAATTTCAAGGTCGCCTATACGGACAATACGCTCACCCATGTGGACCGCGGGCTCTACGGCGCCAACCTGCACTATCAACCGTCGAAAACCACCAGCTTTGGCGAACCGCGTTTTCAAGTGGACGGTTTTGCCGCCGATCCGGGCACTGTGGCCGGCCGGGACGAGTTCCGCGGCACCGGTGGTTCCCTCTATTTTTTGCGGCGTCAGGATATTCTGGAAGGCTCTGAACGCCTGCGCATCGAAATTCGCGACAAGGATTCGGGTGTTGTGATGGCGGTGCAGAACCTTACCCCCCTGCTGGATTACGACATCGACTACCTCCAGGGCCGCCTCCTGCTCACCGAACCCCTGTCACCCACCGCTGACGACGGCATGCTGGTTGCCTCCGACAGTACCGGCGGCAACCCGGTCTATCTGGTTGTTCGATATGAGTTCACCCCGGGCTTCGAAGACCCCGATGTCATGGCCACAGGTGGTCAGCTTCATTACTGGATCAATGACTATATCAAGGTGGGGGGCACGGCCAGCCGGGAGAGCGAGGACGATGTCGACACCAGTTTGACCGGTGTCCAACTGACCCTGCGCAAGTCAGCCGGTACATGGATCCGTCTGGAAACCGGCAGCTCCAAGGGACCGGGAGTTGATACCACGGCCTCGGATGACGGCGGTTTCAATTTCGATACCAGCAACGGTTTCAGCGACACCGAGGTCGATGCCTCTGCCGCTCGGGTGGATGTCAGCATTGCGGTCCCGGAAATTTGGAAAAAAGGACGGGGCCGACTCACCCTTTATATGCAGAACACCGAAGCAGGCTACTCGGCGCCTGGTGTGGCCACTGATAAAGATACGTCCCAGTTCGGCGGCACTGCTCATGTACCCATTACGCTCCGTCTGCAAGCGCGATTGAAAGTCGACAGCAAGGAGCAGGATGCCGGCCTGGAGACCCAGTCCGCCGAACTGGATGTGGACTATCGGCTGGGAGACCATTGGACCGCCAGCACCGGCGTACGCCAGGAGAGCCGCACGGACAACTCTACCGTGGTGCCGGCGACCCAGGATGAGGGCGACCGCACCGACGCGACCGCCAAATTGCATTACGAATCGGGCGGGCGCTGGAGTGCATACGGTTTTCTCCAGCAGACCATCGGGACCAGCGGCAACCGGGAGGAGAACAACCGCATCGGCCTGGGCGGCCGCATGCGTATCACCGAACGGCTGAACGTGGTGGGCGAAGTCTCTGAAGGCGATTTGGGTACCGGCGCCACGTTGGGCACCGAATACCTCTACTCCGACCGGACCACGATTTACACCAATTATAGTTTGGAAAACGAGCGCAGTGACAACGGGATACGCGCCCGCAGGGGCAACTTGACGTCTGGTTTCCGCACCCGATACTCCGACAGCGCCAGTGTCTATTTGGAAGAGCGTTACGAGCACGGCGATGTGCCCACCGGTTTGACCCATACGGCCGGCGTCAATCTCTCGCCAACAGACCGCTTGAATTTCAGCGCCAATGTCGATGTCGGCACTCTGAAGAATCCCGAGACCTCGGCAGAAATAGATCGCAAGGCCCTGGGGCTCAATCTGGGATATGGTTGGGAAAAACTCTCCATCTCCAGTGGGGTAGAATACCGGGTGGACAACACCGAACAGCCCGATGAAAGTGTTACCGACCGCACCAGCTGGCTCTTCAAGAACAATCTGAAGTACCAAGTTTCGCCGAACTGGCGGGTGGTGGGCAAGCTCAATTACGCACAGAGCGAGAGTTCCCAGGGAGAAAACTATGACGGCGACTATACCGAAGCAGTCGTAGGGTATGCGTATCGGCCGGTGCATCACGACCGGCTCAACGCCCTTTTCAAATATACCTATTTCTACAACAGGCCTTCCGTCGACCAGGTGTCGGGTAGCGGCGGCGGTGCACTGCAGCGCAGCCACATTGCCTCGGTGGATGTGATGTACGATCTGACCCGTCGTCTGACCGTCGGCGGCAAGTACGCATATCGGCTTGGCCGGGTGGCGCTAGATCGGGAGAACCCGGATTACTTTGACAGCAACGCCCATCTTTACGTGCTGCGGACCGATTGGCACATTCTCCACCGCTGGGATGCTTTGCTGGAAGTGCGGCGCCTGGATCTGCCCGATGCCCAGGACAGCCGTAGCGGTGCACTGGTAGGGCTCTACCGCCATTTCGGCAACCACCTCAAGCTGGGGGTAGGTTATAACTTTAGTGATTTTTCCGATGATTTGACCCAACTGGACTACCGGCATCAGGGGCTCTTCATCAACTTAATAGGAAAGTATTAAAGACAAACCCATGTAAGGGGGACATCATGCGTTTCGGGTCTATCATAACACTACTATCGGCAGCACTGTTGGTCGCCGCCACAATTCCTGCGGCACTGGCAGAGAATATCTCCCGGGAACAGCTCAAAGGCCTGGATGAACAGGTGCAGGAGATCAAGAGCGATGTGCTGGCCATTGCCGCTGAATTGAACCAACTCGAAGAGCGGTTGCTCTTTCCGTCCAACACCCAGCTGGCGCTCTTTGTATCTGTGCCCAAGGGAGAAAAGTTCCGTCTCGATTCGGTCCGGATCCAGTTGGATGGCAAACCTGTGGCCCACCACATCTATTCCTTTAAAGAGTTGGAGGCCCTGCAAAAGGGCGGTGTTCAGCGGATATACACCGGCAATATTCGCTCGGGCGGTCATGACCTGCAGGTGGAGGTGGCCGGAAAGTCAGGCGGTAGCCATTTCACCCTCAAAGAACACTATACGGTTGAAAAAAAGGTGGGGCCCAAGATCGTGGAGCTCTCGCTTACGGACGATCGTATTGAGATGAAGGATGAGTAGAAGATGGTTCGGCTGTTTACCTGCATCGTGATGGTGTTGCTGGCTGTCTCAAGTGTGTCGGCAGGCACCACTGCGCCCGAAGAGGTGAAAGACCTCTATTTCGGAGAGGCGCTGTACCATGCCTTCCAAGAGGAGTGGTTCGAGGCCATTTCCAGACTGGATACCGAGCTGACCCTGCACCACGGACTGGATGAGCCGGACCTCGATACCCTGTATGTCCACATCAACCACGCCGAGTTTGCCGTGGGCGATTTTGAGCTGGCCTATCGCATGCATCAGCGCGCCGGACGCGCCATCAAGGCGGTGATTGAAGGCAACGTGGAAGAAGAAGTGCGCAACGAGGCCATCTACCGCCTGGCAAAGATGTATTTTCAGAAGGACCAGCCCCGGAACGCCTTGTTCGCCATAGAGCGCATCAAAGGCGAGGTGCCCGAACGAATTCGCCACGATGTGGCCTTTTTGAGATCACAGATCCTGATGGCCAACGGTCGCTTCGAAGATGCCGCCGAAATCTTGCGATCGGTTCAAAGCGTCAGAAGTCTACAAGGCTTCAGCACCTACAATCTTGGCATTGCGTTGATACGAACCGGAAAGGAAAAAGAAGGGCGGTTGTGTCTGGACCGAACCGGTCAAATCGGTGCGAGCCATACCCTCGCGTTGGCAATCAAAGATAAATCCAACCTGGTTCTGGGCTCCAAGCTGATGGAAGAAGAAAATTTTGATGCGGCCAAACTCATCCTCGACCGGGTGCGGCTGGAAGGTCCTTTTTCCAACCGGGCGCTGTTGGGCTCGGGGTGGGCCGACGCTTCAAAGGAGCAGTATGAGCGGGCCCTGGTGCCATGGAGCCTTTTGGCCAAACGGGAAGCCACCGACCCCTCGGTTCAGGAAGGCATGCTGGCATTGCCTTATGCATACGGCAAACTCGACGTC
>JAAUYD010076132.1_pt1 | contig 10411 bp, 4 predicted proteins | sample 7278101 | NCBI WGS metagenome assembly JAAUYD01 (sample SAMN14350128, study PRJNA611818) | marine sediment metagenome | isolation source: surface marine sediment (0.6m) | place: French Polynesia: Moorea | collected 2018-08
CTGATGCAGCTAAAGGACTTAATTACAAAGATTAACAGGCAAAACCCTAATTTTAAAGAACTTTGTGAGAAATTAATTTCTGCTCTTAAAAAAGAAGAAGTAGCGCTTCAATTGTATGACGAGCTTCAGATTTTAATTGATTGGCTAAGTAACGATGTTTTAGCATTAGCCGGAGCGAATTATAGCGAACGTCTTGAATTATATGATTTCATCGTAGAAGAACTAAAATTACGTGAGCAGCTATGTGCTCATCGTATTCGTCCAGTCAGGACGGCATTAGAGAATCAGCGCGAAGATTTATTAGCTTTTGCTCAAATACTCGATAATAAATTGTCCGAAATAGCTCGTAACTTTGAAGTTACCCTTGATGTTGTTCGAGAAATTTTATACCTTAAAAAACTACCGCGCTCGATTTTATCTTATTGGGAAACTTACAATCAATTTTACCAAAAATTAGGCTCTAAGTTATATTTTTTACTTGAAGCTATTACTCAAGCTATGAAAGAGACCCCCAGAGCAAGTTCAATGGTAGAAAATCTTAACTCCCGTCTGCGAAATTACTTTTTTTTACGCAAACAATTGGGGTCAGAATATCTCGAACTGTTACGTTTTTTCCTAAATCACCGTACATTTATGCGGAGCGAACATCCTGAGCGAGTAGGTTTTAGTCCGACCGAATTACTAACAGGAGAAAAGCATCCACACTGGCTGCAATTGTTAGGATTTGAGCGATTTAAAAAATCTGCACTCGCCGCTTAAATCTCTAATTTAATTCTGTTATTTGTATTATGCTTGCAGCATTTGACTGCTGGCACAATTTCTGCTGTTTTGTAACCCATTTTTCGGCATTTTTAAACCATGCCAGTTTTTTTTTTACTTGTAAGTGAGAAAAAGTATGAAAAAGTATGAAAAGATAAGATTGTTTCAGCAATATTGATGTTAGACCTCTTTCATACTCTAATGATAAGATGCAGCCCAATATGCTCTTTCAACCATAACTACTCATAAGAATTTAATGCTTGACTTAAGTAAGCTATTAATCTTGTTTTCTGTTGGCTACTCACTTTTATTATCGAGTTCTGTGACTGCACAGCTAATACCCGCACCGCGAAGCGGATCTGTTCCAGATCGCACTTTGGGTCGAGAAAGTTCAACAGTTAAGCGTGACGTACTAATAAGAGGGATAACAAGCGATCGCATCGATGGTGGTGCGAGACGGGGTAGAAATTTATTTCACAGTTTCCAAAAGTTTAATGTAGGTAGAGGGAGAGGAGTATATTTTAGCAACCCATCAGGAGTTCAAAATATTCTGACTCGCGTAACTGGAGGACAAGAATCGAACATTCTGGGAAAATTGGGAGTCTTGGGAGGAGCCAATCTATTTCTAATTAATCCCAATGGAATCTTATTCGGAAAGGATGCCAGTTTAGATCTGCGCGGTTCTTTTTACGCTACAACTGCAGACGGTATTAAGTTGGGTGAAAATGGTTCATTTAGTGCCAGTGAACCCCAAAGTAGTAATTTACTGACAGTGCAACCAGGGGTGTTTTTTCAAAATGCCATGCGTAATTATTTAGCGAAAATTGAAAATCAAGGCATTTTAGTTTTGGATCTAGGAAAAAATCTGACATTATCAGGGGATGCTGTTACAAGCACTGGTATACTTGCCGCACCAGGAGGAACAATAAAGTTAGAAGCAATAAAAAGCGATCTTACTGTAGGAGATATTTTTACTGCAGATATTGCTGGTGGTGGTGATGTACTACTTTCTGCAGCTGGCGATCTTACTGTAAATGGTAGCCTTGATGTTTCGGGAAGGAATATTTTCGCTAATGAATTTATTGTTACTGGTAATGGGGGGGATGTGACCCTGCGCTCAAATGGCAATATTACTTTTAACCCTGATTCTAATATTTTATCCAATGGTTTATTAGGAGGAAATATCACTATTGATAGCGCTCAAGATATTTCTGTTACATCAGGGACGATCGAAAGTGCGAACTTTGGTATGAGTAGAACAGGAGGTGATGTTAAGGTAGCAGCTAGGTCGCTTTCTATGAATAATAGTGTCCTTGGCACCTCCGCTAGAGGTCAAAATAATGCAGGTAATCTAACTGTAAGGGCTGCCCAAGAAATAGTACTAAGGGGTAGCGCTTTGTTTGCTGATGTCAACCAAGGAGCAACAGGAAATGGGGGCAATTTAACCATTGATACTAACTCCTTGCGTTTAGAAAATGGGGGATTGATTTCAGCAAGTACTTTTGGAGAAGGAAATGCAGGTAATCTAACTGTAAGGGCTGCCCAAGAGATAGTACTAAGGGGTAGCGCTTTGTTTGCTAATGTCAACCAAGGAGCAACAGGAAATGGGGGCAATTTAACCATTGATACTAACTCCTTGCGTTTAGAAAATGGGGGATTGATTTCAGCAAGTAACTTTGCAGAAATAACCTCTAAAAAAGTCAATTCAGGCGATTTAACCATCAATACTCACTCCTTGCTTCTAGAAAATGAGGGAGTAATTTTAACTAATAATTTAGGATCTGGATTTGTGGGTGATTTGACGATCAATGCCCACAATATTGAATTTAATCAACCATCTACTGGCATACAAGCATCTACAGACAGCGAAAAAGATGGAAGTAATATCACTATTAATACAGGTAGCTTAAGACTAATCGATGGAGCGCAAATCCAGGCTATTACTCGAAGCTCTGGAAATGTAGGTGACTTAAATATCAATGCTCAAAATATCGAATTAGTTGGTGTAGATCCAATCAGGGGCAACTCTTCTAGTGGCATATTTATTGACGCTGCCGTATCTCGTGACGGCAATGTCGTTAGCAGTGGAAATGGCGGCAATATCAATATTAAAACTGACAACTTGAGACTAATCGATGGAGCGCAAATCAATGCTAGTACTTCAGGGACTGGAAATGCAGGTAGCTTAACTATTAATGCCCAAAATATCGAATTAGTTGGCACTAATCAAATCAACAAAGAAGTTAGTAATGCTTCGAGTAGCTTACGTACCTCAACAAACGGACAAGGGGATGGTGATTCTATAAGAATTACTACTTCTTCCTTGCAAGTAATCGATGGTGCAGAAATTTCAGCTGCCAGCAAAATTGATGAAAACAGACCCCAGATAGGTATAGATAGGAGCCAATTAGGTAAAATCGGTAATATCGAAATAACAGCTAATACTGTGAACTTAATCGATGGGGGAAAAATCACAGTAGAAAGTCAAAGTCCTCGGCAACCACTAAGTAACAACCAGATTACAATTAATGCGGGTCGAATCAACCTCGATCGAGGCGCTTCTATCACAACAGAAGCCAAAGCAAGTCAAGGTGCAAATATAACCATCAATCTTGACGATCGATTAGTATTTCGGCGCAACAGTAGCATTTCTGCCACTTCTGGAAGCACAGAGGTCAATGGATCTGGCGGTGATATTACCATTAAGTCTCCTTTCATCTTAACTGTCCCCAGCAATAATGAAATTACTGCCAATGCCTTTCAAGGGACGGGGGGGAACATTAATATAACCAGCAATGCTATCTTGGGCTACCCTCAATATCTAAAGATTACGGCTTCTTCACAAAGAGGCCTCGACGGTATCGTCACTTTTAATAACCTTGTTACCAACCTTAATCCAGGAATAGTAGAGGCTCCCATTACTCCCATAGATGCTACAGCTTTAGTTACTCAAAATGTTTGTGCGATCGCAGCCAGTGGGAGTTCTTTTGTAGCCAAAGGTAAAGGTGGTATCCCTCCCTCTCCTACCGATTTACTTGATTCTCAAAGACCTATAGTTGAATGGACTTCCCGACCCCAAGGCAATCTTGAAACCAGAGTCACCACAAGGAGCAGGGTTACCTCAGAAGAAGAGGAGACAGCAATCAACGCTAATGAGTCAGATGTAGACAAAAATGCGCACCGCTACGCGGATCCCGAAGGGATCGTTGTAGTGAGAGCAAGAAGAGAAGATGAACCACTAGTGATTCAACAAGCAAGAGGCTGGATTAAAAAAACTGACGGCACAATCGTGCTTACCGCTTATCCTACCGAAACAACTAGCGGACATTCTTCCGTGCTAACGCCCCCTAATTGCTCCATTCCTACTTCTAGGAATGGAGAGTAAAATAGATAACTTATAAGCCTGTTCGGATTTTATAAGACATCATTAATTCTTCATATTTATTATTTAATCAGGTGCGTGTCAAAACTCCCACTGTATTACAAATGGAAGCGGTTGAATGCGGTGCAGCTTCCTTAGCTATTATTCTGGCCTATTACGATCGAATTGTCCCCTTAGCTGAACTCCGTATTGAGTGTGGAGTTTCTCGCGATGGTAGTAAAGCTTCTAATATCATTCTCGCGGCTAGGCGCTATGGAATGCTAGCAGATGGTTTTAAAGCAGAACACCCAGAACAACTTCATCAATTACAACCCCCCTACATCATCTTTTGGCAATTCAACCACTATCTGGTAGTGGAAGGAGCGAACAAAAATTGGGTATTTATTAACGATCCCGCTACTGGTCCCCGCAAAATTTCCTGGAAGGAATTCGATCGAGGGTTTACTGGAGTTGTCTTAGCGATCGAACCAGGACCTGAGTTTAAAAAGGAGGGTCGCAAACCCAATGTTATCTTAGGGTTAACTGACCGTTTGCGAGGTTCGGTTGGAGCGCTCCTCTACTGCATTTTAGCAGGATTGTTGCTGGTGCTACCTGGTTTAGCTCTTCCCGTCTTCAGTCAGGTATTTGTCGATAGTGTTTTGGTAGAAAATCGCACCGAATGGCTGCGTCCTTTGATTTTAGGGATGATTATCACTACGGTGTTTCAAGGACTGCTAAGCCTACTGCGACTGCGCTATCTGAGAAAGCTGAGAATTAAGCTAGCAGTGGGAATGTCTAGTCGTTTCTTATGGCATATCTTGAGATTACCTGTAAAATTTTACGCCCAAAGATATGCAGGAGAAGTAAGCAATCGTGCCAGTCTCAATAATAAAGTAGCTCAGGTGCTTTCCGGACAATTAGCCCTCGCGACGATCGATATAGTTACGATTTTATTCTATGGGGTCGTGATGTTTGCCTATGACGGAGTACTAACTTTAATTGCGATCTGTTTTTCTGCCATCAATGGGTTAGCGCTGCAATGGGTGGGACGATACCTAGTAGATACCAATATGCGCTTAGTGCAAGATTGGGGGAAAGTAAGTGGAGTGAGTATTGCAGGGCTTCAGAGTATAGAAACCTTGAAAGCATCGGCTTTGGAGTCAGATTTCTTTTCCCGATGGTCTGGATATTATGCCCAAGCTGCGATCGCACAGCAGGAGTTGGAAGTAACAAATCAGGCGTTAGCAGTTTTACCCATCTTGTCTACCTCTTTAACCACAATGTTAATTTTAATAGTTGGAGGTTGGCGGGTCATAGATGGTCATCTCAGCATTGGGATGTTAGTAGCGTTTCAAAGTTTGACGGTCAGTTTTCAGCAACCCATTAATACTTTGGTAGATTTCGGTACGACTCTCCAGGAATTAGAAGGGGATTTGAATCGTTTAGATGATGTTTTAGGTAACTCCATTGATTCGGAATTGGAGAGGGGTAGAGGGGAAAAGGGGGAGCAAGGGAGAGGGGGAAGTGTGGGGAGAGAGGGAAGAGGGGGAAGAAAGGGAGTTGAATTTGAAAATAAATTGTCCTCCCACACTCCCCACACTCCCCACACCTCTTCTCAGTTGGAAGGTTATGTGGAGTTACGGAATATTACCTTTGGTTACTCCCATATGGAACCACCTTTAATTGAAAACTTCAGTCTGTCGTTGCAACCAGGAAAGCAAGTAGCCTTGGTGGGTGCAAGTGGTTCGGGAAAATCTACCCTAGCCAAACTTATTTGCGGTCTTTATCAACCTTGGGCTGGGGAAATTCTCTTCGATCGAACTCCCAGAAGGGAAATTCCCCGTCACGTTTTGGCGAATTCCTTGTCACTGGTGGAACAAGACATCTTTCTGTTTGGGGGAACAGTGCGGGATAATCTGACCTTATGGGATGCTAACGTACCAGAAACTCAGCTTATACAAGCCTGTCGAGATGCTGATATTCACGAAGTGATAATAGCAATTCCAGGTGGATATGATGGGAAATTGCTGGAAGGGGGAGCCAATTTAAGTGGGGGACAGCGCCAGAGGTTAGAAATTGCTCGTACTTTGGTGAAAAAACCAACAATTTTAGTCCTGGATGAGGCGACTTCTGCTTTAGACGCTCAGACAGAACAAATTATTGTCGAAAATCTACGACAGCGCCAGTGTAGTTGTATTGTGGTAGCGCACCGCTTGAGTACGATTCGGGATTGCGATGAGATTATTGTTTTACAAGGTGGTAAAGTGGTGCAGCGGGGAACTCACGAGGAATTGTGGCAGCAAGGGAGTCTTTACGATTGGTTGATTCGTTGTGAAGGAGAATAGGCAAATTTTGAAATTACAAGAATAATGACGGAAAAAACCCTTCGGGAACTAGCATCAGTACTCAATCCCACCGTTAAACCCCCTCAAGGAGAAACGCCTCTATTAATTGCTGTGGGTGCAGTGGGGAAAGCATTAGGGATAACCATTCGTCCTCCTGCCAAATCCGAGAATTCCAATCCCATTGATGCGATCGCTCGTGCTTCTGGTTTCCGCACTCGTCTAGTCAATCTCACACCTAACTGGTGGAAAAAAGATTGCGGTCCTCTTCTAGCTTTTACTCAAGAAAAAAATCTTCCTGTTGCCCTCTTACCCCTCAAAGCTAGTAAGTATGAAATACTCGATCCAGTAGAGTTGACCCGCACCCCTGTAAACCTTCAAACTGCAGCACAACTCGCTCCGATCGCAATTACTTTTTATCGCCCTTTACCAGACAAAGAAATTACAGTTTTAGATCTGCTGCAATTTACCTTCAGAGGTAAAATTCCAGACTTAATAAAAATCCTCTGGGTAGGAGCGATCGCGACTTTATTCGGGATGTTTACACCGCAGATAACAGGTATTCTCGTAGACTATGTCATTCCCGATGCTAACCGCAACTTATTAGTTCAAATGGCTTTGGGTTTGTTAGCAGTAAGTTTTGGGGTGACTATCTTTCAATTGGCTCAAAGCTTTACTATCCTAAGATTACAAACCCAAGTTAGTTTTGATACTCAAGCAGCAGTTTGGGATCGACTTCTCAAAATCAAACCCGCTTTTTTCCGCCAGTATTCCACAGGAGATTTACATAATCGCGTCTCTGCCATTACCGAAATTCGCAATCTACTTAGTGGTAGCATTTTACGAACCCTATTTACCAGTTTATTCTCCCTGCTAAATCTAGGACTGCTGATATTCTACAGTTTCTCCCTAGCATTAGTTGCGATTGTTATAGCAATAGTAGCAGCGATCGTTACTACCTTATTGGGTACCATTACCCGCCGTCAAATGCGCCCCCTTCAGCAGCTTTCAGGAGAAATCTTCGGACTGACGGTGCAGTTAATTGGTGGAGTCTCGAAACTGCGAGTAGCTGCGGCTGAGTCAGAAGCGTTTGCTTGCTGGGGAAAAAAATACACTCAGCAGGTAAAACTGATGTTGAGTACCCAGTTAGTGGAAGACATACTTGCGGTCTTTAATGTTATGCTGCCAACAGTTAGTTCAATGGTTCTGTTTGGGTTAAGTGTTTGGTTAATTCAACAGTCTGGAGAGGAAACGGGATTATCTACTGGCACTTTTCTGGCTTTTAATACTGCTTTTGGTACTTTTATTAGCAGTACAACCCGATTGAGCAATACTCTAATTGATATTTTAGAAATAACTATTTTATGGGAACGGGCTCAACCGATTTTAGAAAGTAAACCTGAAGTAGATAGTAATAAATTCCATCCTGGAAGTCTTGCTGGCGAACTGAAATTAGATCGAGTTTGCTTTCGCTATAGCCAAGATAGTCCTTTAGTTTTAAATAATATTACCCTCGAAGCCAAAGCAGGGGAATTTATTGCCATTGTCGGACCGTCAGGAAGTGGAAAATCTACTATCGTAAGATTATTGTTGGGGTTTGAAACCCCAGAATCGGGAAAGATATTTTTCGATCGCAGAGATTTATCTACATTAGATATTACGGCAGTGCGGCGACAGTTAGGGGTAGTGCTGCAAAATGGAAGAATTATGAGTGGTTCGATTTGGGAAAATATTGCTGGAGGTGCGATCGTCACTGTAGATGAAGCATGGTCAGCTTTGCAAATGGCCGGATTAGCCGATGATATTCAAGCTATGCCCATGGGCATACATACTATTATTTCAGAAGGGGGTAGCAATCTATCAGGAGGACAGCGACAGCGTTTATTTATCGCTCGTGCGTTGGTACATAAACCGAAGATTTTATTATTTGATGAAGCGACTTCTGCATTGGATAATCGTACCCAGGCGATCGTTACTCGCAGTTTAGAACAATTGGGGGTAACTCGCATTGTCATCGCTCATCGCTTGAGTACTATTCGTCATGCAGATAGGATTTACGTGCTCGAAGGTGGGAGCATCGTACAGCAGGGAAGTTTTCAGGAATTGGCGGAGGTGAAGGGATTGTTTGTTGATTTGATAGCGCGACAGATGGCTTAATTTAGAGGTCAGGGGGGAGAAGGGAGAGTTGGAAGATGGGTAAAAAAGTAACAGCTAATAGCTAATTAAAAATTCAATGTCTGACAACAAGAATAATATTTTTCGTCAAGAAGCACTCGATCGCTTGTCTTCTCCAGAAAGGCTAGATAAGTTAATGCAAATTGTCAGTCCCAAGGATTGGTTACCTTTGGGAGCATTGGCTGTTTTTGGGATTTTAGGCTTATTATGGAGTATATTTGGGAGAATTACCCTTACAGTCACCGGTAAGGGAGTGCTGATTAATCCCCGACGAGTGGTGCAGTTTCAATCTCCTATTTCCGGACAGTTGCGATCGCTAAATTTTAAGCAAGGAAAATGCGTCAAAAAGGACGATATCTTGGCAACGATCGATCCTTCGGATAAAAAACAGGAACTGCAGCAAAAACGAGATCGACTAACTCAATTAAACGAACAAATAGCCAAAACGACTCTAGTACGACAACAAAGAACTCAACTAGAAACAGAAGAGATTGTTGCCAAACGTAATAGCTTAAAACAACGTTTGCAAAATATTCAAAAATTGACTCCCACTCTACTAAATGAAGGTTTAAATAGTATTTCTCAACAGCGTCGCAGTCTTCAAGAACGTTTGTTGGATGCAGAAGAATTAACCCCTTTACTGGAAAAAAGAGTCGAAAAGCAACAGAAATTGCAAAAACAAGGAGCAATTTCATTTGAACAAGTTTTACAAGCAGAACAACAATATCGGCAAACTCGCCAGAATATTTCAAAAATTAAAGCAGAACTGCAGCAATTGCGAGTACAAGAAATAGAATTACAACAACAATATCTCGAAAACCTCAATAATATTAATCAAATTAAAACGGACTTAGATAAATTAGACACTCGTAGCAAACAACTAGAACAAGATAATCTCAAAGCTACTAACACCGAGAAAAATCAAATTCAGGAAAATCAGCAAGAGATCGAACGCTTGCAAAAAGAAGTAGCAGACAATAGCACAATTAAAAGCCCCCAAGATGGATGTATTGTAGAGATCCTTGCCACTGTAGGACAATATCTCAACCCTGGAACTAATTTGGGAACTTTGCAAACTGCAGGGGAAGTTAGCCAAATGGCAAGCGTTACCTATTTTGCTGTTGAAGATGGTAAGAAAATTAGACCGCGAATGGAGATTTTAATTACACCAGATACGGTAAAAAGGACGAGATTTGGGGGAATTGTTGGGGAAATAACTGATGTTTCTCCCTTTCCTATTACCTCTGAAGGTGCAACTTCTGTAGTGGGAAACTCGGAACTGGTGCAGCAATTAATGGGTGAAGAAGGAGGTAAAATAGAGGCGATCGCCCACTTAACACTCGATCCAAAAACTTTCAGTGGGTATAAATGGTCCTCCTCTGACGGACCCCAGTTAGAAATTTCTCCAGGAACGACCACAACTGTAAGAGTAACAGTAGAGGAAAGATCGCCTATTACTTGGGTATTACCTATTTTGCGAGAGTGGAGTGGGATCGAAAATCATTAGTAGCAGCCCCTAATAAAAATCTGCCGCGATTTCCCATTTTTAATATGGCTAGAAAAAATTTTTCTTCCACAGTTTAAGAGTGGATAAACAATAATTTTAGATAATACTACTTTTTATATAAATTAAGGAGCAATAGCTCAACTACTGCCCCTAATTCTAAACAAGAAAAGAAAATTCTTTTTATTACAGAACCTGTTCGACTTCAGCAATTTCAGGAATAAATTCGCGCAAGCGGCGCTCAATTCCCATTCTCAGAGTCATAGCTGA
>JAAUYD010198624.1_pt1 | contig 10409 bp, 11 predicted proteins | sample 7278101 | NCBI WGS metagenome assembly JAAUYD01 (sample SAMN14350128, study PRJNA611818) | marine sediment metagenome | isolation source: surface marine sediment (0.6m) | place: French Polynesia: Moorea | collected 2018-08
AGCGTGGGGCGGCGGTCTTCGCCAGCGTCTTGGAAGGGCCGGCGGTACTCGGCCATTTCGTCTTCGTCCAGATCGCGCAGGATGGATCCGGCCAAAACCCGCTCCACGAAGACGTTCTTCTCCAGCACCATCTCTTCGCCGGCGTGTGAGCGGAAGCCTTCGAACACGGGCCGGGCCTGCTGGTTGAACTCATCCCATGCCATGGGGCGGACGATGCCCTCCATATAGGCAATGGCGCGGACCCGGTCTGGATTGCGGCGGGCCCAGTCAAAACCAAGCGCCGAGCCCCAATCGTGAATGACCAGCACCACCGGTTCGGTGGGGAGGATCTGATCGAGGATCCCGTTTAAATACTCCCTGTGCTCCACAAAGCGGTAGCTCTCAGGACCCGGGTCCGGCAGCTTGTCGGAATCGCCCATGCCGATCAGATCAGGCGCAAAGCACTGATGGGTGGCCGAGAGCGGTGTCATGATGTTGCGCCACAGGAACGAAGAGGTGGGGTTGCCGTGCAGGAAGAGGATGGGATCGCCGTTCCCCATCTGCTTGTAAGCCATGGAGAGGCCTTTCACCGTGACAAACTGTTTGTCGTCTTTCCAGGCCATGGATCGCTCCTGTGCTGCTTCTAAGAGGACTGCGATAGCCAGATGGCGCCCATCATGACACAGATCGCGACGAACTGCAGGATCACGCGCCAGCGCATGAGGCTTTGGGAACGGTTCGCGCTGCCGCCGCGCAGCATATTCCACAGTCCCAACAGCAGAACGATGAACACCGCGCCAATGGCCACGGGTACCAGGACATCAAAAACGTTCATTTAGCTTGTCTATTCCTTACCGGACGCAAAGAGCAAAAACCGGTCGAGCATCTGCTGAGGCAGAATGCGCCGGAGGGTCGCCAACAGGTGTGTTGGAAACGTCACGTAGTAATGAGCCTTGGGCCACGGGCTTTCAAGGGCCCATATCAGTTTGTCGCAGACCGCTTTGGGCTCAAGTTTGACGCGCGAACTGGTGCCGCCGGCGTCCAGCATGCTCAGATGCTTGGCGTATGCCTCCCGGTGCACGGAGTTCTCCAGATCAATGTGGGTTCTTAAGGCCTTGGCCGAATTGGCTGGTAACTCGCTCGCAATTGGGCCCGGCTCGATCGTGATGATGCGAATGTCGGTCCCGCGCAGTTCCAGGCGCAAGGTATCGGAGAGAGCTTCTATGGCGAATTTGGATGCAACGTAGGCCCCACGCCATTTCATCGCGACCAGGCCAAGCACCGAGGAGTTCTGGACAATGCGTCCATGGCCCTGCGCCCGCATGATGGGGAGAACCTGAATAATGAGTTCGTGCCAGCCGAAGACGTTCACTTCGAACTGAGCTCTGAGTGCGTCGACCGGCAAATCCTCCACGGCTCCCGGCTGGCCATATGCGCCATTGTTGAAGAGGGCATCGAGCTTGCCGCCGGTGCGCTTCGTGATCTCTTCCAGGCACGCTGTAATGGAGGCGTGATCGGTATAGTCCAAACGCAGGGCCTCAAACCCCTCTTCGGTGAGCCGGTCCACATCCTCGGCCTTCCTGGCGGCGGCGAAGACACGCCAGCCATGCTCCTTCAGGGAGCCGGCGCAGTAGTGGCCGATGCCCGTGGAACAACCGGTAATGAGGATAGACCGGGTGCTCATCTAGTTGTCCGAGAAGTAAGACAAAACGGGGTCAAGCAGCCTGTGCGGCATAACACGGCGCAGCGCGGCCATCACATGGGTGGGTGTGGTCACGTAGTAGTGCGCTTTCGGATTTGGGGACTCTAATGCACTGATCAGGGATTTGAACACGGCTTCAGGTTCCAATCTGAACCGGCTGCCCGCTGTTTGCGACGTTCCCTCCATGCGCGCCAGTTGCTTCTTATAGAGCTCTTTGTGGACCGATCCTTCCAGATCGATGGATTTGCGGAAATGCTCCAGGGAGGTGTCCACGAACTTGGTTCTGATGGGGCCGGGTTCAATCAGCACCACATGGATGTTGGTGCCCTCCAGCTCCGGGCGTAAGGTGTCGCTGAGGCCTTCGATGGCGAATTTTGAGGCGTTGTAGGCGCCGCGCCATTTCAGCGCCACAAGGCCCAGAACCGAAGAGTTTTGGACAATACGCCCTGCTCCGTTCCGGCGCATGGTGGGCAAAAGGCGCCGGGTCAGGTCGTGCCAGCCGAACACGTTGGTTTCCAGCTGGCGCCTGAGCACATCGGTGGAGAGATCCTCAACGGCCCCCGGCTGGCCGTAGGCCCCGTTGTTGAAGAGGGCGAACAGCTTACCTTGCGTATGCTGCAGCACATGCTCAGCGCAGTGGGCGATGGATTTGGGGTCCGCGTAATCCAGATAGACCGTTTCCAGGCCCTCATATTTGAGCCGGGCAAGATCTTGTGGTTTGCGCGCCGTTGCGAACACGCGCCAGCCGCGCTCCTTCAAACCGTGCGCGCAATGATAACCAATGCCGGAAGAACACCCGGTGATTAGGATAGACTTTTCAGACACCGCACCCAAAACTCGCTCTGGGCCACCCCAAGATGCTTTTGCATAGCACGTCAGGCCGGCAGCCTCATAGCCCTTTGGGCATAAGATGTCAGTTGGCGCCGTCCAGAAGCCGGCGGGCGATCACTTGGGCCTGAATTTCGCCTGCACCCTCGAAAATGTTCAAGATCCTGGCATCGCAAAGAACCCGCGAGATCTCATATTCCAGAGCAAAGCCGTTGCCACCATGGATCTGCAGCACATTGTCAGCCGCCGACCAGGCGACCCGGGCGGCGAGCAGTTTGGCCATGCCGGCCTCAATGTCGCAGCGCTTGCCGCCATCCTTCTGGCGGGCCGAGTAGTAGGTGAGCTGGCGGGCCGCCATGGTTTCCACCGCGATCATGGCCAACTTGTTGGAAATGCGCGGGAAGGAGACGATGGGTTTGCCGAACTGGTTGCGGTCCTGGGCGTAGCGCAGGCCGATGTCCAGCGCGTTCTGGCAGACGCCGAGGGCGCGGGCTGCGGTTTGGATGCGGGCGGATTCGAAGGTCTGCATGAGCTGCTTGAAGCCCTGGCCTTCTTCGGTGCCCAGCAGGTTTTCCGCCTTCACCTCGAAATTGTCGAAGGCGATCTCATACTCCTTCATGCCGCGGTAGCCGAGCACCTCAATCTCGCCGCCGCTCATGCCTTCGGCCGGGAAGGGTTCCTCGTCGGTGCCGCGGGGCTTTTCGGCCAGGAACATGGAGAGGCCGCGATAGCCTTTCTCGTCCGGATTGGTGCGGGCCAGAAGGGTCATGACATCGGCGCGCACCGGATGGGTGATCCAGGTCTTGTTGCCTGTCACCTTGTACACATCGCCGTCACGCACGGCGCGGGTGCGCAAGGAGCCCAGATCCGAGCCGGTGTTGGGTTCGGTGAAGACCGCTGTGGGCAGGATTTCGCCTGAAGCGATCTTCGGCAACCACTTGGCTTTCTGCTCCTCGGTGCCGCCGCAGATGATCAGTTCCGCGGCGATTTCTGCCCGGGTGCCGAGCGAGCCCACGGCAATGTAGCCTCGGGAAAGCTCTTCGGAGACCACGCACATGCTCTCCTTGCCAAGGCCAAGGCCGCCATGTTCTTCCGGAAGCGTGAGGCAGAAGACGCCCAATTCGGCCACTTTATTGACCACGTCGAGCGGAATGTACTCGTTGTTCAGATGCCACTGGTGGGCATAAGGCGCCACATCGGACGCCACAAAGCGGCGCATCTCTTCGCGCATCTGCTCCAAGGTTTCATCCAGACCTGCATCGCCCATGGTGGCATGGCCATCCGCGTCCAGCATGTGCTCGGTGATGGCCTTGCGCACCAGGGACGTGTTGCCGTGCGCTCTGAGGGCTGCCGCGGCGCCTTCACGCATGGGGGCCATTTCTTCCCAGGTGAGGCCGAGGTCTGACGGGCGCACCATCTCCACCTGGCTCATGGGAATGCCGCCATTGATCTGGTTCAGGTATTCTCCGAAGCAGGCTTGTACCAGCAGGGCTTCCAGTTCGCCTAAGCGCCCTTCAGCCTCCATGCGCTCTGCGTAAAGAGACATCTGCTCCAATGTTTGCGCATATGTGGCAAGCCAGGCCAGCCCATGGGTTGAATGCTGATCGCGCTCAAGCAGATCGGCGGCTATCTTGCCGTCGGTGCCGGTGACGAATATGGCCACCCTCTGCCGCGCCAGGGCATAGATGGATTGGACCGCCCCAACGGCCTCGCGGGTCAGGCTGGTCAGCCCTTCGAGCACCGGTCCGGCCGGTGCAAAATCTTCAGCAGCGCTCATCTCTGTCATCCCATCAAGGTGTTGAGCCTATGTATACCTGAACTTTGTGCAGTGCAATATAGGCCAAATGAACGACATTTTGCCGCCCAGATTCAGGTCAGCCGCCCGGACGGGTGGCGAGTGCGACGGCCAGAGCGCAAACAGCCATGCCGGCCATCTGCACAAGCGAGAGCGTCTCGTCAAACATGATCCAGGCAATTATGGCCGCGATGGCGGGCACCAGATAGAACACCGCTGAGACCTTTGAGACCTGGCCGTGGCGGATCATGACCATATAGAGGCTGACCGCGCCGATCGATAGAACGAAAGTGAGCCAGAGGAAGGCAATCACCACGTCCCGGTTCCAGACGATGATGCCCTCCTCGAACGCGAGCGCGGCGAGGCCTGTGGCGAGAGTGGCACCCACATATTGCCAGACCGCCCCGGTGACCAGGTTGACGCCGGTGACGAAGCGTTTTTGGTAGACGGTGCCCAGCGATATGGAGGCGACGCCGATAAATCCGGCGGTGATGGTGATGGCGTTGATGCCGCTGCCCGCAAGATTGAGTTTCGGCCAAAGAACGAGGATCACGCCGCAAAGGCCCAGCATCAGGCCAAACCAGTGGCGCGGGCGCACATCATCGCCCAGAAGGCGGCCGGCGATCACTGCCGTGAGCAGAGGTTGCAAGCCGACAATGAGGGCGGAGACACCTGCGGGCATGCCCCGGTCGATCACCCAGAAGACGGCGCCCAGATAAATCCCATGGATCACCGCGCCCACAAATACGGCGTTCAGCGCATCGGACATGGGCGGCCAGGGCGCCTTCAGCAGCAAAGCCAGAGCGGCCATCAAGGGCACGACGGCAGCAAAGCGCACGGTGAGAAAGGTGAAGGGCTCTGAGTGAGGCATGGAAAGCCCGGCGCCGATAAATCCCGTGGCCCACAGCAGCACGAAGAAGACCGGCGTGACGGTAAGCCACGTTGGGGGAGCGGCGTGGGTGTTTGGATCTGACATGGACGCTGGAACATCGCGTTGGGCTGAAGGAGGACCCTCATAGCGGGCACGGGCGGCAAGAGCTAGGCCTTGCGGCAAATGCTTGTGAGAATCTCTGCAGGCTCTTAACCTTCCTGGTTCTTTCTTTGAGCGGGCAGACCCCTATGCTGCGGGCAATCTGGGACATTCTGGAAGATGCCTATGGGCGGTTTCATGCCGATGATGGCTTTCCCAACTCCGGCAATATTGCCTATTGCATCATTCTGGCCGTCTTCCCATTCTTGATCTTTGTGTTTTCTCTGACCGGCTTTTTCGTGGATGAAGAGATGGCCGCGCAGGCCATCGACAGCCTGGTGCACACGGTGCCCCAAGCGATCATCGGGCCGTTGGAAGATGAGATCACAAGCCTTCTCACCAGCACGCGGCGCGACCTTCTGACCATCAGTGGTGCCATCACGCTTTGGACCGCTTCGCGCGGGATTGAGTCATTGCGCAATGGCTTGAACCGGGCCTACAGGCTGACGGAAACGCGGCCCGTCTGGTTCCGTATTGCCCAGGATCTGCTGTTTGTGGTGGGCGGCGCGCTGGTGGCGATCACACTGGCGCTGACCTTGGTGTTTGCTCCAACCATGTGGGCGCTCACGCTGAGCTATGTGCCGGCCTTGGGGGTCGTGTCCGTGGAACTCCATGTGCTGCGCTATCTGCTTGGCGTGAGCTTGCTGCTCATCGCTCTGGTGGCCGGCCACAAGCTGTTGCCGGCGCGCTCGTTGCCGCTCTCCGTTCTTTGGCCGGGGATCGTCCTCACCATGGTCATGTGGCTGGTGGCGGCGATCGGGTATTCGCTTTATCTGGCGAACTTTGCCAACTTTGCAGGGCTCTATGCCGGGCTCGGCGGGTTGTTCGCGGCCCTGATTTTCCTTTACATCTCTGCGGCAATCTTCCAGTTCGGGGGTGAGATTAACCGCGCCATGTATGCCAGACGCAACTTGGGCAAAGAGTTGCCGGGCGATCCGGAAGCCATGAACACAAAAGACCCCGGCGATGAAACTGCCCCCTGACCTAACCCTGCTTCATTTGATTGCCACGGCTCTGATCGTGATGGCTTGGTCCGGGTATTCCACTTTTCTGAGGATCTTCGGAAAGGGCTCACTGAACGCGCAGCTCTCTGTGGTGCGCCGGCGCTGGATGGACACGTCCATGAACCGACAGCTGCGCATGCCCGATGCCATGTTGCTGGGCCATATCATCAACTCGGTGGCGTTCTTTGGGTCGGCGACTCTGATCGTGCTTGCCGCATTGCTCGGGGTGGCGGCGAACCTGAAGGATGTGCACCAGGTGGTCCATGACCTGCCGTTCGCCCGTTCCATGTCTCTGGAGCTGTTCTCGTTTAATCTGGCGGTTGTGGGGATCATTCTCGCGGTGGCGTTCTTCCTCTTCACCTATGCCTTGCGCAAGCTGATCTACACGGCCGCCATGCTCGGCGGCCTGCCGGAAAACCCGCCCAAAGGCGCCCGGCGGGACGGATTGGTGGAGACCACTGCGATCGTGCTGACGGAGGCGGTGAAGAGTTTCAATTCCGGTATTCGAGGCTATTATTTTGCAGTGGCCGCGCTGGTGCTGTTCATTGGGCCTGGCGAGAGCATTGCCACGACGTTGCTGGTGATCATTCTGCTTCTCTGGCGCCAGATGGCCACGCGCACCGCAACCGCCATCGGGCGTTATGTTGACCTGTTGGAAAGTGATGATGATGGGAAGCCGAAATGACCGCAAACCTGCTGCCGGCCGGGGCTGAGATTGTGAAGGATACGGTGGTGCCCGCCTGTGCGCCCTGGAGCGCGCGGGTGGACCAGGGCGAGCACTTGCGCCTCATTGATCTGGAGGGCCAGCAGGCGATCGACTTCCTGTGCTTCAATGCAGACAATCCGGCTGAGCGCTACCACGCCGCAAACACGATCAAGATCCCCTGTCAGCTTTATCTGAACACCGGTTCGGTGCTGCGCTCCAGCCTGGCGCGACCCATGATGACCATTATGGAAGACAGTTGCGGTGGTCACGATACGATCTTTGGCTGCTGTTCTTTTGAGGTGGATGAGGTGCGCTATGGGGCGACCAATGCGGAAAGCTGCCAGCGAAATTTTGAACGCGAACTCGCCAAGCACGGCATTGGGCCGGAGCACATTGTGTCCAACGTGAACTTCTTCATGAATGTGCCTGTGAAGCCGGACGGGCACACAGCCATTACCGAGAGCCAATCCAAAGCGGGTGACTTCGTGGATCTTCGCGCGGATATGGATGTGCTGGCCGTGCTTTCCAATTGTCCGGAAGCTCTGAACGATGCCACCGGCGAAGGCCCCACGCCGGTCCGGGCCATTGTCTATCGACCGGGCAAATAGGCTTTGAGCGGGCCCCTCTTCTCTGACGTCACACAAACGGGCATCGCGCTCGCGGCGGTTGGCGCCTTTCTGTTTGTGGTGCAGGACAGTTCCATCAAGTGGGTGTCCGCCTCTATGGGCATCGTCCAGATCCTGTTTCTGCGCAATCTCATCGCCATGGGTCTGTTGAGCACAGGCGCAGCACTGGCGGGCCGGCCGATCAAGCTGAAGACGTCGAATGTGAAGTTGATGGTGGTTCGAAGCTTAGCCGGGGTCGTCGGTTGGTACTGTTTCTTTGCGGGCCTGAAGTATCTGCCGCTCGCGACAGTGATGGCGCTGTTCTTCAGTTTCCCGATCTTTCTGACCGCCCTGTCGGTGCCATTGCTGGGAGACACCGTGGGCCCCCGGCGATGGGCGGCGGTGCTGGTGGGCTTTGTTGGGGTCTTGCTGATCACCCGGCCCGGGGCGGCGTTGGAATGGCCTATGCTCTATGTGCTGGGTGCCTCTCTCAGTTGGGCCATGGTCGCGATCCTGACCCGCAAACTCGGCAAGACCGAAAGCACCAGCACCATGGTGTTCTATGCATTGGCGGCTTTCGTGGTGATTATGGCGGTCCCCATCTATTGGTTTTGGGAGACGCCCAGCTTCAATGATCTGGCATTGGTCAGCCTGGCAGCCCTGGTGGGGGTCAGTGCGCAGATGTGCCTGATCCGCGCTTACTCCATTGCAGAGCCGTCGGTCATCGGGCCTATGGAGTATACCGGCTTGGTTTGGGCGGTGCTGTTCGGCTACGTGATCTGGGGAGATGTTCCCGGTGTCTTCACCTTGGCCGGCGGACTGATCATCGCGGCCAGTGGTCTCTACATCATTCACCGGGAAGCGGGCGGGTTCAGACGAGGGTTGCGGCGCTGAGGGGTGAGAATTTTTCATGCCGCCCCTCAGTGCGCCGGTGATTAAGTGGCGTCGGACCCTCAAACCCCGAAGGCTGGTGTGAGATGAGCAATGCGAGTGTGGCCCAGACGCCGGCTATGAGTTACCGCAGCGGCGTTCTGTTGGTGCTGTCGGCCGGCATGTTGTGGTCCACGGTGGGTCTGGGTATCCGGCTGATTGAAGATGCTGAAGTCTGGCAAATCCTGCTCTACCGCTCTGCCAGTCTGTCGCCCTTCTTGTTCATCATCATATGGCTGCGTTCAGGCGGACGGCCGTTTGAACGCATCCGTCAGTCCGGCTTCCCGGCGGTGATTGCCGGCCTCTCCTTGGTGGCGGCCTATGCGGGCGGGATCATTGCGTTGCAGTCCACCTCGGTGGCCAACGCCATGCTGTTGTTTGCCTCCGCTCCGTTCTTCACCGCACTGTTGGGGTGGGTGGTGCTGCGTGAACCGGTGCGCCGGGCGACCTTCTTTGCCATGGCGGTGGCCATTGCCGGGATCGGTATTATGGTGTCGGACGACACGTCTGCCGGTGCCATGACCGGGAATCTGGCGGCGCTGGGATCTGCTTTTGGGTTTGCCGTGTTCACGGTGGCCCTCAGGTGGGGAAAGACCTCCGACATGATGCCGTCTGTGTTTCTCTCAGGTCTGTTTGCCATCGTGATTACCGGCGCGATCTGTCTCTTGAAGGGCTTGCCCTTGGTGTTGAGCGTGAACGATGCGTCCATCGCGTTGACCATGGGGGTGTTTCAGGTGGGCGCGGGCCTCGTGCTCTATACCCTGGGATCCAAGTCCGTGCCGGCGGCCGAACTCACCTTGCTCTCCATGGCCGAAGTGGTGCTCGGGCCCTTGTGGGTTTGGCTGGTTCTGGGCGAGACGGCGGGGGTTTACACGCTGGTGGGCGGGGTTGTGCTGTTGGGAGCGATTGTGGGCAATGCGCTGTCGGGCTTGCGGCGCAGGCCTCCGGCGATCACAGCGCCCTAAATTGCAGATTCGAGAAGAGGAGGCGCGCTATGCGCTCGCCTCCTCCACCGAAGTGTCTGGTTAAGACGGTCGGGCGTCGTTTTGGTTGGCCTTTTCCAGCTGCTTCAAGCGCTGGGCCAGTTTTTCGCACTCTTCCAGCGCGTCCATCCAATCGTCGCCGTCATTGCCCAGATCGATCTGTTTTGCGCAGAGATCTTCATAATATGCGGGCAGGGATTTGGTATTTGCCCCGGTGGACAGAGCCTGTTCTCCCTCTGCCTGCGCAGGCAATGATGCTGCCACGGCAGCGGCGAAGAGGGCCGCAACGGCGGTGGAAGCGTGTTTCGACGTAAAACAAAAAGTAACGTTCTTCTTCATTTGCCGTACTCTCATGTGCCAAAGGTGGATCAGTTGCAGTGCTGCAACGCGAAGGCCCATACCGCAGCAAGTCTTATGCCAATCCAAAGGTGGCACGAGGGCAAAATGGCCCCGAAGTTGCTTGTATCCACGCCAAATTCGAACCCGTCGCCCTAAACTGCTCCAGATTAGGTCAGCCCGTCTTGGCGTCTTAGGCGAAACGTGAGGGAAGAGGCCCATTCTTAACGGCACGTTGCCGGCCTGGTCTGGGCCGCTTGCATGGCATGAGCAAAGGTATTGCCCAGCTCTTGAAGCGCTCCACCCTGCTGATGATCGCCAGGATCATCGGCGGCGGCCTGGCGTTTGCCATGAACATTATGATCGCCCGCTGGTTTGGCGCGGATGTGCTGGGCCAGTTCGCGCTTGCCATGGCGCTGGCGAGCCTCTTGGCCGTGCTGCTGCCCGCGGGCGATCATAATGTTCATGGCAAACGCCAGGCCGCCGCCGATGATCCTGGCGATCATCAGCA
>JAAUYD010238791.1_pt1 | contig 10408 bp, 4 predicted proteins | sample 7278101 | NCBI WGS metagenome assembly JAAUYD01 (sample SAMN14350128, study PRJNA611818) | marine sediment metagenome | isolation source: surface marine sediment (0.6m) | place: French Polynesia: Moorea | collected 2018-08
CCCGACGGCGAGCGAGCCGGGGGTGAGCGCTGGTGGGACGGTCACGCCTGGACGGAGTACCGACGCCCGGCCGGCGGCGGCCAGACTCAGCCGACGACGACGGGCGCGCCGCCCGGCCCGGTGTGGGGGGCTCCGCCGACCGCACCCCAGGCACCGCAGGGGTACGTGCCCTACGGGACGACGGCGGCGGCCTATCCGGAGAGCTCCCGCGCCGGCTGGGCACTCGGGTTGTCGATCTTCGGGATCTTCTGCTGCGCGATCACCTCGATCGTCGGGCTCATCCTCGGTCGGAACGAGGTGAAGGCGATCGACGAGGGTCGCATCGACCCGCGGCACCGCGGCGTCGCCCAGGCCGCGTTCATCGTCGGCATCGTGGCCCTCGCACTCGCCGGTGTGGCGATCCTGCTCGCCGTCATCGGCAGCACGGTGGACGGATGATGACGACGTCACCGTCGCACACACTTCCGTTCGAGCGGACCGATACGTGGTTGCGGCGGTCGCCGCTGCAGGTCGCCGCCGTCGCGACCGTCGGGCTGACCGGTGCCGTCGCGGCGATCCAGTTCGGCGGCACCGATGCGGGGCCCGAGCTGTGCGTCGTCCGCGGCTGGACGGGTGGATGGTGTCCGGGATGTGGTGGTGCCCGGGCAGCGCATCACCTCCTGCACGGAGAACTGGGTGCGGCGTGGACCGATCACCCCTGGGTCGTGCTGGCGGCGGTGCAGGTGGTCGTGGCCGTGGTCGCGCTGGTCGTGGTGCGCGGGTGGACCCGCCGGTCGCCCACGACACTCGAGCGGTCGTCGCCGGGCCGGTCGAGTTCGGGCAGCGCCGCGGCCGCCGCGATCCTTCTCGTGAACGCCGGGGCGTTGCTGGCGATCTGGTTCGTCCGGGTGGCGACCGGCGCGATCCCGGGTCCGTGGTCCGCGTGATTGCCGGCCCGATTGCCGCTCACCGGCCCGCTCGATCGGCAACGATGGGAGGCGCAGGAACCGCGTCAGTCGCGATGCGGTTCGTCTCGACGCGAACGAGGAGCAGATGACCGAGGACGCCAGCTCGCACGACTCGACCGGATCGCCGGCGCGAGGCACCACGTTCGTTCCCGGGCGACACGTCGCGCTCGTCGGTCAGCACACCCTCGGGCTGATCGCCGGCGACAGCTCGGCCACCCGCCAGCGGTTGTGGGAGATGGTCGAGGCCGACCTGGCCGTCGACGACATCCTCGAGGAGCTCGCGGTCCACGGCATCAAGGCGCTGCCCGACTTCGCCATCGCGCAGGTCGAGGACACCGACCTGCGCGTGGTCGTCCGGGGCCGGGCGCGGATCGCCGCATCGTCACACGGTGGTGTGGATCGGAACATCGACGCGAGCGGTGTCCGCACCTGGGTCGAGGAGGTCGTCGCCGACGTGACCGAGGTGACGGTGTCGCTCGACGACGGCGCCGAGGCGTCGTTCGCCTCCGACGATCCCTTCTTCGTCGACGCCGGGGTGGTTCCCGCGACCGCACTGACGCGGGTGTTCGGGCCCGGCGACCACGAGGTCGTCGACCACGCCCCCGAACCGGCCCCGGAGCCGGAGCCGGAGCCCGAGCCCGAACCGGAACCGGAGCCCGAACCGGAACCCGTGCCCGAGCCCGAAACGGAACCGGAACCCGAGCCCGAGCCGGAGCCCGTGCCCGAGCCGGAACCCGAACCGGAACCCGTGCCCGAGCCCGACCCGGAGCCCGGACCGGAGCCGGAGCCGGAACCCGAGCCCGAACCGGAGCCGGAACCCGAGCCCGAACCGGAACCCGTGCCCGAGCCGCAGCCGGAGCCCGAGCCGGAGCCCGAGCCGGAGCCCGAGCCGGAGCTCGTCGTCGAGCCGGAACTCGCGCTGGACGGCGGCCTCGGTGACGACTGGGTCGCCGAGCCCGAACCGGAGCCCGAGCCCGAATCCGACCCGGCGTTCGAGCCGGGGCCCGAGCCAGAGCCGACTCGGCCGCCGATCGCCACGCTCAACTTCTCGAACGGCGAGCGCATCGCGGTGAGCGGACCGATCCTCGTGGGACGGAACCCCAAGGTCGCCGAGATGATCGACGGCGAGCTGCCGCGGATCGTCCGTCACGACGGGGCGATGGGCGGCTTGTCACGGACGCACGCCGCCATCCGAGTGGTCGGTGCGGACCTCGTGGTGGAGGATCTCAATTCGACCAACGGCACCGACGTCGAGCTGCCCGGCCAACTGCCCGAGCGGCTTCCCGGTGGGATGCCGATGGTGGTGTCGATCGGCACCGAGCTCGTGTTCGGCGAGGAGCTCCGCTGCGTCATCGAACCGCCCGATCCGACGATCGTCGACTGAGGCCGCGACGGGCCGCAAGAATTTCTCGAGAAATCGTTCAAGTCAGGAGCCGGCGGTGCCGATGAGACCGTCGGAAGGAGGTGTCGTTTCCGCCACGTCACCCGCTGCCACCAGCGATTCGTCGCCCGTGCGGGCGCACCGTTGGTACGGCTGACATAGCGTTGTTCCCGCCATGGTCATGACCGCCACCCGCACCACCGACGGGGTGCCCTGGCGACGCGTGCTCGCACTCGTCGCCGTGGTCGCCCTCGTCGTCGGCGCGCTCGCGGTCGCCTTCCGCTCCGACGGCATCCCGTCCGTCGACGCCTCGTCGTCGCAGGCGACTCGCTGGTTCGTCCACCAGCCGACGAACCGCGTCGTGCTCGTCGACGGGTTCGGCGGTCGGGCACTCGCCAGCCTCGATGCGGGGACCGCCGGTGACGAGCTCTTCACCGCCGAGGCGCAGGGCCAGGCGTACCTGCTCGACGACACCCTCGGCGATCTCCGCTCGATCGACACCGCCGAACTCCGGCTCGGGTCCACACAGGCGTCGGCACCGCTCGGCAACGGCACCGCCATCGCCCGTGCCACGGCTGCCGGTCTGGTCGTCGCCGATCCGCCGAACGGCGTCGCGGTGTTGCTCCCGCAGGGCGGCGACGCGATCGACCTCGACATCGAGACCACGAACACCACCGTCGACGGCGACCGCGTCACCATCGCCGCGGACGGATCGATCCTGCAGATCGATGGCAACGACCTCGTCCGCACGTCGACCCAGGGATCGGTGGCGACCGATCTCGGCGTGTCGGGGGCCGAGGTGTCGCTGTCCGCGGTCGGCGCGCTGCCGCTCCTCCTCGACCGTTCGGGGCCTCGGGCTCGGCTCGGGTCGGGCGAGTGGGTGACCTTGTCGAGCGACGCCGACGGCGACGAGTTCGTGCTCCAGCAGCCCGGTCCGCGTGCGTCGTGCGGATGGGTGATCGCCGACGACGACCTCTGGTGCATCGGCGAGGGTGGCATCGAACGCACGGTGACGGTGTCAGGGCTCGATGCGGACGGGGGCGATCTGCTCGCGATCGCGGGCGACTCGTCGACGCTCGTGCGGCGTGGCCCCACCGAGGCCGTGCGGTTCGACTGGCGAACGGCGACCATCCTCGAGGACGAGGTGATCAGCGTGCAGCCGGACGCCACGCTCGACGTCACCGCGACCCTCGACGTCATCTGGATCGACGATCGCAGCGGCGACTTCGTCTGGTCCGTGCATCCGTGGGGGATCGAGGAGATCCGCAAGAACGACGCCGACCTGCTGGTGCTCGGCGAGGAGGGCGACGTCGTCGACGAGGGCGAGGGCGGCGGCGGCGACCCCGCGGCCACCGAGGAAGGCGCGGCGATCGACGACGCGGTACGCATCGACGACAACGGCGTCGACGATCCGCCCGTCGCGGTCGACGATCAGGTGACCGCTCGGTCGGGTGCACCCGTCTCGATCACGGTGACCGCGAACGACTTCGACCCCGACGGGGAAGCCATCGCGGTCTTCGACGTCGGCTCCGCCGAGCGCGGGTCGGTGGAGATCGGGACGGCGACGACGGTCGTGTACACACCCGAGCCCGAATACGTCGGGCTCGACTCGTTCCGGTACACGATCGTCGACGGCAACGGCACCGAGGCGAGCGCCACGGTGACGGTCGAGCTGTTGCCCGCCGACGCGAACAACCAGCCGCCGATCGGCAGCGGCGACACCGCACAGACTGGGCCGGGCGTCCCGGTCGTCGTCGAGGTGCTGCTCAACGACGTGGACCCCGAACGCGATCCGCTTCGCATCGCCCAGTTCTCGTCCGAACCCACCCTCGGCGAGGTCACGGAGGTGGAGGGACCCTCGGGCGCGCCGGCGCTGCGCTACGTGCCCGCGGACGGCTTCGAGGGTCGAGCGACCTTCTCGTACCGGCCCGTCGACTCGTTCGATGCCGTCGGCGAGCCGGTCGATGTCGTGGTCGAGGTGGCACGACCCGACGACGAGAACCGCCCGCCGATCGTGCGGCCGGACTCGGTGCGGACGCGCCGGAGCAGCGAAGTGGTGGTGCCGGTGCTCGTCAACGACGAGGACCCCGACGGCGACTCGATGGTCGTCGACGTCCTGCGCCCCCTCCCCGACGGGCTCGACGTGACGATCCGTGGCGATCAGCTCGCCCTGATCGTGCGTCCCGGCTCCGCCGACCTGATCCCGTTCGTGTACACGGTCGACGACGGGATGGGACACGTCGTGCAGGGCTCGGTCCTCGTCGCGGTGATCGACGACATCGAACCGAACCGCCCACCCGTCGTGTCGCCCGACACGGCGACGGCGGTCGTCGGCCAGACCGTCCAGATCGAGGTGACCGCCAACGACACCGATCCGGACGGCGACCCGCTCGCCGTGATCGACGTGAGCGACGCGGACGGCCGCGGACTCGTGACCGTCGCAGGCCGCTCGCAGGTGCAGTTCACGGCGACGGCCTTCGACGACGAGAACGACGGCGACGGGGCCACCGCGCGGTTCACGTACACGGTCACCGACGGCAACGGCCACGAGGTGGACGGCGAGGTCACGGTCACCGTGTTGCCCGAACCGTTGCCCGAGCCACCGATCGCCCAGGACGACCCCGTCACCACCACCGTCGACACGCCGGTGACGATCGACGTGCTGCGCAACGACCGGGATCCGTCGGGCGAACGGCTGACGCTGATCAACTCGCCCGGCTGTCCCGGGGGCGGTCGGGCGACCCTCACCGCCGACCAGCAGGTGCGCTACGACCCCCCGCTCGGCCGTGACGGCGCGTTCCGGTGCACGTACGAGGTCATCAACTCGCAGGGGCGTCGCGCCACGGCGTCGATCCTCATCACCGTGCGCCAGCCGACCAACCTGAACGAACCGCCGGTGGCGATCCTCGATCAGCGCAACGTCGATCAGGGTGAGTCGGTGACGATGGACGTCACCGCCAACGACCTGGACCCGGACGGCGATGCGCGCGCCCTCCGGGTCACCTCCTCGACGCAGCCGCTGTTCGGGTCGGCCGAACGGTCGGGCAACTCGATCACCTACACGGCGGGCGACGAACTCGGCGTGGTCACGATCGAGTACGTGGTGGAGGACGAGGACGGCGGCATCGCCATCGGCCGCTTCCAGATCCGCGTCGTCGAGCCCGACCCCGTCCCGCCGATCGCGCAGCCCGACGCCAGGATCATCCAGGGTCCCGGCACGCCGCAGGTCATCGACGTGCTGGCGAACGACGTCGACCCCGACGGGACCGGCGACGGGTTGGCCCTCGCGTCGGTCGTCCGCGTGAGCGGTGACGCGGAGGTGACGGCGAGCGGCGCGCTCGTCAGCATCGCGCCGAACCCGGACTTCGTCGGTGACATCGTCGCCGAGTACACCGTGGTCGACGCGGACGACCTGATCGACACGTCGACGGTCACGCTCACCGTCCTCGAGCCGCTGAACCGACCTCCGGTGGCCGCCGACGACGCAGCGAGCGTCGAGAACGGTGGCACGGTCACGGTGTCGGTGCTCTTCAACGACTCCGATCCCGACGGCGACCCGCTGACCTTGTCGATCACCAGTCAGGCCGACCCCGGTCTCGGACAGGCCGCGGTGACCGGACAGTCGATCCGCTTCACCGGCACGCCCGGCCGCTCGGGCACGGCGGTGATCGGCTATCAGATCACCGACGGTGAGGAGATCGCCAACGCCACGCTGCGCATCGAGGTGGCCACGTGTGCGCAGTCGTCGCCGGTCGCGGGCGAGCCGTTCCTGCGCACCGGGTACCAGCAGCCGATCGCGGTCGACTTCGGCTCGTTCACCGCCAACGGCTCGGTCGTCGACGTGGCCGGGCCGCCCGGCTTCGACGGCTCGCTCTACACCCCGCCGGCGGGTGAGAACGGAACGGTCACCATCAGCTACGGCGTCGTGAACGAGTGCCGCCAGCGGGCGAACGGCACGGTGACGATCGACGTGAACCAGGATCCGGTCGCCCAGGACCAGGCGAGGACGATGGGACGCAACGAGGTCGTCGGCATCGCCGTGGCCGAACTCGGGAGCGACGCCGAGCCGCTCAGCATCGAGTCGGCGGCCGGCCAGCCGGCCTGGGTGACGGTCGATCCGACCGGCCTCACGTTCAGTCCCGACGAGTCGGTCGCCGAAGGCACCTACGGCTTCACGGTCCGGCTCGTCGATCCAGGTGGTCTCGCGGCCACCGCGAACGTCGGCGTGACGATCACGAACCAGGCGCCGACCGCGACGGGCGACTCGGTCGACGTCAGCGGTGGCGTCGCCACGGTCGACCTCGTGGCCAACGACAGCGACCCCGACGGGCCCGAGTCGGTGCTCGAGATCGCCACGATTCCCGCCTCGCTGACGTTCCCGAACGGTGAGGCGGGGACGATCGAGGTCCAGGGCGATGGCCGGTCGGTCCGCATCGACCCGGGCGCGGGACTGGGGACGGCGACGTTCGACTACACGGTTCGAGACGGTTCGGGGGCGACGTCGAACCCGGCGACCGTCACCGTCGTCGGACCCACCCTGAACCGAGCGCCGACGTCTGCCGATCAGGGCGTCACGGTCGAGCCGGATCGTCCCGTGCCGGTCAGCATCACCGCCGACGATCCCGACGGCGACCCCCTCGACGTCGTGGTCGTCGCCGATCCCGACGGTGTCGTGAACGCGAATCCGAACGGGTTGGTCCTCCAGATCAAGGCCCCGGATGCAGGGACGTTCCAGGTGACGTTCCGGGTCGTCGACCCCTCCGGCGCCGAGTCGGCCGACCACACGCTCACGATCGAGGCCGTCCCGCCGGCCACGACGACCACCACCACGACGACGACCACGACCACCACGACGACGACCACGACGACCACCACCACGACGACGACGGTGCCGACGAGTTCGACGGCGCCGCCGCCGTCCACGGACCCACCGTCGCCGTCCACGGACCCGCCGTCGCCGTCCACGGATCCACCACCGGCCGACCCGCCCGCCGATCCACCGCCGGATCAGTAGGGCCGTTCCCGGAGCCCGTTCGGCGGGACCCGATCAGACCGGTGAGCGCGTGGTGGAGCGCAGACTGCGCAGGCTGAGGCGTCGACGCGCTCGGGCGCGCAGCGGCTGACCGAGGTCCACCGACTGCTCGACGACGGACAGACAGGTCGACGCATCGTCGGCCAGCAGGTCCGGCCGGGCCGGCTCACCGAAGGTGCACGCGGTCGACAACGTCGCCAGCCGGTCGAGCTCGCGGGTCGCCGCGGGAGCGAGCGGCCGGCCCGCGTGGGCGATGTCGTCGTTGGTCATCGCCGGCGCGATCGTGAGCCCGGCGTCCACGAGTTGGTCCGTCGCCTCCTGCCACGCCCCGCGGATTCGTGCTCGCGGCTCGCCGCGCAGCCGTCGGCGGCGTCTCCGCCACTTCGCTCCGATGATCAGGACGAGCGCGACGATGATCGGGAGCAGGACGAGACCGCCGATCGCGGCGGCGCGGACGGCGAACTCCACGACGGTCGGGACGCCGCCGTCGACGTCCGCGCTGGCGTCCTCGTCCAGGTCGAGCGGCTCGTCGATGTCGTCGGGCGGTGGTGCGATCGGTGGCTGGGGCGCAGCCGGGCTCTGGACGGTCGGCTCGGCGGGCGGCGGCGCCTCGTCGGCGAGCGGCACGTCCGGCACCGGGTCGAACGCGAGCCACTGGTCGCCCGACCGGACCTCCGGCCAGATCGCCGCGTCCTCGGACGACAGCGTGATCACCGAGCCGTCGACCCGGGCCGGGTCGACGACGAACCCGGTCGCCACCCGTGCGTCCGCGCCGATCGACCGGGCGAGCAGCACGAACGCCGTCGAGAACTGCTCGGCGTTCCCGCGCTGGGTCTCGCGGAGGAAGCGCTCGATCAACGCTCGCTGGAGGCCACCCCCCGATGCCTCCGGGTCGAGCACGAAGTCGTTGCGCATCGTCTGCTCGATGGCGCGCAACCGATCGAGCACCGACGTGACCTCACCGTCGTCCACGTCCGCGAGCACGTCGGCGAGATCGGCCAGACCCGACGCCGTCTCGTCGACCTCGCGCGTCGCGATCGGTTCGTCGAGTTCGTCGGAGCTGACCGGTTCGACCAACGCGCTGGTGAAGATGCTGGTGCCGGGCGACGGGCGCTCGACGAGACGCACGATCGTGCGGGCCTCGTCGGTCTCGATCGCCGCCTCGACGATGACCGGACGACCCGGCAGTGGCACGAGCTGGAGGTCGTCGTCGAGGAACTCGATGGTCGACTCGAGCGGCGTCGAGTCGAACTCGCTGTCGAGCGCCAGCCGCCGGCCGATGGGCCGGACCGCGAGATCCGGTGTCCATCGACGGCCGTTGTAGTCGGCGAGGGCGGCGGTCCGCCAACGTGCCGGGAGGCGCGGATCGCCCTCGGCGACCGTGATGCGGTGGAGATCGATCGGGTCCTCGATCCGCTGCAGCGCCAGTGTCGCCTCGATGGGATCGAGCAGCGCCGACGTCCGTTCGGGATCCTGTGTGTCGCGAGGGTCGGCCCGTCCGCTGACCGTCAGCGGGATCGCGACCGCCGTCGTGACCGCCCCCAGGACGACCAGGATGGCGACGAACCGCCGCTCGCCGCGCAGGAGGCGCAGCCGATCGCGGACGGCACCGTCGGGTCCGAGTGCGGCGAGGGCGACGGTCAGCACGCCGATCGCCACCGGCCAGACCACGGCCGGCCCGCGCGGTGCGGAGAGGGCGATGATCGCCACCGCTCCGACGACGATCGGCGCGATCGGCGCCAGCCGGAGCCGGGGACGCCGGGCGAGCTCGGCAGCCAACCCCGACACGACACCGAGGCCGAGCGCGATCGTTGCCACGAGGTCCGGCCGCACCGGGCTCGGCCACTCGGTCGACAGGATCCGGCGCAACCCGGAGGTCGCCGCGACGCCGACATCGCCGATCCCGCCGTCCTCGACGACGGCGACGGCGAACGTCGCCACGACGACGGAGACCACGACGACGGGAACCCGGACGAACCAGCGTCGATCGCGGACGCCGACCATGGCGAGCGTCGGCACGATCACCGCGATCAGCAGCGACCACACCCGCTGGTCGAACACGTCGCCGGCCCACAGGGCGAGCAGCGTCGCCATCGCACCGACCAGGGTCAGCCGGACGAGCGTCATGCGACGAACCGCCAGCGGTTGACGAACTCCTGCGCGTGCTGGGCGGCCAAGGCGATGCCGCTGCCGAGCTCCGCGCCCTCGCCGACGCGGATGGCGGTCATCCGCTCGACGGCCTGCACTCGACTCGACGGCCCGGCCGGGCCGGTGACGAACACGATCGAGGTGTGATCGAAGCCCTGCACGAACAGATCGCCGAGCGACAGGGTGCGATCCGGTGGCGTCTGCTGGACCGGCGTGAGCAGCTCCAGCACCGGCGCGTCGTCGAGCAGCTGGGTGGGGATGCCCCGATGACCGGTCGAGGTCGTCCGGACGACGACGTCGAGCCCGGTGGACAGCGCGTGGACCGCCAGCGAGGCGGCGACGTCGACCATCTCCTCGAAGTCCTCGGGGCTGCCGACGTGGTCGGCGGTGTCGAGGACGACGGTGAACTCGGGGCGTCGGACCTCGATGTGCTCGCGCACCATCAGGTTGCCCGTGCGCGCCGTGGTCGGCCAGTGGATCAGGCGCGGATCGTCACCCTCGACGTACTCGCGCATCGACACGAACCCGGACAGCGGGTCGGTCGCCGCACGCCGGACCGTGGCCTCGTTCTCCACCACCCGCGCCGAGCCCTGCGGTCCGATCAGGTCGTACACCTTCGGGTGCACGGTCACGACGATCGGCGCCTCGTCGTCCGTGGCGTCGCGCCACGCACCGACGGCCAGGCCGAAGGGGTCGAGCCGGCGGATCTCGAGCGGGCCGAGTCGGTGGAGGCCTCGACGGCGGGTCGGGATGGCGAGCGGCACGTCGACCACCTGGTCGGGCAACACCGCGTCGAACGAAGCAGTCACCTCCGTGCCGTCACACCGGTCGTACAACGTCGCGCCGGCCGCTCGGAACCGGGTGTCGTTGCGGTCCGGATGATCCACCGCGTCCGCAACG
>JAAUYD010184540.1_pt1 | contig 10407 bp, 9 predicted proteins | sample 7278101 | NCBI WGS metagenome assembly JAAUYD01 (sample SAMN14350128, study PRJNA611818) | marine sediment metagenome | isolation source: surface marine sediment (0.6m) | place: French Polynesia: Moorea | collected 2018-08
CCCCGGCCCCCTTTTTCAAGGGGGAGGGCTCTACCTGCACCAGCATCACTTGAGACCGCCACTTGTGGCGGAAATCATGCCGCCGGTTTACCGGTGGTATTGACTTTCCACTTAAAAACCCAACTCATGGTGAAAACAGCCCAGGGATAGGGGGATGATGATATTCCCACCTGTTCCAGTGCATGGCGCGTTGACACGCTTTTTGCCAATCGGTAGGCTTTTTTGCGATTGATGAAAAACACTCACTCCCAACACCGCCTTATAGGCGCGCTCATTTCGATATTCGCCGCTATTGCGCTTGCGGTATTGATGTTCCTACCGCGGTTCATTTATGGGGCATGGCCATTGGATTGGTGCTGTTGCTCCTCATTGGGTTCGGTGTGCTGGCATTTTTCAATGCCATCCAGGTCGTTTCCAGGTCTTCCTCGCCGCAGATCCCCACACCGCCACCCATTGACCTTTCCGGCCAACCCGGCTGGCTCCGCTTCTTGGCCGGCTTCCACATCCAACTGCTTTACACTGGCTTGGCGCTCATTGCCGCTGGTGCATGCCGCGTTTCTGTCATAGGGACGCTAGGTGCTGCGGCACCTTGGTCTGGGCCGCTACTAATCGGGGTCGGCGCGGCCATTATCGGCATTGCGCGCCTTCGCCCAAAGCCATTTGACGGCAATCTCCACGAGCGATTCCTCGTGATCAGCCTGGCTGCGGCAACCCTCATGGCCACCTTGGGCAGCCATGGGCTATGGGACTGTTGGGAGACCCACTACGGCGAGGTGGCCCGGCGCCAGCGTTGGGTTTTGTTTTGCAACACCAGTCCTACGACTGGTCCAGCTCCCTTTTGATTCCCCGATATTTCAGAAAGTTTCCTAAGCGATTGTGCATAGTCGTTTAAGATATTCCTCTTGGGGGCCGCGTCTTTTTTACTTTTCTTGCCTCATCGTGATACACAAGTTCTCTTTACATTCGGCCCAGAATTTATATTTTTCAGAGCAAACACCTTCGCCACAGTCACCTTCATCGCCAATACAGCCAAATTCCTTGAAATGTTGCTCATTGCGAATCGCTGCAATTTTGTTAAGCGGATGTAATGGCGGCGGGCAACAAACAAGTGCATCATAACACTCTTCCTGGCTTGCGACATCCCTATCGTACTGAGTTAAAACACAATCATCATCTCTTGCACAGGTACAGTCCTCTTCTGATCCTTCGCAGCTCAGGAGAATTTCCGGATCGTGATCACATGATATTCCCGACACCAAAGACAGCAGACTAATAATATAGATATTACAAAATATATCAAAATAGCATAATTCCGCGTTTCTTTTTTCTTTTAGTTTCATCATGTCTCCTGATTAGCTGCAATCTCTACCACGGCGGTTCGCAGTTATTGCTGGTCCTTACCCAGATGCCATCGATGCAGGTAAACAATTGATGTCCGATATAGTATGATGGAACGCAGGCTCTCTGCTCTGTATCACCGTGTTCGCACCATGTTTGATAATTTACCCTGTTTTGCATCAGCGCATCCCAAATATCTGAATAATCATTTGAACCCAACGCGAGAGAATTATGGTGGTAATCCCGCATATTTGACCATTCTTCTTCGTTTTCAGCATTATCATCTCCAGATGGAAAGTACGTCCACACATCAACAATCTTTTTCCAATTGACAATATCATAAGATTGATCATAAATAGGTGAATACGTATCCGCTCCGGTGTCGAACATATCCCAGAATGCTTTTGCGACGTTGCCCTCCGTACTTGCAGCGCTGCTATTGGATGAAGAATTATATGGTGCTCGATTTTCTATATCAGTATAGGTATAGCTATGGGTTGCGTATACTGGTCTTGCGAAGGTGTAATCATACCACGATTTCAGAGCAACAAATTGCGCCCATCCTTCAGTTGTTGCACAAGCCTCATTGGAAGGTTCGTCAAATATATGCCCACCCGAGGGGCATGATCCCGGCAGATAGTCAAGACCTCTCAATTGCTTTTGATATACATGTCCGGCTTCATGAGGAGGAGTCATCCATTTTTTATATGCGGTCCTGTTATCATCGTCAATTTTCATCAAGACGATATACTGATCAGTACCATCAAAAGTATGTGGCCATTCCGTCCCGTCCGGAGCCCAATAAACATAGATATCCTTAGTCATCTTATAGCCCTGAAATGACAGAAAGAATTTTTGAAGAGCGGACATGACCATTGCCCGGGCGTTACCTGTACTTCCCGTTGGTCCGAAATTATGATCTGCCCATCCTGTTGTTGTTGTTTGTCCAAGATTACTGGTATAAAAATTGCGCCACGACATATAATAACTTATTGTGCAATTATCGTTGTCATTAGCGCACAGATGCCCGCGTCTGTATGGAACACCTGAGAGTGTGTCGTGTCCTTTACTCTATAACGTGTTTTAATATAGACATCCGGATAACTTTCGCCATTCGCGTATTGATCCCACGAAAAACTCGTACAAAAATAATTACCATCGGCGGAATTATACAGCCAAACTGATTTTATATAATCGTCATCCGATGAACTGCCGCCATCGCGATCCCAAAGCTGTACTTCTAATCCGAGAAAATTGTGCAGGTTATTATCCCCCCGAGGTCGCCACCAGGGGAGATCGGAAGACGAAGGCGCTTCTTTATACTGGTCATAGAAACGGAGTCTTAAGCAATACGTCAGGTTTAAAACGGATCCTGCCCGAATGCTCTGAGTGTTAACAATAGTCGGTTTGGATGTAACTCCTTCTGAATCGTCAACGATGGCATAATCTATTTTCGATGGATCTACTTCTCCGATTACTGATGTTGCAAACCCCTCGATTGCTTTCACTTTTACCTTTTTCCCAGCTATAATCTCCTCATAGTCTGTAAAAAGATATGTGTTCTCTTCATATTTTTTCCCTGTAATTTTCTTCATACAATCATTTTTAATTTGATAAGTGAATTCATATTCTGTCTCTTCAATATCATCGCCATCCTCAGCTATCCAATACATTCTTGCTGTCTCTTTGTAATACCCATCCTCGCTTGGGAATACGAACAAGAGCGGAACCATTTTGGATTCTTTTTCGGCAAGGGCGATTTCCCCTTGGTTATCATAGTCCAAGCGCCCATCAAAATAATCAGCATAATACTCATCAGGTGAAAGGGGCACATCGTTTTCCAGCATATCAGGCGTGTGGATCACTTCCTCTGTAAATTCAAATCTCAGAATCCGGACCGGTCTTTTGTCTCGATTCTCAATCTTCAAATCTAGCTTAATCTCTTCATCCCCTAACGCGCACTTTCCATCGTTGGGAATTTGGATTTTCATAGACAATCCCTTGTATTTTTCGAAACTGCTAACAAGTAGTGTACTCGGCAATAAAAAAACGAAAGTAGTTATTAATACTTTCAATATTTTTATAAACATCTCTATTCCTTTCTCCTTTTAGCTATGGCTTACTGTCCGAGCTAATCCTTCCGCTATGTCCAATTCGTGGGCCATTTCCCTCCCTTCCGACCTGTGCTTTGGTCATTTGATAACAATCTTTACTTGTCCATTAGAAAAACTACCCCTCCCCCCCCAACGATTTGTCAACAAAGAAAAGTTATTTTTGAATTTAAATTCGAAAGTTGCTGCTCATAGACGCGGGTAAGTGCTATGGCAAACATAGGAAACAAAAGTAGTATAAAAGCACTTTTAGAGGATTTTCTCTGTTGATTTATCGACGTTTTCGGGCTCGAATGAGTGGGTCGGTTATCGGGTTGATTTGGTCCGAAAACATACATTCTTCAACTGTGAAATCCACCTTTTTCTGCAAAAAGTTCAAGCAACAAACGAGAATTGCTGAGGAGAACTCAGCTCTCTTATCTGCCCTAGCCATCACCTGACTCCCCAAACAAGTCGTGCGCCACTTTCTGGAACGCGGGATTTTCGCTATCAATCCATACAAATGAAACCGATGAACGATCCGACAAACCTTCGCGCACTGGCGTCCTGGCTCTTTTTGCATTTTTGAGAACCGGGCTGTCCCTTCAAGCCTCTCTCGAATATCTCGATTATTAAACCGCGGACATTGTGTCCGCCATTCATTTCCGCTCGAAAATGCTGCACGTCGGATCGATACAGCGGATTGAATGTTCGTATCGCTTGACTTGTGTTTGGACACCTCCGCCAGCTAATCCGGTCCAGCTCCCACACTTTAGTTGAAGGATTTCCCACAACTGCCAGTGCTTCCAAATATTGAGCATTTGCGCTCAAAGACACCCCGCGATACCAGAAAAGATTGGAGACACTCTTGCAGATCTGTAGTCGGTTTTCGGTACACCGCGCCTCATGACCCCCAGCGCACCCTGAACCGCTCAGGATTGTTGATTATCGTTTTTGTTCGAAGCACCATGGCGCCTTTGTCCTACATCTTCAGCCAGTTCTGTTTGATGCGGTGCTTCACTCGAGCTCCGGGAAGTTGATTATGAGCGAAATCTAAAAAGTTAGTAATAATATCGCCTTCGAATTTTCCATGTAACTTCTTTTCATGAGGAACGGGGGGGGGATGGTGAATTCCCACCTGTTCCAGTGCATGGCGCGTTGACATGCTTTTTGCCAATCGGTAGGCTTTTTTACGATTGGTTTCGAGGATGAAAAACACACACTCCCCACACCGCCTCATAGGCGGGCTCATTTCGATATTCGCCGGTATTGCGCTTGCGGTACTGATGTTCCTACCGCGGTTTATTTATGGAGGCATGGCCATTGGGATAGTGCTGCTGCTCCTCATCGGGTTCGGTGTGCTGGCATTTTTCAATGCCATCCAGGTCGTTTCCAGCCCTTCCTCGCCGCAGATCCCCACACCGCCATCCACTGACCTTTCCGGCCAACCCGGCTGGCTCCGCTTCTTGGCCGGCTTCCACATCCAACTGCTTTACACCGGCCTGGCGCTCATCGCCGCTGGTGCCTGTCGCGTTTCTGTCATTGGCACACTGGGAGCATCAGCCCCCTGGTCCGGGCCCCTGCTGATCGGATTCGGCGCTGCCATTATCGGCCTTGCGCGCCTTCGCCGAAAGCCATTTGACGGCAATCTCCACGAGCGATTCCTGGTACTCAGCCTGGCCGCGGCAACCCTCATGGCTACCTTGGGCAGCCATGGGCTATGGGACTGTTGGGAGACCCACTACGGCGAATTGGCCCGGCGCCAGTTGGAGCAAGACGACTGGATAAGCCTGTTTTGGGAGAGCAAATGGTTTTACTCCAAGCCGATTCTGATCTTTTGGCTGATGAACATCGGCCTGGCACTTTTCGGCGTCCATGTGGCGCCAGATAGGATTTCCGATCACGCCGAATGGGGAGTGCGCTTTATGGTCGGCGCCCTGGCCCTTGCGGTTATCGCCGGTGTCTATGAACTCATCGCGCGGCGGGTGTCAAAGCGGGCCGGTGTGTTTGTGGCACTGGTGCTCGGTACCATGCCCCTCTTTGGGTTCATGGCGCGTCAAGCGATCACAGACCTGCCCTTTGTCGGGTTCATGACCCTTGCGGTAGTATTCTTTTTATTCGGCATCACCGCTCAAAAAGATGCTGAGCTGGGCGCTTGGCACCTGCCCCTTGGAAAACAACGGCGCCTAAAACTCACCGGTTTCCACGGCGTGATCCTGACCTACATTCTGGTCGGCGTGCCGCAATTCCTCTATCTCGCGACCAGAAACGATAGATTTGTGTGGGGCACGTTTGGCCGGAATGACGTTCGAATCGTCACAGCCAAGGAACGGCTCACCGATGTCCATCTGTCTGATTTTTTTGATGTTTCAGGATTTTTGAGCAAATTCTTGCAGGTGAGCCCGATTGCCAAGCCGGACATTTCCCTCGATTGGTTCATCACTGGCATGGGTTTTTTGATTGTGTTTGGCCTGATGCTCTTTTCGTTACGGCGAGAGCGACGCATCTCCCGGCTCTGTTTTCACGCCATGTATATCTGCCTCGGCCTTTCGGTGATGGCAAAGGGCCTGGCCGGTCTGGTGATCCCCATGCTCGGCCTGGCCGGGTTTTGGTTGGTGACCGCGCCCCTCAGGGATATGGCCCACCCCTGGCGGTTTATCACCTGGCACATTGACAAGGTGAAGCAGCTCGATCTTGTACGGGGCGTGCCCGCGTTCCTATGTGTCAGTGCCCCCTGGTTCGTGGCCATGGTGCTGCGCCATTCAAACGCCTTTGTAAATCGCTTCTTTATCCACGATCACATCAAACGGTTGTCTGCCGGGGTTCACGGGGAACGGGGTACTTTGCAGTATTTTGTCCAGCAATTCGGCTACGCTGCCTTTCCCTGGGTGGCCCTATTGCCGTTTGCCCTGCTCGCTTGGCCGCGCATTCGGGATCTGGCATCCCAGAAAAATGGGACTGAATCGCCACGTGAGCGCAACCTTCGCTTGATTCGGCTGTTCACTGCTTGCTGGGCCACCCTTTGTTTTGCCCTGCTCTGCTTTATGACCACCAAATTTCACCACTATGTCTTTCCACTCGTGCCGCCGACCGCACTGCTCATCGGCTTGCTGCTGGATGACATTTGGACCGGCCGCGTTAAGAAAATCGGTGCCGTGGTTGTGGTCGGCGTGGGCATTGTCGCACTGGTCGGCTGGGATCTCATGGGTGAGCCCAACAGGACAAAAGGGGTTTTGGAGGGATATGCCCAACTGGTCGGACTGTTTATCTACAAGTATTCCCGCCCCTACCCAGAGGGGGATGCATTTGATTTCAGCGGTCCCTTGTTCGGGTTTTCGCTGTTGTTTGTCCTGCTATTGATCGGATGGTTGGTCTCTAAGAAACGGCGCGCCATGATAGTCGCGACCGCCATAGCAGCCCTTGTGTTTAGCCACTGGACAAACCAGCACTACATGATTGCCCTGGCTCCGCACTGGACCCAGAAGCATCTCGTTGCAGAGTATTACAAGCGGCGAAACTCCCCTAGCGAGCGGCTCGTGGCCTTTCAAATGAATTGGAAAGGCGAAAATTTTTACACGGGAAACCGGGCTGTCATTCACGTCTCGACCAAAAACAAGAATTTTGAAAAATGGGTCGATGCGCACCGTGGGCAGCGGCATTTTTTTATTACCGAGCACAAGCGATATGACCGGATGTCTGCCCGCGCCAAAGCGGCGAGCGGACCACTCGTGCACTTGCCCGATCTGTGCAACAAATACCGGGCCGGCTTTGCCGACAAGCTGTAACGCTATTTCGTACAAACTGGCAGAACCGCATGAAAAAACAACGTCGCCGTCAATCTATCCCAGCGGATTCCGCAGCAGCATGGGCTGCCTACTGCGTCTATCCCGAGGCGTTGATCGCCGGCAATGGGGTCGAGCTGCTGGTCGACGGAGCCCAGGCCTATCCCGCCATGCTCAAGGCTATTGCCGGGGCTGAAAAAACCATCTTGATGGACAGCTATATTTTTCATGGAGACCGCGCTGGCCAGCTGTTTGCCAAGGCCTTATCTGACAAGGCCGAGCAGGGGATCTTGGTTTACTTGACAGTGGACGGCGTGGGTACCCTGCCCGTGTCGAGCGACTTTTTCACGCGGCTTGAAAAAAAAGGTGTCAACGTCCTTATCTATCGGTCGCCCGCACCTTGGCGCAAGAGTTTTGGCCTGCTGCGGCGGAATCACCGAAAGCTGCTCGTGGTAGATGGACGCATTGGGTTTGCCGGTGGACTGAATATCGGCGAGGAATGGCTTCCCAAGAAAAAGGGGGGCCAGGGTTGGCACGACGTGCACCTCTGTGTGAAGGGACCTGCCGTGCGGGAGCTCTCGCGGCTCGCCCTTTCCACCTGGCAAGTGCACGGCAGCGCAAGGCTCGCTCCCCGCGTCTTTCTGCCCAAGGTGGCGCCGATGGGTAGCGAGCACGTGAATGTAATTGGATCGCGAGAGCGAAAAAAACGCCGCGCCATTCGCAAGTCATATCTTCAGGCGATCAAGCAGGCAAGGCAGTACATCTACATTGCCAATGCTTACTTCCTACCGGACCGGGGGTTTTGGCGCGCCCTTAAGAACGCGTGCCGCAGGGGCGTGGATGTCCGGCTGATGGTGCCGAGAAAGGGGGATATCCTTCCCTTTCAATTGGCCAGTGAGGCTCTTTGGGGACGGGCTATGCGAGCGGGGATCCGCATTTTCTTATGGGGGGATGCGGTGCTCCACGCAAAGACAGCCGTCATCGACGACCAGTGGGCAACCGTGGGCAGCTTCAACCTGGATCATCGCTCCTGGACCATGAACCTAGAGGTGAATATCAACATTGTGGGTCCGAAGCTGTCTGGCGAGCTGAGAGAAGTATTCCTTAAGGACCAGGCCCAGTGCCAAGAACTAACCCGGGAGAGGTGGCGCAGACGCTCCTGGTACGTGCGCGTGGCCCAGCGATTCTTCTATCTCTTTAGAAAATTCATGTGAAGATGTATTAAACCCATCCCATCTCGAGCTACTCTGAGTCCTCTAAAGTATGTCTTCTCCCGCAAAGAGACGCGAAGGGGGTCAGGATGAGCCGTCAAGACAAATTATCTACGACGGAAAAACGGTCTTCGGCAACATACGTCGCTGCTTCGCACGGGGTAAAGGTAGGACCGGCGGATTGGGCAGAGCGAATCCGGTTGCCTTTGCCCCTTTGCCTCATTCGTTCTGAGCTCCGATGACCGTTTCATCCACTTCGACATCGAAGGCATGAAAATCCTTTTCGCCCGGGTAAATCTTCATCAATGTTGTCTGCAGCGGATTCGTAAACAAGAGCGGCGGTCTCTCCTTGACGGGCGTTGCGGCCAACAGGAATAGGAAAACAGCATAGGCGATCCCCACAGCTGAAAAGATACCGTATCGAAGATAGGGTATCTTTGTCTCGCCCATCTCTGCCGTTAGATTCAGCAGTTCTAATTGCTCCGTGGATGGGACCTTGGAACCTGCAGCGCGATTTTGGGGTGCCGTAGGGTCTGACGTGACATTCGATTTCTGTCGTTTGCGACTTATGGGTCTCCTATGGGTCAGTTTAATCTTCAGGTGGGCACCTTCAAGAATAGTGCTGCCCAGTTCGGTGATACCCCGATAAAAAACACGGGTGAGGTCCAGACCCAGTCGTTTGTCGATGGCATCCAGGCGTTCAATGATAAACGAGGGAGGGGGTAGGTTGATGGACATCGCTTTTTTCGCGCGGAGATGATTCGCTTCGCAGTGGTCTGGGTCGTCCAGACTGAAATGCATACGACAGGCAATGGGGCGTACAGAATACACCCGGCACTTGCCTTGGTCATCAAGGAACATACATTGAATTTTGCGTCGTCGATAGCGCAACTGCCCGTTGCGAAACTGGGGGCTGTCGGTTTTGAGCTCGTCGACGTGGCGAAAGGTTGACTGCCTCAAATTTTCCCGGAGCATTTCCCACCGATCGCAGGCGCCGTTGTGCAGCTGCCTGAAATCAGAAAATCGACGGTATTGGTTGTAGACCAACAACAGCTCCAGGCCCCTCACACCGGTAGGGGAATCGTAGCAGCAGTTCGAACAGCCAGGACCACAGGTGATCATGAGGGGGGCTTCATCGATAACCGTTTTCAAAAAACGATCATAGGATTGAAGGGCGAGTTCCATCTGCCGAAGAACCCATGAAGGGAAGGGAACCGCCTTTTTTACCCGCGGCAGTCCATCCGCTTCGATGATTTTGTCCAAATGCGCCGCCATTATATCAAGATGCTTGGACGCACTTTGGGCGACTGTTTCATCCACCGACATCACACTCTGTTTGGGCGCTCCGCACCGGGCAAGAAAATGACGAATCACCATTTTAACTCCTGGTTGCTGCTCTTTTATGTTCTATAGACCCCGTTGTGCCGGAAAAGTTCCCCTCGGCGACGGCGAAAGCAAAGAGGGTATTTTGGCGAGATATAGAATCCTATAAATCGCCATTTAGGCATACATCAGATAGTTCCAAGCCGAGAGGTGTTCTCAATTGGATAGCAAGCGCGTGCTTTCTTGAATCAAGCGAACAGGCGGCCCATCAGCCCCCTTGTTAGGGGCCCCTTGTTAGGGGCCCCTTGTTAGGGGCCTTGTTAGGGGCTCACAGACCCTGAATACCCCCCCTTGTTAGGGGCTCACAGACCCTGAATACCCCTTGTTAGGGGCTCACAGACTCTGAATATTTGTCAGTAGAGAGAAGAGGTCAAATTGACTGCGCTTGTGATCTTTTATCGGGCAGGTGCTTTGAATTGCAGAATATGGGATAATTCTGGGGTTTAGCTCACGTTATTTGCTCAGTTTTATTGCTATTTGACGCAGCTGTGCCTGGGGCCATTTGCCTGAAGAGGAATGCTATATTTGATACATTAACAGTCGGTCAGAAGTAGGCGTCGAGATATGGTTTGATCAGGGGTGGCCTATATGTACCTTCTGGAA
>JAAUYD010003330.1_pt1 | contig 10406 bp, 9 predicted proteins | sample 7278101 | NCBI WGS metagenome assembly JAAUYD01 (sample SAMN14350128, study PRJNA611818) | marine sediment metagenome | isolation source: surface marine sediment (0.6m) | place: French Polynesia: Moorea | collected 2018-08
AAAAACCCGAGCAATTCCCTTTTCATCAATACCTACAAATGCACCTTCTTCTAAACCAATACCATAAACTTTATGATTCTCAGCCACCATAATTCGAGCCATTAACCCAAAGATTCTTCCATACCTTGTTTCAGGATGGCGATCGTTACGTCTATCTAAATGAGTATCAGTAATAACATGTTTGAGATAAGGAACTTGAAGAAAATCACTGTGATAAATGTCTTTAGTATTGGTATGGAAAGGATCGTTCAAAATTTCTGAACTTATCAACCCTTGTCGAGAAGGTGCATAATAATAATCTCCTAAAATCGCCATCCCGGCACTGGTTCCAGCAACAGGAATTTTTTTATGATTAATTAAATAGTTAATAGCATCTTCTGTTGCTGTTCCTTCCCAGTAATCTTCATATTCATTCTGATCTCCACCAGCAAAGAATAAAGCATCAGCATTTTTAATATATTCCACTACATCAGGATTATTTGCTGCTTCTCGACTATCTATAGAAAGTTCTGCTGCAGAATTGATTAACTGACTATAATTATCCGCTACCCACTGGGCTTGTCTACCAATTCCCCTGCAACGTAAAACTAAATAATCCCCTAGATCGGATTGTTTCAGAAACCATTGAGTCGCAGCATCTTCTCCTACAGTTCCTCCTTCTGCACCACCAATTAAAAGAATGGCAGGTTTTTGAGCAGAAATCTTAACTTTTCCATACTCTAAAAAATATTCATAGTTTTTACTATCGTCTGTTTGTCTAAAATCGGAGATTTTTCTTGTCATAAACTGGTTACCTTGACTTCTCGTAAATAACACTTTTGTGAAATTACTGCATAGCAACACTTCCTACCGGTCAATCAATGTTTTGGCAAAGTACCAAGGATTGACCTTAAAGGATAGTAGAAGCTGATAAATAAATTAATGATTTGTAATGTTTTATACTTTTAATGACGACATGTATTTTCAAACTATTATTCTTAGTACTTGCTGACTTTTGAATCTCTATAAATCCACTGGAAAAGGAGAATATGAAAAGATTTACACCTTTAGTAATTTGGATTTAAAAGGTAGAACTTAGCTTGAATACATACCCTATTTTTGTTTTCTGCGATTTAATTCCATTCCATTTTTTACTATTTCTGTTTTTTGATTTCTGTTCAATTTATCAACTATGTAGGGAGTTAATTGTTCGTCGTTACACTTTATTAAAATGCGATTGCTAGGCAGAGAGAGATATCTTTCAGGTATATTGCTTTGCACGCACTTACAGCGAACACGCGGAACGCCTCTTAGAGGTTTATCGTTGTTTTGTATGTTCTTTTCCTAAAGGAGAAATAACATTGGCTACATAAACTTAAAAACTAGTTAAAACATATATAGTATCTGTTTACTTATAGCTGCAAATCCGCAAAAATAGCTATGTATAAAAATATAATCAGTAGAGCTTTAATTCAATATCGCATTAGTTTAGTTAACGTTCTTGTTGCATCACAAGAAAATGTCGGGTATAGAAGGGTAATTGGTAGCGATCGCTAATTTATAGGACAAAACCAACTGATGCAATTTAATTAATATTAACCATGATGGTGAAAGTGATGCAAAAATCTCAGCCCATTCAACTTTTATTGTAGTAATTTAAACAGATGTGAGGAGAAGCAGCTTTACTTTAATTCAAATTCGTCAAACTTAATTGCTTCAGATTCAGGTTTACGAGTATCAAATAAATAACTACTTACCTTACCACTACCGGTATCAAAAATACTAAAAACTGTAATTTCATTACTAGAAATATAAGGTAAAGGTTCGCCATCCTCGCTGACCATTGGTGCAATTGTTGGAACTACAGGTTCTAAACCATAGGGATCGCCAGTTTCAACATAACTTACATCAGCACTTCCATCACTATTTTGGGGCAAACTTTTTCGCTTTTGCTCTCTATAATGTGCACCGTAGGAATTACCAACATTCGAGGTTTCTAAAAAGTGCATTCCTTCAGGACTAACAAACCGATTCCATAGGTGAGAATGTCCGTAAAAAACTAGTTGTACCCCTGCTTTCTCAAGTAAAGGAATTAAGTCTTGGGTAATATAATCTTGCTCTTTGGGATATTCATAACGTACCTCTTTTGTCCGACCATCTTCATCCGATGTAACTACTTGTACGGGATTGGTATATGCTGGGACAATATTACCTCCTAAAGTATGGGGAGGATGGTGTAGCATCACAACTTTATATTTGGCTTGTTTAAATTCCAGACTATCAAGCTCTGATTTTAACCAATTATATTGAGTGCTACCTTTACTGATTGGTTCGTATATATGTTGTCCATAACCCCATTTTTCCGGATTATCTAAACTTTCTTCTGGTTCTGCGTACTTTCCTTTGCGTCCATTCTCAGTGGTATGAAAGCGCCACATTCTAGTTGCATATAAAACAACTAAACGTACATCACCAAAAGTAATAGCATAATAAGTTTTATCTCCTTCCTGACTTTGGGGAAGAGTAAAAATTTCCTCGTAAGTATCGCTATTAAAAGAATTATTTTTTAGAGATTCGTCATCTAAAGATTTGTCATCTAAAGAGTCTTCATCATACAACTTTTGGGCAAATTTCCGGGGGATAGTATCGTTAAATTCATCAACTAGACCTTTCTCCCGTTCAAAACGTCCCATAATTTCATGATTCCCAATACAGGTAAACATGGGTGCGCATTGAATAATTTGTCCACCAGTGTAAATGTTTTCTCCAGCTTCATGTGCGACCGCATATTTAGCACGACCTTGCAAACAAGGGAAAAAACCATTACCCCGATTATCATCAAACCATTCACTAGCGCGATCGGGAATATTTACTAGATCTCCAGCGAACCAAACCGCATCAACTCTTCCAACAGTTTCTACGACTTTTTGAAGATTTGCTGCCACCATCGGTTTGATTTGATGGTCGGAAGTCAAAAGTATTTTCAAGGGTATATTGGGTGGTGGTGAGGGAGTAAGTGTAAATATACTACTACTTACTGTTTTTCCATCTTCCATTACGCTGGTTACACGATAACTAACCCGTTTTCCAGGAGTTAAATTAGTCAGTTCGGCTTCATGTCGCCAAATATCTCGCTTTACAGGATGTTTGTAAATTTGTCCATCTTCTATTTGCTCTCCAACTCTTGATTTTTGGTCTTCTCGTACCCGACTAAGTTGAGTTGTTTTGGCAAATACCGTTTGAGCAAGATTTTCACCGTATGCTACTAGGTGTCCATCACCAGCAAACTCAGAGAACCAAACAACTCTTACGGAAGTTTCAGTCGGTAATTGTAAAAATGGATCTGTAAGCAGTTTGGGGGCTGATAGCATATACATAATCACCTAGGTAAACGCACGCTTACCAGGTTAAGGTATCATTTATTAAATTTATAGAAAGTAAGGTAAGAACTAGAAGAAACTAAACACTAATAACCACTTTACTTTATTTCTTTTTCAAATAGAAATCTTTTAGAGGTCAGATATTATTTGCAATAACTGGAATATCACATATCTACATAACATATCTACATATATGAATCGTTGTGTAAAAATGGCTGTGCAAAAATAGATATCTTAAAATTATTTTGCAAACACTAATTATTTGATAGCGATCGCAATCACTACCAGAGCTAAATATCTATCAAAAGCAATCCTCTAATTTTATATTTGTAGAGGATATATCTTATTACAAATAATGCTAAATATATATCTGTATTATTTATCTGTATTAATATATAAATCGGAGCGGCGGGATTTGAACCCACGACCTCCACTACCCCAAAGTGGCGCGCTACCAAGCTGCGCTACGCCCCGGAAAATTCGCCTAAACTTTGAAAAAATATTAGCGAACATCCAAGCTTATCAAGCTAACTAAAATATATTAACACAAACTTCAAAGAAAACAATAGATTTTTTGAAAAAGCGATAGGGGATTAGGGACTGGCGACTAGGGACAGGGAATTAAGAACAGGTTAATTAACTAACTTTCAACCAGAAATATGCATTTTCCATGTGGCTACACTACATAATACTTCAGGTATTTTGTGCTAAACCTATCCGCCGATCATCCCAAATCGCCAGTCGCCATATGACGCTGTCGCGTCACGCTGTTCGCTGTAAGCGCGTCCAAGATGCACCTGCGTTGAGCCACTCCCCGCAATAAATTGACGGGGATTCAGGCATGACCTTCTGACTTGTCGCTCTTACTGGCTATCTGGTCAGAAGCTAGCACTTGGATGGATAACTGCTCCGAGGAGTTGTAACACTTCCTACTTTTGCACTCGGCTACTCGATTCGCGGTTTGTTGATGCTGCTTCCATGCATCCATCAAGAGCGGCTCCGCCCTCGGATACTCAAACTGAGCATCCAGCAATGAAAGCTTATCGTCACAAACATGTCTACTCAAAAACGCAGAGAATAAATCGCGGTGCATCTCAAACCCGGTAACATCCCGATGAACCCGCATCGACAAAGTTTTCTTGATTCGACGTCCGTCTAGATGCGTCTGAGATAACGCGGTTTTTTGAGTAGAGAATTCTAGAAATGATCCGTTAGCATTCTCGGCTTTACGTTTCAATTCTGACTGGAAAAATCCTGGGGATTTGGCAGATATCGCTTTACCGTAACGTTTCTGCCAACCCTTAATGCTTACCTTTTCAGTTTTAACTTGGTTGCCATGTCGCAGTATCTCATTTACCAATCTACAATTTTGAGACTTTGCATAACTAGCTTTACGTCTTTCTAGTTCAGCTTTCTTTCTCGCAGCCTTACGGTAATTACTAGACTTAATCCACTGACGTCTACCTTTTTTAACTTTCCCTTTCTTGCGAACAATCTTATTGCCAACTTTCTTGTCAAAGTCAGGTTCGAAATTATCAGGATTGTTTGCACGTTGAGAGCGTTGCATCTTGCGTTGCAAGGCTTGTATTTCCCGTTGATAAGTTGGCACTTTATCAGCGAAAGGCAGTAAACCAGACTTGTTGTCAGCGACAAAAGCAACGTTGGATATATTTACATCAAGCCCTACAACACCCTCGGCAACATAGTTTTGAGGCTTTTGATACGGCGTACCTTTGTTGATTAGCTGAACGTACCAACGCTTCTTACCATTAAGATTGCGCCATAGCAGACGACAATATTTGACAGGTGAGTTTAAACCATGAACTATAACTGGATTAATCCAATCAATTATCGCCTCAATAGTTAATCCACACCAAACAACCTTATCGTTAATCCAACGAATCCCAGACTTGTTTGACTTACCTTCCACAGACTTAAAACGAGAAGGAACCTTAAAGCGCACCTGCTTGGCTTGCCCAAACAATAATTTCTCAACGGCTTTAAATGCTCTTGTCGCAAGTTTCTGCTGAGTATTTGAATCAACGTTTTTAGCTATCCAAACACTGGACTTAGCTGTAATAGTAGCAAAACTGTGTAAGTCGTACTCGCTAAATCTATGTTGTTCTCTAGCTTTTTTAAATAAGTCTTTGCGTTGTTTTTTTTGCTTTGTGGGGTTTAATTTTTTGGCTTGTTGACATGGCTCCGACTTGCGCACCAATTCCATACGAAGTAACGCCTCATTCAAGCAAGCATTGTAAAGCTGTCTAGCAGCTTGAAACCTTGCATTAAGAATGCTTTCTAGCTTGCTATCTACTTTTAATGGTATTTCCGTTATGAACGATGGTGTTGTAGTCTTAGCCATTTGTCCGACCTCCAAATGTATGATAAATATAGGTATACCAATATATATGGCTTAAGTCAATGCCTTTCCAGAAGAAACATAAATTTGGTGCCAAAAAGATACTAAACCAACCATTAGACAAGCATCCAATTAGCTTCAAGGGCTATGAAGGACAGAAAGAAAAACTTAAACTAGTCCCAGAGTGGCAAGAAAAATTAAGATTATACGTTGATCAACTTATCGTAGAGAATGGCAGTTAAAACTGCCCATGTCGTATTTCCTCCGCGCTATAAATAGGCGCGGCTTCCATTCTCCCACACCCCGGATGGTGAACGCTAACGCCAATCCCCTAAAAAACCTTCAACATCCCAGCAGCTTGTAATAAACCAGGAACAGCACAAGCTTCCCATTCACCTTCTACACAACGTCCAGTATTTAGAATAAAACGTAAACCATAAGCGTGGGGATAGCCTTCTACTTCCATCCACAACAAATCACTTTCAGCCTCACAAGCAATTTTTTCCTCATCCATTAACTCACAAGCAATTGTTTCTACACTTTGGGCTAATTGTTGTAGTAGCCGACAAAAGTCCTCTAGTTCTTGAGTTGTGAGTTCGATCGCCCAATCATCCGTACCAACCAAACCTTGATATATGGGAGCATTTGGATTCCAACCTATGCGCCAACCAGATCCACTTTTTACTACACGTTCCATGGGGAGATTGGTAATGAGTAATGAGTAATGAGTAATAAGTAATAAGTAATAAGTGACTACTTTTGACTTCTGACTTCTGACTTCTGACTTCTGATTTCTGACTCCTGACTTCTGACTCCTGACTCCTGACTCCTGCTCGTCTGTCAAGACGCGGTCTGTTCTAAATCCTGACTATTGAGATCTAGAAGTAAAAATATCTACAAGAACTTGTACCAAGGCATTGCGCTCAGAACGACTTAAACTAGCAATAGCAGCACGATCGCCCTCTAAGGGATTTTTCCTCAAAGTGTCATGACCTGGGTATTGATTATCATACATAATCTCGTTTGCACCCAGGTAATCAGCTAATGTTAACTTCCAATCCAGACGATAATTTGGAGCGCGTCCTTTTTGCCTGAGATGATATTGAATCATCCGTCGAGCTAAAGTATTGTTTTCTGCTACTTTACGCTTTCGTTTTGTAACATATTTATTTTCTTTGGGAAAGTCAGGCAATTTTTGATAAACTTGTCGCCAAATATTTCCAGAACTAGTGAATTGAGCTAATGCTGCTTGATGATGATTTACTAGTTCAAAACTGACTACACCAAAATTAAAAATTGCTGCTGTTAAAACCAGAATTAACCCCCGCTTAAAAGGGGGGTAGGTTTTACCTTTTTCTGGTTTGAGCAATTTTGCGAGCGATTGCAATTTGTTGCTCATCCTTTGAGACTAAAAAGTTTATTGTTTCAATCTAATCTACATATCACCAATGATTTCTGGTTGTGTCAGTTCATCTGACATTTCGATAATTGCCCGCAATACAGGCTTCATCATTGCATCTTCAGCACTTTCAAAATCTTCGTAGCGCCTACGTTTGGCACGATTTGCTACCTGAACTGTAATTCGGTAACGATTTGAGGCAGCACTAATCAAGTCCTCTGCACGGTGCATAATCTGAGACTGAGTTGTCTCGAATTTGGAACGCTTGAGCATAATGACGCTATTGTTTCAGGTCTCTCTAAGTTTAGCAGTATCATTCTGATTTGAACCTGTATCTTATCAGTTACCAGTTATCAGTTACCAGTTTATGGCTAACGCCACGCCCTTACGGACTACATTTAATACGCAATACTTACAGTACGCTTACGCTAGAATGCGCACGCTTTACTAACAAGTGATAAATCAATGCCAAACAATTTCAATGCCAAAAACTTTATCGTTGACGAGATAGTTAATATATTTTGTCATAATTATTTATATACTTAGCAAATAAAAGAACAAATGAATTTTGTCACCTAAAACATGCATGCTACTTAGAAAAAGTAGTTAAAAATACTACTTGAACTTCAAAAATAAATTTACTCTCAAAAATTCACCAACCTCAGCAAACACCTTGACTAAGCTTATCAAGTTGAATTTTAGATTTGTATTTCTCAAAACCTATATAGGTTAAAAGAAAAAACTATTAATACATAAACTTACTGCTGCAAGTTAAGCTGGATTAAAGTAGCGACTTGCGGGATTTACGCTTTCTCTAACCGAAGAATAAAGGTTTTGAGATTTTTACTTCTCCCAAAACTTCTTTCATCACGAGAAATGACGTCATTTCCCGAGGTGTTGCGCTATTTACATCAAAAGCTTTATACCCGATCCTTTTTCATTCGCGCTGCTAAAAAATTCGGATGCTAGACCAAATTTTTGAATACCTCCACTTTAATTTCAGTGTAGAAGCTCCTATAGTTCTGCTGTTACTGATCTTTTTAGAAGCAGTTCTATCTGCTGATAACGCAATTGCATTAGCTGCGATCGCTCAAGGCTTAGACGACAAAAAATTGGAAGAAAAAGCACTTAATATTGGTTTGATATTCGCGTACATCTTGCGAATTGGTTTACTTTTGACAGCTACCTGGGTAGAAAATTTTTGGCAATTCGAGCTTTTGGGTGCAGCTTACTTACTATGGCTAGTATTTCAACATTTTTCATCTGAGGAAGATGAAGAACATCACCATCATGGTCCTCGATTCAGTTCTTTGTCGCAGGTTATACCAATAATTGCGTTAACAGATTTAGCATTTTCTTTGGATAGTGTTACCACCGCAATTGCTGTTTCTGATGAGACCTGGTTGGTAATAGCGGGTACCACAATTGGAGTAGTTACTTTGCGGTTTATGGCTGGTTTGTTTATCCGTTGGTTGGATGAATTTGTCAATTTAGAAGACGCTGGTTACATAACAGTTGCTTTGGTAGGCTTGCGCTTATTAGCCAAGGTATTTAATGAAACTTTTGTACCCCCACAATGGTTAATGGTTAGTATCATTGCTGTGATTCTTGCTTGGGGATTTTCTAAACGAAATGTCGCCGAACTGGCAAAAACAAGCGAGCACAATGAAGCATACAAAGAAATCAAAGGACAATAGCTTATTCCTCAAAACAGGTGGGTGTTAGCCTAACCCTTGATCTAGAAATGGGAGATGAGGAAATTTTGAGTGCAATAAGTCTGGAGGACATACATGCTTGCGACCACAAGCTATGATTTACTCTTACAAAAGGATAATCTAACTCTTGTCTTTATTCCCCATTTCCCATTTTCTAAGTGTGAATGTAATTGTGAATTATTCTTGTAACCAAGGTTTCATTTGTGATTCCCAAGAAACTAATTCTTCATCACTAAACCACAGAGAAATCTCTCTTTGGGCTGTTTCAATCGCATCCGAACCATGGATTAAATTGCGACCAATATTCACACCAAAATCACCTCGGATAGTTCCTGGTTCTGCTGTTAATGGATTGGTTGCTCCAATCATCTTTCTTGCAGCAGCAACAACACCTTCTCCTTCCCAAACCATGGCGACGATCGGTCCAGAAGTAATAAAACTTACTAAGCTAGAGAAAAATGGTCTTTCTTTGTGAACATCATAGTGAGATTCGGCTAATTCTTTGCTCACCTTCATGAATTTCATTCCGACAAGTGTAAAACCCTTGGTTTCAAAGCGTCGGACAATTTCACCTACCAATCCACGCTGAACTCCATCAGGCTTAATTGCTAAAAAAGTGCGTTCCAAAGCTATCTCCTAATATTTTGATGTATGTGGTTGTCATTTATCATGTGCCATTAGCCCCTTGTCCTTACTCATGAGTCATTGACGAAATTACTATGAGTCTCGACTAATTGCTCACTACAGATGACAGATGACCGATCAGAGTGTAGTTTATCTCAGAAATTGCAATACGAACACTAAAGTCAAGGTTGTAACTGAAGTTTTTATTTTTCCAGCTTGTTTGTTATCCAAGAGGGCATGAATTTATTGATTTAGTATCAACTGCCTGTATAAAATATTTGAGAGTTTCAATTTGAGAGTTTCAATATTTTGGAATCTAAAGTCTAGGATTTTGGAATTCAGGGTTTTGAAATTCAGGGTTTTTAAATTGAGAAATCTAAAACTGAAAAGCCTAAATTACCGAAACCTAAATTTTTCGAATCTAAATTTTTGAGTTCTAAATCTCTAAATCTTTGGGTTCTAAATTTTTTTGTTATTTCTTCTGACTTTTTGTAAATTAATTTTTTATAGATGAGTTTTTATAAATGAATTTCATTACCTATTTATTGAGTATATTTTGTCAAGTATCTACTGATGCTAATGGTGTATGTTACAACGTATAAGAAAGATAGCCAATTTTGATATTCTCCTCAAAAATAAATAGGTTAAATTGCAAGCTCGCCGGTGTTACATAAAGGTCAGGAAGAAATGGGTGTTAAGTCAACTGCTGCTTCCTCTGAGGTGGTAAATTCACATTCAGATAAGACGCCAGTCTCACTCAATGGCGGTAGGAAGAAACAAGATATACAGATGTTACCGCCATCTACAGTTCAGGAAGTACCACGTGACCAATGGACAATAGAAAAGAGTGAAGCACTTTACCGAATAGAAGGTTGGGGACAACCTTACTTTTCAATTAATGCTGCTGGTCATGTGACTGTTTCTCCGAAAGGAGATCGTGGTGGTTCTCT
>JAAUYD010115680.1_pt1 | contig 10406 bp, 10 predicted proteins | sample 7278101 | NCBI WGS metagenome assembly JAAUYD01 (sample SAMN14350128, study PRJNA611818) | marine sediment metagenome | isolation source: surface marine sediment (0.6m) | place: French Polynesia: Moorea | collected 2018-08
TCTCTCTTTAAACGTCAAGTGAGGTGACTTTTTATGATCTACGAATTTAAGGTTGATCAGCTTGCAGAGGAGTTTGGTGTTCATCAAAATACCATAAGGAACTGGATAAGTTCTGGCACTCTTCCTGCGAAGGAAGGTCCTGGAAACAAGTACCTTATGAAATTTGAGGACTACCAAACAATCTGTCAAAAGTTTGGCCGCGAACCCCATGCCCATCCATCCAATCCAAGCGCCAGAGAAGCTCTAAATTCTCTTGAAGAATATGATAGAGATCCGCTTCAGGTTGAGGGTCTAAAAAGTCAGCTGACACTTGATGCTACATGGGCTGATTCCTGCCTTACCTGCGGAACATGCTCTTCAGCCTGCCCTATCTCTGGGGTTGATGGCCTTGACCCGCGAAAGATAGTGCGTATGGCAGTTTTTGGTATGGATGATGCACTTGTTGAATCACAATGGCCTTGGAAATGTACCATGTGCGGTAAGTGTGAGGAAGCGTGTCCTGCAAATATTCAGATCACTGCATTAATGAGAAAAATCCGCGGTACAAGAGATCGTGACAAAGTACCGGGTCCCATTCACAAGGGTGTGGCAATGTGCCTGGATAGAGGCAACAACCTTGGCATCCCCAAAGATGATTTCATTTTTCTCTGTGAAGATCTGGGCGAGGAACTTGCTGAAGAGAGCTGTCCTGGGTTTAAAACACCAATCGATGTTCATGGAGCCAGGGTTCTTGTCACTGTTAACTCCAAGGAACCTTTTGGTGAACCCGATGACATGAAGTGGTGGTGGAAAATCTTTTACGCCGCTGGAGAGTCCTGGACGATTCCATCTGAAAACTGGGAAGGAGTTAACTGGGGTCTTTTCTCTGGCGATGATGAGTCAATGAAAACAGTTGTTGGCCGGATAGTTGACAACATGAGGAGGCTAAACTGCAAAGTTCTCCTTCTACCCGAGTGAGGCCACGCCTATTTTGCAACCCGGTCCGGGTTGAACAGATGGTACCCCGAAGCTCTCAACGAGTTTGAAATTGTCACCGTTTTTGATCTCCTAGTGGAGTATATCCGGGATGGTAGAATACAACTTGATAAGTCTATCCATCAGCTCCCTGTCGTCTACCATGACCCATGTAACTATGGTCGCAAATCCTTAAAAGCCTTTGGCCAGGCATATTTTGAAGAAGGTCGTGAAGTTGCAGCTGCCTGTTGTGACGATCTACGCGAATTGAATCCTAACAGAAAGGGTGCGTATTGCTGCGGTGCTGGAGGAGGTGCCTGGGCCATGCCGTTCTCAGATGAAAGGGTGTTCTATGGCCGGACAAAAGCAAGACAAATAAATGAATCAGGTGCTGAGCTTGTCATTGCCCCATGCCACAATTGCCGGGATCAGATCATGAAAAGCCTCAACAAGGAATATGACCTTGGCATTGAGGTTAAATACATCTGGGAACTAGTAGCCGACTCGCTGATAATACCGGGAAAACAATAGAGAAGGATAAAAAGAGCTTTTCCGGTTGGTAGCAACCCACGAGAAAAGCATACAGAAAATTATTAGGTCAGATTGACCTTTTGAATGAAGAGATAACAAACTAGAGGAGACCATCTGGCATGCTGGATACAAAAAAAGTTGGATCGGTAATGGTAGTGGGAGGTGGAGTCACAGGAATGCAGGCTGCACTTGATCTCGCTGATTCTGGATACTACGTGTATCTAGTTGAAAAATCTGGTGCCATAGGCGGCGCCATGTCTCAGCTGGATAAAACGTTTCCGACCAATGACTGCTCGATGTGAATCATCGCGCCAAAGCTGGTTGAGTGCGGTCGGCACTTAAATATACAATTAATGACGCTAAGTGAAGTTACCAAAGTAGATGGTATAGCCGGAGACTTCACTGTATCTGTAAAAGAAGCTCCACGATATGTGGACATGGATAAATGCATTGCCTGCGGTGATTGTGCGGAAAAATGCCCTAAAAAGGTAAAAAGTGAATACGATGCCGAGACCGGTAAACGTAAGGCAATCTATGTCAAATATGCCCAAGCAGTACCTCTTAAGTATCAAATTGATCCGGTAAACTGTATCAGGTTCAAGAAAGCCGGAGCATGCGGCTTTTGCGAGAAGGTTTGTGATGCTGGAGCAATTAACTTTGATGACACAGAAAAATTTCATGAGCTTAATGTCGGCGCGATCATATTGGCGCCGGGTTTTGAAGCCTATGATCCCGCAAGTGGCGAAGTATGGGGCTATGGTGTACTTCCAAATGTTATTACCGCCATGCAGCTGGAGAGATACCTCTCAGCCTCAGGTCCCACCGAAGGTCACCTTATACGACCATCCGATGGCAAACCGGCAAATAAGATCGCCTTTTTGCAGTGCGTCGGCTCACGCGATGAAAATCTTTGCGGGAATGGCTACTGTTCGTCAGTTTGCTGCATGTATGCCATAAAAGAGGCTGTCATTGCCAAAGATCACGTTCCAGGTTTGGAGACAACCATCTTCTACATGGACATGCGTACCCATGGAAAAGAGTTTGACCTCTATCTTGAACGTGCCAAAGAGGATTCCGGAGTACGTTTTGTCCGCTGTCGTGTCAATGGTGTTGAAACCGACGGTGTGGGAGGAGACATACGATTGAGCTATGTCAACGAAGACGGTCGGCAAATAGAAGAGTTTTTTGACATGGCCGTGCTTTCTGTTGGACTGCAGACCCCGAAACATGTTCTGGAACTTGCTGAGACTGCAGACATAAAGCTCACCTCAGATAACTTCGCTGCAACTTCAGATTTTGCACCTGTGCAAACTTCCAGGGAAGGTATTTTTACCTGTGGAGCTATGTCAGGTCCTAAGGATATCCCGCAATCCGTTGTTGAAGGCTCAGCCGCAGCGGCGGCCGTTGCAGATATCCTTGCACCCTCACGTTATGATCTTACAAGCGAACAAACCTTTCCAGAAGAAAAAGATATTACCAATGAAGAACCACGGATAGGTATTTTCGTATGTCATTGCGGCTCCAACATTGCTGGATATGTTGATGTACAAGCCGTGGAAGAATATGCAGCAACCCTCCCCAATGTAGTTTATGTAGAGCGAAATCTGTTCAGCTGCTCTCAAGATACACAAGAGATGATATCTAAGCGTATTCAGGAACAGAACCTTAACAGAATCGTTGTGGCAGCCTGTACCCCTCGAACCCATGAGCCTCTTTTCAGAGAAACCCTCAAGTCAGCAGGCCTCAACGAGTACCTTGTTGAGATGGCCAATATTCGTAACCACAACTCCTGGGTACATACGTCAGCTCCTGAAGCAGCAACCACCAAAGCCAAAGATCTGGTACGCATGGCCGCGGCCAAGGTCATTTTTGGGGAATCGCTGAAGCCCATTTCGGTGCCAATAACCCAGAAAGGACTAGTAATCGGTGGAGGCATCGCCGGTATGAGTTCATCTCTGAATCTAGCCGAACAGGGGTTTGAAGTGCATCTGGTAGAGAAGACTGATACCCTTGGCGGCCATGCCGTAAACTTGAAGCATACATGGTCTGGAGAGCATATTCCTTCTAAGATTGGCAAACTCGTGGATGAGGTGCTCGAAAGTGACAAGATCATCGTTCATAAGGAGTCCACAGTCACCTCCGTTGAAGGTTTTGTTGGGAATTTCAAAACTACTATTACGGGTAAAGACGGTAACGATACAACCATAGAGCATGGCACCGGAGTAGTTGCAATCGGTGGACAACCATATTTTCCTGATGAGTATAATTACGAGACTATCAAACGTGTTGTGACCTCATCTCAGTTCGATAAACTTTTTGATCTGCAGGAAATGCATGTTGCAAATGCCAAGAGCTTTGTCTTCATCCAGTGCGTAGGTTCACGGGAAAAAGATAATATGTACTGCTCAAAGGTCTGTTGCACCCATTCGGTGCAATCAGCAATCGCATTGAAGAAGAAAAATCCGGAACGAAAAGTCTATATCCTGTATCGAGACATGCGAACCTACGGTCAGCGTGAATCGCTCTACAAAGAGGCGAGAGCACTTGGAGTCATCTTCATTAACTATGAATTGCATGGTAAACCAAAGGTAACCGAGAGCGGAAACCGCATTGATGTTGAAGTATGGGATCATGTCCTTCATCAACCACTGGTAATAAAGACCGACATGGTTGTTCTGGCAACAGCTATCAAACCTCACGAAGAAGCGGCTGAGCTTGGTAAGATGTATAAAGTTGCGGTCGACGGACATGGTTTTTATCAAGAGGCGCATGCAAAGTTACGACCGGTGGACTTTTCCACCGACGGCATGTTTGTCGCTGGTCTGGCTCATTATCCTAAACCTGTTGAAGAATCCGTTGCACAGGCCCTTGCTGCTTCAGCAAGAGCTGCTACCCTGCTCTCCAAAGATGCCGTGGCTCTGGATGCGGTAAAAGCAACAGTTGATGAGAACTACTGTGATGGATGTGCGCTCTGTGTGGATGTTTGTCCATACAATGCCATTACTCTTTTGGAAAAACCTGCAGTTGAAAACGTAGAGCCCGGAAAGATCATATCAGTGAATAAGGCACAGTGCAAAGGCTGTGGTCTTTGCCAGGGAACCTGTCCGAAGCGTGGTGTGCATGTATCAGGCTTTACCATGAAACAGGTCAGTTCACAGATAGCCGCAGCTTTGGCGGTTTAAATTCACAATATACATCGGTCCTTGCATACTGATAGTGGTGTTGCTTATCCACATGTAAGGATCTGGTAAACATTGGTATAAGGAAGGAGTTAATACAATGAGCTTTGAGCCTAAAATCGTTGCGTTTTGCTGCAACTGGTGCTCTTATGCCGCGGCTGATCTTGCCGGTACTGCTCGTATGCAGTACCCACATAACGTGCGGATAATAAGAGTAATGTGTTCCGGTATGGTTCATCCAGAATTTATCATGGATGCGCTTTCTCAAGGGGCGGATGGGGTGATGGTACTTGGCTGACACCTCGGTGAATGTCATTACCTGGATGGTAATTACGTAGCAATGACCCGCTCGAATATGGTGGTTGAGCTGTTTGAAGACTTTGGCTATGAACCTGAGCGTTTTAAATTAGCATGGGTCTCTTCGGCAGAGCCGGATAAATTTGTCGAAGCAGTAACGGAGATGACGGAACAGGTCAGGAAACTTGGTCCTGTTGCTGAAAAAGATCTTACAGCTTCTTAAAGGGAGGAGATATGGGTGTAACTACTGCTATGGAGTGGTTGGGATCCTGTTCGGGATGTGAAATAGCCATCCTGAATATTGGTGAAGATCTCGTTCCAATAATAACAGAGGCTCTGGAGATTGTGCATTCTCCAGTTTTGATGGATCATAAATATTTCGGCCAGACGGGTGAAGGTGTGACCCTGACAATCCCTGAGGCTGTTGTGGGTATTGTCACTGGCAGTGTAAGCAATGATGAACATCTTGAGGTACTTGAGGAGATGCGGGAAAAGTGTCAAGTACTCATAGCTCTTGGTACCTGCGCAACAGATGGTGGTATTCCAGCCCTTATGAATGGCCAAGACAGAGTCGAGAGCTGGGAAGGAATATTTTCCACTGTTACCACTGATCCAGGCGCATCAATCCCGACAGTTGAAGTGCCCGCACCGCTTGATCGCGTTTATGCCTGCGATGAAAAAGTTAAGGTTGACATGAAATTGCCGGGGTGTCCCCCAAATCCATCACATATTGCAGAAGTAATAGTTTCGCTGCTGGAGAACAGAGACCCGGTGCTGCCAACCAAAAGTGTCTGTGACACATGTCCTACCAAGCGTGAAGGCAAGGGTAATACCACCAAAGTTAAGCGATTTATTACCAATGTTGAATTTGAGCATGGTGCACCATTAAGTGAAATGCGCTGTCTGCTGGAACAGGGATATATGTGTATGGGACCAGTTACCGCTGCCGGCTGTGCAAAGCGGGGTGCCCCAAGTTGCATCAGCACACGTGTACCTTGTCGTGGATGCTTTGGTCCAGTACGTGAGGGTGGTAACCAGTTGCTGGATATGATGAATGCTTTTGCCAGTAATGGCATAGATTTTAAAACAGTTGTTGATCGTCGTTCAATATTGAGGTTTTCAGGAGCCCATGGAAAACTTCGGCCAGCGAAAAAGCAGGTCAAAGAGGAGGAATAAAATGGGAAAGGTTTTAAATATAGCACCGGTGTCACGTATTGAAGGACACGCCAAGATTGCCATACATTTAAATGATGATGGCAATGTCGATGATGCATTTCTTCACATACAGTCGCTTCGAGGATTTGAGAAGTTCATTGAAGGGCGCCCTGCCGAAGAGGTGCCACGGATTGTAAACCGCATATGCGGCATATGTCCCTGGATGCACCACTTGGCATCGAATAAAGCTGTCGACGGTGCATTTGGTGTTACACCGACCGAGACAGGTCATAAATTAAGGGAAATGTGCCAAGTGATGGCACATATAAATGATAAAATTTTACATTTCTTCTTTCTTGCAGCCCCCGATTTTGTTCTCGGTCCCGATGCTGATTATTCAGTCCGCAATGTAATCGGTGTTGTCAAGGCTGCACCAGATCTCGCAAATCAAGTGGTAAAGATGCGTCAGCTTGGTCAAATGATGCTAGATAAATTTGCTGGTAAGGCCATCCATCCCATAGCTGGCGTGACGGGTGGGTTTGCCAAATCAATGACCGAAGAAGAGAGACAGGAACTGCTTGAAGGCACCAGGACGCTACTTGATTTTGCAACCTACGCACTGGAATTCGGTGTGGAGAATGTGTTTGCAAAGTATATGGATGTTATCAGCGAGCTTGGCGCAATCACCACCGGTTTTCTCGGAACCGTTGATCGTGAAGATAGCTCTTTACGTTTATTTGACGGCAAGCAGCGGCTCATGAAAGCTGATGGCAGTTATGTCGATTTCGAGGCGGATGAGTATACCAATTATCTCGGTGAACACGTTGAGCCTTGGGGATATTCAAAGATGCCATACGCCAAATCCTGGGATGAGGGTTTTGATATGGCTCTGGCTGAACCCAAAGGAATTTATCGTGCCAACACGCTGGCGAGAATAAATGTCTGCGATAAGATCTCAACCCCAAAAGCTCAGGCAGCGCTGGAACAGTTTAGAAGTTCATTTGGGCGACCTGCTCAACAGACCCTGCTGTACCATTACGCCAGACTCATAGAGCTGGTATATGCGTGCGAACGCACCGTTGAGCTGCTTGAGTGGGAAGGAATTACCGATCCGAACGTTCGCGCGAAAGTTACACCACAGGCAGGTCGTGGTGTCGGTATTGTTGAAGCCCCGCGTGGAACGCTCATACATGACTATACCACCGATGATAATGGTTGCATCACCAAAGCCAATCTTATCGTAGGTACAACCCATAATATTGCACCTATGAATATGAGTGTGAAACAGGCTGCAACTACGCTTATAAAAGATGGTGAATATAATGAAGGATTGCTCAACCAGGTTGAGATGGCGGTGCGCGCCTATGACCCATGAATGTCTTGCGCAACTCACCGCCTGGATGGCGGCATTCCTTTATCAGTTAGTATTAAAGATGCAAAGGGAAAAGTTATTGATAATTTAATCAATTAACTATTTAAGAGCTCACCTGCCGTTTTTATGCAGACGGCAGGGAGCATCCAGCGTAAACAAGATATGCGATACTCATCCAGTATATTATCATATCGATTTTCAAGCTAATTACAGAAGAGGTGGCCAATGTCAGCAAAACAAAGAACTCCTGTCAGGGCAGAGAATCCGAGTGGTGCCTGTGGAAAACTGGATCACATGACCATTGATGAGTTGAAAGCCAGAGCTGTCGGCGATGAGTTTGACGGCAGCTGTCCAGCTTGTGGCGCCTTTCACCTTTCACGGGCCGAAATTGAGAAACTTGAGAGTAAGAAAGTTGTTGAAGGCAAGAGCTATCAAACTATGGAGCAACAAGCCATCGCTCCTAAAGAGTAGTGTCAAGATGTCCTGCTAATAGACTACCATTTAACCGGTTAACAAGGGTCTTTCACCGGAAGATTGATTCACTTATCCCTGGTGGGATAAGTGCCAATGATGAGGAAAGCTGCCGGGAACTCCAGTCAATTGATGACTATTTCGGTTTGAATCCACGAATAATGACAATACTCACAGAAAGTTCCACCGGTAAGAAGACTCTGGTGGAAATCACTTATCAAACATGTTCCACCCAACCTTAGCTGATCAGGGGACGGGGTACCTCCCATCTCGTTGTTTTCTCGCCCAATAGCCCCTGGCTCTGGCCCCTGAATAGTTAATTTCGCAAGCTTAGATAAAGAGCGACATTACTCCTGAAACGTTAAGATGTCTTTGACCTGAGCCGGGAGCAGCACGGTAAAAACAGTTCCGTCCCTATTGCTCGATTTTACCGATATTGAACCATGATTTCTTTTTACTATGGAATGAACTATTGCAAGACCAAGTCCAATACCCCTGCTGCTGTCTCGGTTTTTTGTAGTGAAATAAGGATCAAAAATATTCTCTAGAATATCACCCTCAATACCGCTGCCGTTATCAGCAACACTTATCTCGACATATTTCCCGGCATTAAGACCTGGAATATCATCTTCCAATACGGCAACATTATATGCTTCAACCTGTATCTGTCCTCCATCCGGCATGCAGCCATCGGCATTGAGCAGCAGGTTTTGTAGAATTGCCTTGAGATGATCTGGCATTATTTTTATGGGAAAAACCCCAGATTGAAACTTTAAAGACAACTCCACATTCTCCTGCAGCATTCTCTCAAAATTGTATTCTGTAAAAAACTCATGGAGTTCTACGGTGCCAATGCTATGACTATCCCTTCTGGTAAATAGCAGAAGTTTAGAGGTTAAATCCTTGGCCCTTGCAGCAGCCTCAATCGCCGAGTTCAACAGATCTTGAACCTGATGGTCAGATTCAAGCATACGCTCTGCAAGTCCTAGATTACCTAAAATAGCGGAGAGGATATTATTAAAATCATGACCGATTCCACCAGCAAGGACACCTATGGACTCCAACTTTCTAGCCTGTAGTATCTCCTGCTCCATCTCTTTTGTCCTGGTAATATCTTCAATCACCCAGACAAAACCTTGAGTTAAATCAGGTGGGTGGGATTGATCCACCGCCCTTCCCGAAAGCCTGCAGAGGATCTTAACGCCATCTTTGGTTTTTAGCGGATACTCTGTCTGGACAATCTCACCGGCAACAAGATTCCCATAAAATTTTCTGCCGAATTCGCTGTATTTTTCTTCTGAGAGATGCAGTTTCCTGGTGTTCATGCCAATAAGCTTGTCAACCGAAGAATAGCCGAACATCTCGGCAAACTTCTCATTGCATCTGGCGATATACCGCCCACCTTTCAACAGAATAACCCCTGTGACAATTGTAGAAAATATGGACTCAAATTCATTGGTTATTTCTCTGGTCCTGTCCTTCTCCTTTTGGAGTTCGCGAACCTGTTTTCTAATCTTACTTTCGGAACGGTACAGAGAGGTGATGTGTATAGCATTCTCAATTGCAATTGCAGCGTGGTTGGCGAGCACTTGATAGACCTGTCCCTCTTCACCGGAGAAAAATCGTTGTTCCAGGGTATGACCAATAAGCACTCCAAAAACCTTATTTTTAATCATCATTGGTGCAGCAATAGCGGAGCGCATATCAAGCTGAACCATAATATCGGTCACCTCAAATCGATCTTCGGTACGAAAATCTTCAACGATCTCAACTTTGCGGCTCTGCAGAGCCAGACTGGGCAACCCCTGGCCTTCACTAAGCATGAAGGTATCAATCATTTCCCGAGGAAATCCAATGGTATCACGGATCACAAGCTTTTTGCCGCTTTCCTCAAGAAGGAGCAAGGTAGAATAATCAATATGAAAAATCTCTTTGGTCTGCAATAGACAGTGATGATAGAGTTCCTGCAGGTCAGTGGTAGAGGCCAATAGAGAAGAAAAGTGCTGTATATGCTCAAGCATTGAAGTCGTTGTAAATTCTCGACTTCCGTTATTTTCTGCAGGTCTCATTTCTCTTTGACTGAAGTTTACGAGGCTTTTAAAAAGGGAAACTACCTTTTGAATCACTTGTGGGCTTGCTGATAAAAACTCATGCTATACAATTTCACAGATTAACAATGCAGTCAACTTTCTGGTGAAGATTTATGTATTTTCTCTGGCCCAAAATCCTGATGAAACTTAACCTATCGATTTATTTCATCAAGCCTCTTTGTAGAATTTCAATGATATTTCATGTGTTTTTTGTGATTCTCAGGGTGGTTATCATTGAATATTTAGCTGGTATCACCTGTAAAAAAAGTTTAACTATGATTGATTGAAATTGTGAATACTTCCAGGAAATAGCATTAACTCACTACCACTAGAAAACATGAAAACAGAATGGTTGAA
>JAAUYD010197620.1_pt1 | contig 10406 bp, 8 predicted proteins | sample 7278101 | NCBI WGS metagenome assembly JAAUYD01 (sample SAMN14350128, study PRJNA611818) | marine sediment metagenome | isolation source: surface marine sediment (0.6m) | place: French Polynesia: Moorea | collected 2018-08
CGATCATCATCCCCTGACCGCACAACTGCGCGGCGACGGACGCGGCTCGACGCTCGTAGACGTTGCCCTGCCAGTCGGGGTGGTAGCGGCGGGGCAACATGACGTTGACGATCGAGAAGTCGGCCGGGTCCCGGCCGTAGTCGCCCGCCATGTCGCAGTAGTCCTTTCCCGGGACGTCGATCTCGCGACGGAGGAATCGGTCGTAGGTGACCTCGAGCTCGGCCACCTCGGACTCGGTCAGGAACCCCGGGAGGTGGACGTAACCGTTGTCGGCGAAGTGCGCGCTGGCGGTCGTCGATGCGATAGCTGTCCCCGGCGATCCTCGAGTCGGGCACGGGCATCTCGGCGGTCATTTGGCGATGATAGGACGGCCACCACGTGACGTGAGGGGTGGGAGCTCGATCCCGTGTGCGACGATTCCCTCGTGTCGACTCCGACCCGGGACCCCTTGGCCCGCATCTCCGACGACGAGCGCCGCCGTCGGCTCGCCCGCCGCCATCACCTGATCGAACCGCGGACCGACGATGTCGTGCAGATCGCGACCGACCTGGTCGCGCTGCACTCGTCCGATCCCGCCACCGTCTATCTCTCGGTACTTGCACGGATGAATTCGCCTCGCATCGCCACGGTCGACGAGGCGCTGTACTCGGCACGGTCGCTCGTTCGACATCACGCCATGCGCCGCACGATGTGGGTCATGACCCCGTCGACGGCTCGGCGACCACACGCTGCGACGACCGAGAAGATCGCTCGCTCCGAGCGCACGCGGACCCTCGCCGCGCTCGGTGACTCGCCCGACATCGACGACCCGGCTGTCTGGTACGACGCGGCGGAAGCCGAAGTGATCGCCCTCCTGCGACAACGTCCGATGACCGCTCGAGAGGTCGGCGACGCGCTTCCCCACCTCGCGGTGCCGATCGTCTTCGGCGGCAAGACGAAGAACCCGGCCGCACTCAACGCGCACACCAAGGTTCTGCAGGGCGCCGCGTTCAACGGGCGTCTCGTTCGCGCCGAACCGACCGGCTCGTGGACGTCGTCGGAATACCGGTGGGTGCCGGCCGAGGTGTGGCTCGACCGACCGATCGTGGGTGCCGAACCCCGAGCGGCCGCCGCCGAGCTGCTCGACCATTGGCTGCAACGGTTCGGTCCCGCGACGGAGACCGACATTCGATGGTGGTTCGGATGGACTGCGACGGCGATGCGCACTGCCCTCGGCGATGCGGGCTGCGACGAGGTCGCGCTCGAAGATGGTCGAGCGGCATGGGTGGCATCGGGTGACCTCGAGGACTCCGAAGAGGTGGGGCCGTGGGTCCGGATCCTTCCCGGCCTCGACCCGACATCGATGGGCTGGAAGACCCGCGACTGGTACCTGGAGCCGTCGATGCTCCCCCGGCTGGTCGACCGGTTCGGCAACATCGGTCCCACGATCTGGGCCGACGGACGTATCGTCGGCGGCTGGATTCAGCGTCCGGACGGCGCCGTCGCAGTGGAGTTGCTCGCCGCGCTCTCGAGCGACCATCGAACCCTGCTCGACGACGCGATCGACGAGCTCGTCGCCGCCGTCGGCGGCACGGTCGTCAAACCTCGATTCCCGGCGCCGAACCAGCGCGACCTCGCCTGATCGCCCGCGCCGCTATCCCGCGACCACCTCGCCCGGCCCGACCTGCACCTCACGGCCACGAACGACGACGGGAACCGTGCTCGTGTTGCCGGAGGATGCCGTCACCTCGACCGATGACGACCCTGCCGACACGCGCAGCGTCTGCCCCCGCCAGCGGATCGGGTACGTGAGCGTGCCCCAACGCGCAGGGACCGCGGGGTCGACGACAAGACGTCCGTCGGCGAAGCCGAGCCCACCGAACCCCTGCACGGCCAACTGATACGTACCACCACAGGCGGCGGTGTGGATACCACCGATGAACGTGCCCCCGACGACCGCGTGGTTCTCGTCGAGCAGATCGACCGAGGCGGTCTTGCGGAAGTGATGATGGGCTCGATCGAGATCACCCATCGCGATCGCGACCATCCCGAAGGCGGCGTGGCTGAGAGAAGAGTCGTGTGAACACCGAGGCTCGTAGTACTCGTAGTTCGCGCGCAGGACATCGGTGTCGAACCGTCGCGAGTGGAGCCACAGCAGAACGGCAACATCGGCTTGCTTCGACACCTGGGTCGCCACCGCCACCCCGTTGGGCCAGCCCCAATACTCCTGAGGGTGCAAGAGCCGAGTCCGTACCTGGTCGGGCATGACGTCCTCGAGATCGAAGAACCCGTCGAACTGCTCGATCAGCCGCGTGGTCGGGTCGGGTTGAGGGAGCAGCATCTTGTCGCTCACCCGGCGCCATCCGTCGACCTCGGTGACATCGAGCTCGAGTCGGCGCGAGAGGTCGCGAAGCTCCTCGGGGTGCTCGACGGCGAGGAACTCGTGGGTCTGCACCGCGAAATCGAGTGCGCGCTTCGTCTGGTAGTTCGTGAACGCGTTGTTGTCGACGTTCTCGTGCCACTCGTCGGGTCCGAGCAACCGGATGTTGTGGTACACGTCGCGCCATTCGTCGTAGCGGACGAACGAGCGCAGGAAGCGGGCGACCTCGAAGGCGATTTCCGCTCCCTGTTCGACCAGGAACCGTTCGTCGCCGGTGATCTCGACGTAACGGGCCAGGGTGGTCACGATGTCGGGCGCCACGTGGATCTGCCACACGTTGAAGTGGTTGCGAATCGGGCGGTCGGTCAGCACGTCCTTGAAGAAGTAGTCCGGACACAGCTCGTCGCCCGTCTCGCCGGAGATCCATGCGAAGTAGGCGCCGTCGTAGCCCAGCCGGGCTGCCTTGCGACGAGCGCCATCGAGGGTTCGGTGTCGATAGGCCAGGATCGATCGAGCGATCTCGGGTTCGGTGTACAGGAACGCAGGGAGGTTGTAGACCTCCTGATCCCAGAAGGCGGCGCCCTGGTAGGCCTGGCACGAGAGCCCTCGGGCCCCGATCGGCATGTGGTCGGTGTGCGCCGGGGTCGCCAGCCGGTTGTGGTACGCCGCGAATCGCACGCCGGTCTGATCGACCCGATCGCCCGAGATCTGCACGTCCATTGCCACCCAGATCTCACGCCACCGGTCGCGCGACGCAGCCCGTACCGCATCGAAACCTTGTCCGCAGCAGTCGAGCGCCACCGCGGTGGCGCGGCCTTCCGGGTCGGCGACGTCGTTCGAGTTGAACACCGCCCCGAACGACTCGATGACGAGTGGTTGATCCGGCGTCACCTCGCAGTTCGAGCGCCACGTGATCGACCGGTCGGTTCGGTCGACCGGGTCGGACGGCACAGTACCTCCGACTCGAGCCGCGGCTGCGACCGCAACGAGGACGTCGCTCTCAGAGGTCCGCCCGGCCATCGAGAGCCCAGCGCCTCGGACCGCCGACTCGAGGATCGGCAGGTGTACGCCGTTGAGGCTCCAGACGTCGCCGTCGATGCCGTGCTCGATCGACGCCGAGATCGGCTGGTCGGTACGGAGCACCCACCGCTGGGCCACGAGGTGGAGCTCGTCGTAGCTCGCGAATCGCTCGATCTCGACCGAGATCGTGGCCCCGCCCGCGTGTTGGTACCACGTACAGCCGAACTGGCCCGTCTGCATGTCGAGCGAGGTCTCGACCTCGCTGCCGTGTGCGATGCCGAGCTCGACTCCTGCGACCGACGCCGCCACCAACAGCGGGTTCGGAGCGGTGGTGAGCTCTCGCCAGACGCCGTCCGCGCAGTCGAACGTGTCGCTGACGACGAACGCAACGTAGTCCTCTGCCCGCTGTTCGGCCGACGTGCCGCGGTAGCCGACGTACCCGTTGCCGCAGAGCAGGTTCGACCCGACCGCGACCGCTCGGTCCTTGTCGTAGCCGGACTCGGTCAGACGCCAGCCTGCGGCGTCGACCCGGAGGCCCGGGGTGAGCTCGGTGTCAGTGGCGGTCATCGGCCGGGTTCCGATGGAGCTGGTCGAGATCGGCGACGACGACGGTGGCGCCGTTGGCGAGCAGTGCGTCGGCTCCCGCACCCCGATCGACACCGATGACGTGACGGAAACCACCGGCCGCCCCACTCGTGACACCCGAGATCGCATCCTCGACCATCGCCGCAGCACCTGGTTCGACCCCGAGCGTCCGCGCGCAGTCGAGGTACGTATCGGGTGCCGGCTTGCCGGGAAGCCCTCGGTCGGCCGCGTTCTGCCCGTCGACGATGTCGTCGAACCAGTCGAGTAGGTCGACCGAGTCGAGCACGAGCCGGCAATTGTGCGACGACGAGACACAGCCCAGCTTGATCCCGGCCGCCCGCAGTTGCTCGAGCAGTGTCACCGTCGTCGGGAAGACCTCGGCGCCCTCGCGTTCGAGCGTGTCCAGGAACAGCTCGTTCTTGCGATTCCCGAGCCCACACACCGTGGCCTCCTCGGGAGGGTCGTCTGGGCTGCCCTCGGGGAGCACGATGTGTCGGGACTCGAGGAACGATCGCACACCGTCGAACCGGGGTTTCCCGTCGACGAATGCCAGGTAGTCGGATTGCTCGAATGGCACGAACTCGGTTCCGGTCGCGTCGGCCTGACGTCGGAGCTCACCGTCGAAGAGGACCTTCCACGCGGTCGTGTGCAGCGACGCCGTGTCGGTGATGACACCGTCGAGATCGAAGATCACGGCGTCGATCGTCCCGTCGAAGAGGTCCGGCACTGTAAACGCTTTCATCGCGGGCATCACGCTAGCAATCCTCGCTCGATACGGTGAACCGAATGACCAGCAGTGACGCGTCGACCGACCAGCCGCGGTCGAGATTCGAAGCGTTCGCGGCACTCCGGCATCGCAACTACCGCTACTTCTGGTTCGGCGGGCTGATCTCGAACACAGGCCGCTGGTTCCAGGTGCTCGCCATACCGGCCATCATCTGGCAGCTCACCGAGGACGCAGGCTGGGTCGGCTTGGCCGGCTTCTCCCAGATGTTCCCGATGGCACTGATCGGACCGGTGGCGGGTGCGCTCGCCGATCGCCGGGACCGGCGCCGGCTCCTCTTGTTGACCCAGATGCTGCAGGCGCTCGCCACGGCCGGGCTCATGACGATGTGGATCGCCGGTGTGCGGTCACCGGTCGCGTTCATCACGGTCAGCGCCCTCGCGGGCGTGAGCGCGGGATTGAACCTTCCCGCCTGGCAAGCGTTCGTCAGTGAGCTCGTGCCACGCGACCTGATGCTCAACGCGATCACGCTCAACTCGATGCAGTTCAACTCCGCCCGCATGATCGGTCCGGTGCTCGCAGGTGTCATCCTCGCTGCGGCCGGGCCGGGGTGGGCGTTCTTCGTCAACTTCATGAGCTTCGGGGCGGTCTTGATCGCACTGGCACGGATCGACACCGAGACGCCCCTGCGAAGCTCGCCCGGCGCGTTCACACCGATTCAGGACTTCGCCGAGACGATCACCTACATCCGCGGGGTCCCGGGTATCGCCGCCGCCATCACGGCGATCATGGTGATCGGCTACTTCGGGTTCCCGATCCAGGTGCTCAGCGTCGTCTTCGCCGAGGACGTGTTCGACACCGGCTCGACCGGATTCGGCCTCATGCTCACCATGATCGGCGCCGGTGCGGTCCTCGCATCCCCGATCGTGGCCGGCATCGGCGACAAGGTGCCCCGATCGAGGCTGCAGACGGTCGCGCTCGCGGGCTACTCGGTCGCCGTGATGAGCTTCGCGCTCGCCCCGGTGTTCCCGGTGGCGCTCCTCGCGCTGATGGTCGTCGGTGCCTGCCACCTCACGTCAGCGAGCCTGCTCAACACGACGATCCAGCTCCAGGTCGACGAGACGAGACGGGCCAAGGTGCTGTCGGTGTACATCATGGTTCTCACGCTGGCGAGCCCACTCGGGCAGCTCTCGCTCGGTCAGCTGATCGAGCTGTTCGGTCCCCGCCGCGTGATGTTCACTGCGGGAACGGCCATGTTCCTGGCCGGGACGGTACTGCTCGTGACCGGTCGGTTGGCCCAGCTCGACGGCGATGCCGAAACCCGCACGTCGGTCAGTCCGGATCGAGCACCGTCGGGTTGACGACGAGCGACGGGTCGAGCGACCCGTCGAAGGCGTCGAGCACGTTCTGGGCGGTCACCGTCCCCATCGCGAGCAAGGTCTCCTCGGTGAGTGCAGCGTTGTGGGGGCTGAGGACGACGCGCGGCTCCGACACGAGCGGGGAGTCGGTGGGGAGCGGTTCCTCGTCGAATACGTCGAGCCCCGCACCGAAGAGGCGACCGGACGCCACCCGGTCGGCGAGGCCCTGCTCGTCGAGCAAGCCGCCTCGGGCCGCATTGACGACGATCGCTCCTTCGGGCAGGAGATCGAGCGCATCGGCATCGAGCAGGTTGCGGGTCTCGTCGGACAACGGCAGGTGCAGGCTGACGATCTGGGCGCGCCCGAGGCCGTCGCGCAGGTCGGTGACCCGCTCGTAGCGCTCCGGCAACCCGCCTGACAGCCAAGGGTCGTACACGGCAATGTTCATGTCGAACGCCTCGGCTCGCCGTGCCACCTCGCGGCCGATTCGGCCGTAGCCGACGATGAGCAGGGTTCTCCCCTGCAACTCGGCGGTCACGACGCGGTTGCGTATGGCGAAATCGCCCCGTCGAACCGCCTGGTCGACGAGCACCGCCGAGCGGGTTGCGGCGAGCATCAACAGCATGGTGTGTTCGGCCACTGCGACCGCGTTCACGCTGCCGACCACGGTGACCGGTATCCCGCGCGACGTACAGTGCTCGACCGGCACGTTGTCGTAGCCGACGCCATGACGGGACACGATCTTCAGGTTGGGGGCCGACGCGAGGAGCTCGACCGACAGCGGGGCCGCTCGGACGGTGACGGCATCGGCGTCGACGACGAGCCGCCGAGCCTGGTCGAACGCCGCCGGATCGTCCAGGACGGTGTATTCGACGTCGTCGCGGCGGTCGAAGAGGTCGAGGCCGCGGCGATGGATCTCGCCGATGACCAGGACACGATGCGGGCGGGTCACCATCGGCTCCCGAATGCCGGCTCCCCGTTGTCGCGAGCGATCCATCGCTCGCGCAGCCGGGCGAGCCGGTCGGTGACCGTGGACATCGCGGGCATCTGGGGATCGTGCGCCGCCCGGGGGCGGTAGTCGAGGACGCGTTCACTCTCGGAGAGGTCCCACCTCATGCCGTCGTTCCGTGACATCAGGTTCACCGCCGGAACACCACCCACCGGCAGCGGTCTCGTACACGCGAGCACGACAGCCTGTCGCCAGTCATCGTTCGACAGCCACATCTCCTGGCCCCATCGCCCCATCTCCATCTGGGGGCCGGGCACGTTCTCGCCGACCTGGCAGTAGCCGAGCCGGAGCGGCACGAAGGTCAGGCCGGCCCGAGCTGCGAGGTCGTATCCCGCCCGCTCGATGAACAGCTTGCTGGCTCCGTACGGGTTCACCGGTCGCGGCGGCGTGTCGGATCGAAGTGCAGCCCTGCTGAAGCGATGACCGCCGAGCACCCAGTTCGAGGAGGCGAAGACGACACGATCGACCGATGCGTCTTCCGCCGCCCGGAAGACATTGAGTGACGCATCGATGTTGTGGGGGATGACGTCGTCCCAACCCGCGGTCTCGCTGGAATCGGCTGCCAGGTGCAGGACCACGTCTACTCGATCGAAGTGCTGCGCCCAGCGACGATCGAATGAGGAAAGGTCGGCCGCCAGCACGTCGGGGCGCTCGTGGGTGTCGGCATCGAGCAACACCAGATCGTCGAACCCGGCTTCCCGGAGCGCGCTCGCTGCCTTCGTGCCGAGATTGCCGGTTGCGCCGGTGAGGAGGATGCGTTCGGGCGGCGACATCTCGGCAACCTAGTTGCTCGGGGCCAGGTCGGCAGGAGCCGAGCTCGGCTGCGCCGCTCCCTCTGGTCGTCCGAGCCGCCCTCGCTGTGGGTCAGGCCTTGACTGCGCCGCTGAGCAGCCCCCGCACGAAGCTCCGCTGCAGCACGGCGTAGACCGCGATCACCGGTGCGGCCACGATCACGGACGCAGCTGCGAGGCCGGTGATGTCCGTCGTGAAGTCACCACGGAAGAAGGTGAGCCCGAGCGGTGCCGTGAGGCCATCCTGGCTGCTGATCATCACGAGCGGCAGCAGGTATGCGTTCCACGACCACATCCCGGTCAACACGACGAGCGTCGTGATCGCCGGCCGCGCGATCGGGACCAGAACGAACCAGAGCGTCTGCCACGAGTTGGCGCCGTCGATGGCAGCGGCATCGATCAGATCCCGTGGCACGTCGATGAAGAACGTTCGCATCCAGAACACACCGAAACCGAGGTAGATCGCGATCTGAGGAATGATGAGCGCCTGCAGCGAATCGGTCTGACCGATCTCACGCAACGTGTAGAACCAGGAGATCACGACCGATTCGAACGGCAAGACAAGGGAGAGCAGGAACGTGTAGAAGAGAAAGTCTCGACCCTTGAACTCCATCGTCCCGAACGCGTACCCGGCGAGAATCGAGAGCAACGTCGCGCCGACAACGGTCCCGATCGTGACGAGGATGCTGTTCCACACGAAGGTCGAGAACTGGGCGGTCTCCCATGCATCGCCGAAGTTGCCGAGGTCGATCGAGTCGGGGATGCCGAAGCTGGTGCTGTTGTCGCCCTCGGGCCGTATCGCGGTGAGAAGCACGAGCGCGACCGGCATCAGCGTGTAGATGGCCATGATGCCGAGCACCACGTGCCCAACTCGGTTGAAGCGCTTGGAGGTCATGATGAGGTCCTCACGTCCGGCGGTCGATTCGCCCGATCAGATATGCCGCTCCGAAAACGATCACGGTCAGCACGGTCGCGATGGCAGCGGCCGATCCGATCGCGCCTTGCCGAAACGCCCGCTCGTAGATGTCGAGGGCCGGCACTTGGGTCGACTGGCCGGGGCCGCCCTTCGTCATGATGAAGGCGAGGTCGAAGGTGCGGAGCGCGGCAATGACAGTAAGTGTCAACGCCACGACCAGCTCTCCTCGGAGACCGGGCAGGGTGACGTAGCGAAGCTGAGCCCAGTAGCCGCCACCATCGCTCTGACACGCTTCGTAGAGCTCGGTTGGGATCCTCTGCGCCCCCGACAAGAAGAGAAGGAACACGAAGCCCGTCATCAGCCACGTGCCCACGAAACCCATGGCGGGCAGGGCCCAGTCGAAGTCGCCCAGCCACGCCCGCTGCCACGAATCAAGGCCGATCAAGCCGAGGAATTGATTGGCGACACCGTCGCTTCCGTAGATCCACCCCCACACGATGCCGACGACCGCCATCGTGATCACCTGGGGAATGAAGAGCACGCTGCGATAGAAGCCGATGCCGCGCATCCCGCGAGCCCCGATCACGATCGAGACCGCGATCAGGGCGAGCGCGATCGGCAGGATCGAGAAGAAGACGATGAGGACGAGCGTGTGGCCGAACGACGAACGGAGGTCCTCGTCGGTGAGCACATCGCTGTAGTTGGAGAAGCCGACGAACTCCATGTCGTTGAGGCCGTCCCATTCCATGAACGACAAGAAGATCGTGTGGAAGAAGGGCCCGATCACGAGCGCCGTGAAGACGATCAGCGGGAGGGCCAGGTACAGGTACGGCGTCGCCGCGCTCCTTCGACCGCGGCGACGCCCATCGGCGGCGGGCGAGGACCGCCCGGACCCAGCATCCGGACGGTCCTCGATCGACACGGGGTCGACTGTCCCGGTACCCGCCACGACTAGCCCGCCTTTTCGGCCTCGTACGCCGATTGGACGTCGGCGACGTAGTCCTCGGGCGACACGCGATCGGCCAGGATCTCCTGCAGACCGGCGGTGATCGGGTCAGGATCGGCCATTGCGAAGTCGAGGTAGGGTACGAGCACTCCACCTGCCGCCACCTGGCCGAGCGCCCCCGAGACATCGGCCGCCAGCGAACCTTCTTCGGCTGCGGCCACACCGGTGGCAGCGGGCAGCTGACCAGCAGCGGCCAGGGTCGAAGCAGCTTCCGCGTTCGTCAGGAAGTCGATGAACTCCACGGCGAGATCAGCATGCGGAGAGCTCGAGGACACATGGAGCGGGCTCGACAGAGCGCCGGTAGCCGCCGGGGGCTGCCCGTCGACACGCGGCATCACGAAGAACCCGATGTCGGCGTCCTGGTACGCACCGACAAGCCATGATCCGGCGAAGTAGTAGAGCGCCCCACCGTCGGTGAACTGAGCCGTCGAGTCGTCGTAGGACAGCCCGTTGAGGTCATCGTTGATGTAGCCGGCGTTGGCCCATTCCTGTGTCTTGGCCGCCGCTTCGATGTTCCCATCCGTGGCATAGGTCGCCCCATCGGCCCCGAGGACCCAGTCGAAGTTCTCCTGACCCGGCGCAATGGCGTTCTGGATGACGTTGTAGAGGTGTCCGCCCGGCCACTTGTCGAGGTTGCC
>JAAUYD010043618.1_pt1 | contig 10404 bp, 5 predicted proteins | sample 7278101 | NCBI WGS metagenome assembly JAAUYD01 (sample SAMN14350128, study PRJNA611818) | marine sediment metagenome | isolation source: surface marine sediment (0.6m) | place: French Polynesia: Moorea | collected 2018-08
GACCATGGGCTGGGAGCCGGCTTTGGGCGGCGAGGGCCTAAGGAGCGCACTGGCGCAGCTCTGCACCGCCGCCAGCGAAGCGGTGGCGAGGGGCACGCGCCTGCTGATCCTGTCGGATCGCGAGATACCGGAGGAGCGGGCCCCCATACCGGCGCTGCTGGCGACGGCGGCCGTCCATCACCACCTTATCCAGGCTGGCCGGCGGGCCCGCTGCGGCCTCATCGTGGAGACTGGCGAGGCCCGCGAAGTTCACCACTACTGCTGTCTCCTGGGATATGGGGCTGGCGGCGTAGTGCCCTGGCTGGCCATGGCGACCGTGGCCGATCTGGTGACAGACGGGCGGGTGACGGCGGGCTCCGTCAGCGAGGCGCTGACCCGCTATATCCAGGCGATCAACAAAGGCATCCTCAAGGTGATGTCCAAGATGGGCATCTCCACCCTTCAGAGCTACCGCGGGGCCCAAATATTCGAGTGCCTTGGACTGGACGCCGCGGTGGTGGACGAGTGGTTCCGCGGCACCGTCTCGCGCATCGGCGGCGCGGACCTTGCGACCCTCGCCAGAGAGACCGCCGCCCGCTGCGTCCGGCCAGCTGAATCGATCGATCCGGCTATGGACGGATTGCTGCCCCTGGGCGGCCACTACAAATGGCGCCGCGAGGGCGAGGCCCACCAGTACACCCCCGAGACCATCCCCCTCCTTCAGCAGGCGGTTCGCCAGGATGACACCTCCTCCTGGCAACGGTACCGAGAGGCCGTCGAACGCCTCAATCGCGACGAGGGCCTGATACGCGGTCTGCTGCAGTTCAAAACCGAAAGAGACCCCGTCCCCCTGGATGCGGTGGAGCCGTGGACCAGCATCGTTAAACGGTTCAAGACCGGGGCCATGTCCTATGGTTCCATCAGCAAGGAAGCCCACGAGGCCCAGGCCATCGCCATGAACCGTCTGGGGGGCAAGAGCAACAGCGGCGAAGGGGGGGAGGATGCCGACCGCTTCGATCCCGACCCCAATGGCGAGTGGCGCAACAGCGCCATCAAACAGATCGCCTCGGGCCGCTTCGGGGTCACCATCTCCTATCTCGCCAGCGCGGTGGAACTGCAGATCAAGATGGCCCAGGGGGCCAAGCCCGGCGAGGGCGGCCAACTGCCCGGGGAAAAAGTCTACCCCTGGATTGCCAAGACCCGTCACGCCACCCCCTATGTGGGACTGATCTCGCCCCCACCCCACCACGATATCTACAGCATCGAGGACCTGGCACAGCTCATCTACGACCTCAAGTGCGCCAACCCCAAGGCGCGCATAAACGTCAAGCTGGTCTCCGAAGTGGGGGTGGGGACAGTGGCCGCCGGGGTGGCCAAAGCAGGGGCCGACGTGATCCTGATCAGCGGCGAGTCGGGGGGCACCGGCGCCGCGCCGCTCACCGCCATTCGCTACGGCGGCCTGCCCTGGGAGCTGGGCCTGGCCGAAACCCAGCAGACCCTGGTACTCAACGGGCTGCGCGACCGGGTGACCCTGGAATGCGACGGCCAGCTCAAAACCGCGCGCGACGTGGCGGTCGCCTGTCTTCTGGGGGCCGAGGAGTTCGGTTTCGGCACCATCTCGCTGGTGGCGTTGGGGTGCGTCATGATGCGGGTCTGCCATCTCAACACCTGCCCGGTGGGCATCGCCACCCAGGATCCGGAACTGCGCAAGCGGTTTGCCGGCGCGCCGGAGCACCTCGAACGGCTGATGCGCTTCATCGCCGAGGATCTGCGCGGCATCATGGCGCGTCTGGGCTTCCGCAGCATCGAGGAGATGCAGGGGCGCGTGGACTCGCTGGACGGACGGCCCTTGGTGGACCACTGGAAGGCCAGGGGCGTGGACCTGAGCCCCATCCTCCACCATCCGCAGCCCGCCGACCACATTCGCCAGCTCTGCATGCCCACACGCCTGGAGGCGAAGTCGACGTCACCCGATGAAGCGCTCATCGCGGCCGCCGACCCCGCTCTGGAGACGGGCCGACCGGTCACCATCACCACCGCTGTCACCAATGTTCGCCGCACGTTGGGGACCCGCCTCTCCTATGCCGTGGCGCGCCGCTATGGCGAGGCCGGCCTGCCCCCGAACACCATCACCATCGACGCCAGGGGCAGCGGTGGCCAGAGTTTCTTCGCCTTCGGCGCACCAGGGATCACGGTCCATCTCCACGGCGACGCCAACGACTATTTCGGCAAGGGGCTCTGCGGCGCCGTCCTCGCCGTCCGGCCACCGGCGGCCGCCACCTTCACCGCCGAGAAGAACGTCATCATCGGCAATGTGGCCCTCTACGGCGCCACCGCCGGCCAGGCATACATCCGGGGGCTGGCCGGAGAGCGCTTCGCCGTTCGAAACAGCGGCGCCGAGGCGGTGGTGGAGGGGGTCGGCGACCATGGCTGCGAGTATATGACCGGGGGACGGGTGGCGGTCCTGGGGCCCACCGGGCGCAACTTCGCAGCGGGCATGAGCGGTGGCGTGGCCTATGTTCTGGAGGACGCGGCGGGAGATTTCGGCAAGCGCAGGTGCAACCGGGAGGCGGTGGACCTCGAGCCGCTGACTGCGGCGGATAGGACCACCCTCCTGGCGATGCTGACGCGCCACCACACGCTGACGGACAGCCCGCTGGCGGCGGGCATTCTGGCCGATTGGGAAACGCACCAAAGCGCCTTCGTCAAGGTGATGCCCAAAGAGTACAAAGCCGCGCTAAAACGCCTGCAAAAGGAAGCACAAGATGGGTAAGCCCACGGGGTTCATGGAGCATGACCGGGAGTTGCCCGACCGCCGGCCAGTCGCGGAGCGGTTGGGCGACTTCAGGGAGATCTACCAGCCTTTTCCGGCGGAGAAATTGATCGCACAGGCCTCCCGCTGCATGGACTGCGGTGTCCCGACCTGCCATGCCGGCTGCCCCCTGGGCAACCGCATTCCCGACTGGAACGACGCCGTCTACCACCAGCGCTGGGAGGAGGCCTACCGGCAGCTCAGCGCCACCAATAACTTCCCCGAATTCACCGGTCGCCTCTGTCCGGCCCCCTGCGAGGAGGCCTGCGTCCTCGCCATCAATGCGCCGGCGGTCACCATCGAGGAGATCGAAAAGGCCATCATCGAGCACGCTTTCGCGGCCGGCTGGGTCCGGCCGATGCCACCGCCGACCCGCACAGGGAAACAGGTCGCGGTGGTCGGCTCCGGCCCGGCCGGGCTGGCCTGCGCGGCACAGCTCAACACGGCCGGCCACCGGGTCGTCGTCTATGAGCGGGATCCCCAACCCGGCGGTCTCCTGCGCTATGGCATTCCCGATTTCAAGCTGGAGAAGAAAATCCTCGACCGGCGGTTGGACCTCATGGAGCGGGAGGGCATTCGCTTTGCGACCGGCGTCCACATCGGCGTGGATCTCACCGCCCAAGAGCTGATCGCGACCGCAGATGCGGTGGTGATCTGTTCCGGCGCCACCCGCCCGCGCGACCTGCCCATCGCGGGGCGTGAATTGAGCGGCATCCATCAGGCGATGCCGTTCCTCAAGGGGCAAAACCAGGTGCTGGCGGGCGAGCTCGCCGCGGCCCCCATCTCGGCCAAAGGCCGGCACGTGGTGGTGATCGGTGGCGGGGACACCGGCAGCGACTGTATCGGCACCTGCCATCGCCAGGGGGCGGCCTCGGTGACCAATTTTGAGCTGCTGCCCAAGCCCGGCGAGGGGCGTCCCCGCGGCACCCCCTGGCCGTTGTGGCCCATGCGCTTGCGGACCAGCAGCTCCCATGAGGAGGGGGGTGAACGCCATTGGGCGGTCCTCTCCAAACGCTTTACGGGGGACGCCGCGGGGCGCATTCAGACCATAGAGACGGTAGACCTCCGCTGGATCGAGGCATCGGACCGACCCAGCCGGTTCGAAGAGGTCACCGGCTCAGAGAAGCACTGGCCCGCGGACCTCGTGCTTCTGGCCATGGGGTTCAGCGGACCGGAAACCGATACCCTGGTGGAACACCTGGATCTGGAACTCGATGCCCGGGGCAACATCCGCACCCACGACTACCAAACCTCGGCGGCCAACATCTTCGCCGCCGGCGACGCCCGCCGGGGACAGTCCCTCATCGTCTGGGCCATCAGCGAAGGACGCGAGGCGGCCCGCGCAGTGGACCGCCACCTCATGGGGCGAACCGCTCTGCCGGAGAAACCCTGCTGCGACCTGCCTCCGCCGTAAAACACGCTGCAGCCGCGCGGCACATCGACAGGGGGGCTGGCCAGATCCGGAGGGCACGTCAACGTATGACGGGTATGCCTAACTAGAGAATCGTGATGCGCTTAAAAAGAGGGTATCTGGCCGTCGAGTGCGCCCTGCTCTTCTTCATCGCTCCGGCGGCCTTGTACTTCATCCGCTTCGCGGTGGCCTTCAAAATCATCCCATTGGTGATGGGGGTCGCGCTGATCTGCGGATACTACCTGGTCAGATACTGCGGCTACGGTCGCAGGGAGTTGTGGCTGCCCCAAAATTGGGGGCGCCAATTGGCCGGGGTCATCGTCACCTTCATCCCCCTGGCCACCTTGCTCACCCTCCTGGCCTGGTACCACATCCCTGGAAGATTCTTCGCCTTCCCCCGCCACACGCCCCACATCTGGGCCGCTGTGATGATCCTCTACCCGGTGCTGGCCGCCTATCCCCAGGAGCTCTTCTACCGGGCGTTTTTCTTCGAGCGCTATCGCCCCCTCTTCGGCAGCGCGGGCCGGATGATCCTGTTCAATGCGCTCAGTTTTGGTGTCGGCCATGCGCTCTACGGCAATTGGATTGCACCGGTGCTGTCCACTCTCGGCGGGCTGCTGTTCGCCTACCGCTACTGGCGATCCGGTTCCACCTTCGTGGTGGGCGTCGAGCACGCGCTGTGGGGGAACCTCATCTTCACGAGCGGTTACGGCTGGTATTTTTACAGCGGCGCCATCCAGTAGCGAACCCTATCGACAGCGGTGCCAACCCAAGCACGGCGTGGCCGGCGATTGGTGGGGTGGACGCCCTCAGAAGCGCCTATGGGCCAGCGCCGTCATCGTCCGGCATCGTGATCCGTTGGGGCGAGACCTGCCATATCTCTTGACAATACTCGCGAATCGCGCGGTCCGAGGAGAACTTGCCCATGCGGGCCGTGTTGCGGATGGACATGCGGTGCCAGTGGTCCGGCGCCAGAAAGGCCCGCCCGACCCGCTCCTGACAGGCGATGTAGCTGGCATAGTCGGCCAGCAGCATGAAGGGGTCGTGATTCAGGAGGGATTCGGTCAGCGGATGAAAGAGGTCGGGCTGCCGCGGGAGAAAAACGCCGCTGGCGATCTGGTCCACGGCGGTCTTCAACTCCGGTTCCTGGTCATAAACGCGCCGCGGATGGACCCCTTCCGCCTGTCTTTGCTTCACCTCGCCGGCGGTGAGTCCGAACCGGAAGAAGTTGTCCGCGCCCACCTCCTCGCGAATCTCGATATTGGCCCCGTCCAGGGTGCCGATGGTCAGGGCCCCATTGAGGGCGAACTTCATGTTGCCCGTTCCAGATGCCTCCATCCCGGCGGTGGAGATCTGTTCGGAGAGGTCGGCCGCCGGATAGATCATCTGGGCGTTGGTCACGTTGAAGTCGGGCAGAAAAACCACCTTGAGCCGGTCTCCGATGGCCGGATCGGCGTGGATGGTGTCGGCCACGGCGTGGATCAGGCGAATGATCAACTTGGCCTGTCGATAGCCGGGGGCGGCCTTGCCGCTGAAGATGCACACCCGAGAGGGAGCATCCCCGGCGGTATCCTGGCGCAGACGATTGTAGAGGGTGATGATGTGCAGCAGGTTGAGGTGCTGGCGCTTGTACTCGTGCAGCCGCTTGACCTGAATATCGAACAGGGCCGTCGGGTCTACCCGCATGCCCAGGCGGGCGTGAATCAGCTTGGCCAGGCGGGTCTTGTTGTGCCGTTTCACCGTCGCCCACTGCTGCACGAAGTCCGGGTCCTGTGCAAGGGCTTCCAGCTTGCGCAATTGCGCCAGATCGGTGATCCACCCGTCGCCGATACGATCGGTGATCAGTCCGGCCAGTTCGGGATTGCTGAGCAGTAGGAAGCGTCTCGGGGAAACGCCGTTGGTTTTGTTGTTGAATTTCTCGGGATTGAGGGCGTAGAAATCCTGCAAGACCCCGGAAGTGAGCAGGTCGGTGTGCAGGGCCGCCACGCCGTTGATGGAGCGGCTGGCCACACATGCCAGGTGGGCCATCCGGACCTGGCGCTCGGGCCCCTCCTCGATGAGGGAGAGGCGTGCGACCCGTGCCGTGTCGTCGGGGAAGCGCACCCGCACCTCATCCAGAAACCGCTGGTTGATCTCGTAAATGATCTCCAGATGGCGGGGCAGTAAATGCCCAAAGAGGGAAAGGGGCCACTTCTCCAACGCTTCCGGCATGAGGGTATGGTTGGTATAGCCGAAGCACCCTTGGGTGACCTCCCAGGCGGTCTCCCAGGGAAGCGCGTGGACGTCCACCAGCAGGCGCATAAACTCCGCCACCCCCACGGCGGGATGGGTATCGTTGAGTTGTATGAAGAACTCGTCCGCGAAGCGTCGCAGATCAATGTTCTTCTGAAAGAAGAGCCGCAGGAGATCCTGGAGGGCGCAGCTCACGAAGAAATACTGCTGCTTGAGTCGCAGGGCTTTGCCGGCCAGCTGCTCGTCGTTGGGGTAGAGGACCTTGGTGATGTTCTCCGAATTGACCTTGTCCAGGACGGCCTGGTAGTAGTCGCCGCGGTTGAACAACTGAAAGTCGAACTCCTCCACCGCCTCGGCCTTCCAAAGCCGCAGGAGATTGACCGTGTTGACCCCATAACCGGCAATGGGGGTGTCATAGGCCATGCCGCGCACCACCGTTTCGGGGATCCAGCGCACCCGGTACGCCCCGTCCGGAGCCCCTGTATCGATCTCGGTGTGGCCGCCGAACATGACGTCAAAGACAATCTCGGGTCGGGCGATCTCCCAGGGGTTGCCCAAGCGCAGCCACTTGTCGGCCCGTTCCACCTGCCAACCCTCCACGATCTCCTGAGCGAAGATCCCGAACTCGTAGCGGATACCATGACTGATGGAGGCGATCTCCAGGGTGGCCATGGAGTCCAGATAGCAGGCGGCCAGCCGTCCCAGGCCGCCGTTGCCCAAGCCCGGCTCCTGCTCCTGGGCCAGGATCTCGTCAAACTCCAGGCCGAGCAGGTCCAGCGCCTGGCGCACCTCGCGCATCAGCCCCAGGTTGAGTAGGTTGCTACCCAGTTGGGGTCCCAGCAAAAACTCGGCCGACAGATAGCATACCGATTTGCTGCGGTGGCGATAGTAGGTCTCGGCCGTGCGGGTCCAGCGTTCCAGCAGCCGATCACGCACTGCAAATGCCACGGCCATGTAATGATCATAGGGTGTGGCGACGGCCGGAAACCGGGCCTGGATCAGATGTAGATGGTCCCGGATGGACTGGGCGATGGCGTCCGGACCGATGCCCGTGCGAAGCGGAGAAATGCCGGCATGGGCGCGCGGCGCATTATCGGGTGTCGTCATATGGCCCCCGGTCTGTGAGGTAGCTTGGGTGTCAAGCGGTTGCGCGACGGCGAGGATTGCAGAATCAGTCGGAGAGCGCACCGTAGAGAAGTATCGCAATTCGGGCTAGGCGTGTCAACAAAGGGCCTCAGCGGCGGTCGAAGTGATCCCAGCCGGACGCCGGCAGGGGGATCCGATCGCCATCGCTGGTCACCAATTCGGCGTCGCCCTTGTCGGCCGAGATCTCTCCGATGATCTGCAGGGGAGTGCCGAAAGTGCGCCGATAGGCGTGTAGCAAGGGGCCCGCCCCGGCCGGGTCGATGGTACACAGCAGGACATAATCTTCGCCGCCGGCCAGGGCGACCGTCACCGGATCGAGACCATGGTCGCGACAGACCGCCCGCAGCTCGTCGGAAAGGGGCAGACGATCGGCGTAAATGCGCGCGCCGACGCCGCTTTGCGCCATGATATGCACCAGATCGCTGCTCAGTCCGTCGCTGACGTCCATGGCGCAGTGCACCCTCCCCGAGGATGCCAGAAAGCGGCCCTCGGCCAGGTGGGGCCGCGGGCGACGGTGGGATCTGAGTAGGGTGCGATGACCCGGCGTTTCCAGGGCGATCCCATGCTGCAGCAGATGCAGACCGGCGCGACTGTTCCCCAGAAAGCCGGTAACGGCGATGAGATCCCCGGGTCTGGCCCCGTCGCGCCGCAGCAGGGCGTCCTTGGCGGCGCTGCCGGTGATGGTCACGTTGAGAACCAGCCCCTTCGGGGAGGCGGTGGTGTCGCCGCCCAAGATGTTGACGCGGTGTTGGCCCGCCAGGGCCCCCATACCGGCGTAGATGTCGTCCAGATAGGTCAGATCGCAGTCTGGTGGGATGGCGATGCTGACAAAAGCGTCTTTCGGTGTCCCTCCCATGGCGGCGATATCGCTGAGATTGACGGCGAGGGCTTTATGGCCCAGGGCTTCACCCGAGGTGAATGCCCGCCGAAAATGGACCCCCTCCAAGAGCAGATCGGTGCTCACGAGGGTCAGACGACCGGCATCGGATTCGACGGCGGCGGCATCGTCGCCGATCCCCACCACCACCCCTTCCGGACGATGCCAGCAGCGATGCCGAATACGTTCGATAAAACCAAATTCCCCAATATCGCCGATGTCCATCTGGGCTGCTCCAAAGGCCAATGCACCGCCGCCGGTGAGCGCCACCTGGCGCCGGCGCCTGGTTCCCCGTGGCGATCAACCACGGCGTCCCCCGGTATGCCATGTTCGAGGTTCCGAATCAATCCAGGTGCAGCGCGTCACCTGCGCCGGATCTGGCGGCCGGCAGCTTTCTGTGGGGCGGGTGACCGCCGTCCCGCCAGTGGCAAGGGCGGCTGCGGTCGCTCGGTGGGCGGGTCGTGGATGCGGGCTTCCCCTCGACGGGCCAATGGGTGTAAGATCCCCTTTGCTGTGGGCCGCACGCTGCCATGGCACCGGCAACCCAAGCCTCCGCCGAACTTATGGATTGCACACAAGAGGTTCCCATGAAAGATCCCATCACAGACGCTGTATGCCGGCTGTTGGATACCGAGACCGACTTCGTCATCGCCACCATTGTTTCGCGGGAGGGATCCGCGCCCCGCACCGCCGGCGCAAAAATGCTCATCAGTGCTAGCGCCAGTGTGGGCACAATCGGGGGCGGACGCTTGGAGGCGCGCATGACGAAGCTCGCACGCGACCTCCTGGTCAGCGGCGCCCCCGCCCTGCGCGTGCCCTTTGATCTGACCCAGGAAGACACCACCGCCATGGACATGATCTGCGGCGGCAGAGGGGTCGTGCTGCTGGATCGAATCGACGCCACCGCAGAAAATCGTGCCCTCTTTGGTCGCTGGCGCACACTTCAGGATGATCCACAGGGCGGCTGGTTGGTGACGCACCTCGCCGGAACGGGCACCGACGTGGCGCGGGTCACCCGCGGCATCATCACCGCCGACGAGAGGATCTGCCAGGGGCCACCCCTCGCCGAAGGGGAGTGGCGCGACATCACGGCAGCCGCCCGACGCGCCCGTCGTTTGACAATACTGCAGCGCGAGGACGGCGAGGTCCTCATCGAAGCGGCCCACCGGCCGATCACGGTCACCTTCTTCGGCGCCGGCCATGTCGCTCAGCCCAGCCTCCATCTGGCGGCGATGACGGGCTTTCGAACCGTCATTCTGGACGACCGGACGGCGTTTGCCAATCGGGAGCGGTTCCCAGAGGCCGATGAAGTGCGCGTGGTGACCGATTTTCAGCGCGCTTTCGCAGATCTTACGGTGGACAGTGCGGACTACCTGGTCATCTTTACCAGGGGCCACCACCATGATCGTACCGTCCTGGCCCAGGCCCTGCGGACCGAGGCGGCCTACATCGGCATGATCGGGAGCCGACGCAAGCGAGACGCCACCTTTGCCGCGCTCGCGGCGGAAGGGTTCACCCAGCGAGACTTTGAGCGGGTGCACGCCCCCATCGGAGTGTCCATCGGCGCTGAAACGCCGGCAGAAATCGCGGTCAGCATCGTGGCGGAACTCATTCAGAAGCGATCCGGCTGGCGTGCCTAGCCCCTGCGCAGGCCGCTGTTCCGATAAACGCTCACCTGGATGCCCGCGATGTGGCACAAGCGCCATTGCGGTCCTCGGCGCGACGGTCGCCGAAGCGAAGGATCCGCCGGCAGCCCTAGTTGAGATGCTCGACCAACTTCTGATTGGTCCAGTCGAGGTGGATTTTCATCTCTTCCCGGGCGGCGGCGCCGTCGCGTGCAGCAATGGCCGTGTAAATCGCGCGGTGCTGTTCGACGATCGTGGCGCTATGGGTGGCGCTGAGGGCGAAGCCTTCGAGGATGGGCTGGATGAATTCCCTGGCGAAATC
>JAAUYD010056358.1_pt1 | contig 10403 bp, 9 predicted proteins | sample 7278101 | NCBI WGS metagenome assembly JAAUYD01 (sample SAMN14350128, study PRJNA611818) | marine sediment metagenome | isolation source: surface marine sediment (0.6m) | place: French Polynesia: Moorea | collected 2018-08
TGCAAGGAGCCAGGATATGAATATTGCGACGTCAATAAAATCAGCTTTTGGACCCGCCGAAGCTTTCCTAGGCAAGAGCCATCGTCTCTTGATCGACGGCAAATGGACAGACGCCCAGTCCGGAGAAACCTTTGAAACGCTGAACCCCGCGACCGAAGAGCCGATCACCTCGGTGGCGCTTGGCGCTGCCGCCGACATCGACGCCGCCGTCGCTGCTGCCCGCAAAGCCTTTGATGAAGGCCCCTGGCCGCGGATGATGCCGGCCGAGCGCCAACGGATCCTGCAAAAGCTTGGCGATCTGATCGAAGCGAATGGTGAAGAGCTTGCCTGGATCGAAAGCCTCGACAACGGCAAGCCGGTGAAGGTCGCGCAAGCGGCTGACATTCCGCTGACCGCCGATCTTTTCCACTATATGGCGGCCCATGCCCGCACTCGAGAAGGGCATGTTGTGCCGACCTCTGACTTTGCGATTCCCGGCGCGGAGTTTCACGCATACACAATCGAAGAACCCGTGGGTGTTGTTGGTCTGATCACGCCGTGGAACTATCCGCTGCTGATCGCGGCAGGCTGGCAGATGGCCGGGGCGCTGGCTGCGGGCAACACGGTTGTCCTCAAACCCTCCGAGGTGACGCCGCTCTCGATTACGCGGTTCGGTGAACTTGCGCTGGAGGCCGGCATACCGCCCGGTGTGGTCAACATCGTCCACGGCTATGGCGGGGATGCGGGCGCACGGCTGGTGGAGCATCCGCAGGTCGATAAGATCGGGTTCACGGGCTCAACCCGCACCGGTCGCGGACTGCTCAAGTCGGTTGCCGACTCGAACCTTAAGAAAGTGACGTTGGAGCTTGGCGGCAAGTCGCCCGACATCATTTTCGCCGACGCTGATCTGGACGCCGCCATCGCAGGCGTCGCCATGGGTGTCTTCTTCAATCAGGGCGAATGCTGCTGTGCGGGCACGCGGATCTATGTCGAGGACAAGGTCTATGACAGGGTCGTCGCTGGGATGGTGGCAGAAGCCGAGAAGATCCGTCTTGGATCGGGTCAAGACCCTGACACCGATATGGGACCGCTTGTCTCGCAAAACCAGTTCGACACCGTCATGGGCTATGTCGAGGCGGGCAAATCCGATGGGGCGACTGTCGCCGTCGGAGGCGCGCGCGCCGGTAGCAAGGGCTTTTTCGTGCAACCGACGTTGTTCACGGATGTCGATCCGAACATGTCGATTGTCCGTGAAGAGATCTTCGGGCCGGTTGCAACGATTGAGCGGTTCTCGGACATCGACGATGTGATTCGGCGGGCCAACGACACCGACTATGGCCTTGGCTCGGGCATCTGGACGACGGATGTCAGGAAAACCCACCACGTTGCATCGGCCATCCGTGCCGGGACGGTCTTCGTGAACTGCTACAACGTCTTCGACGCGGCCATGCCTTTCGGCGGCTACAAGCAGTCCGGCTGGGGCCGCAATCGCGGTCGGCAGGCGTTCGAAGCCTTCACCGAGACCAAGGCCGTCTACGTCAAGCTGAACTGATCGATCCTCCCCGACTGAGGCCGGGCAAGGACCAGTTCCTACCGGCGGTGCGGTTCAAGTCCCACCACGCTTTCCGCCCGTGAGTGGTCCACCCGGCCTCACTTTTTTGGATCGATCCCCACCCGACACACAGGAGAGTTTCCATGCCCGACTTCTTCTTTCTGCCGCCCATGAACATCGCCGGTGACGGCGCACTCGATGCCGCTGTGGACCAGATGGCATCCCAGGGATTTCTCAAGGCGCTCGTCGTGACCGATGAGGCGTTGCATCAAAAGGTCCACGCAACGAAGCCATTGCTGGACCGCCTTGAGGCCAAGGGGATCAGCTATGTGGTCTACGACAAGGTCACCCCCAACCCGACTGTTGCGGAATGCGACGAAGGTGCGGTGATCTTCGCGCGCGAGAATTGCGACTTCCTGATCTCTTTCGGGGGCGGATCCCCTCATGATTGCTGCAAGGGGATTGGTATTGTCGCCACCAATGGCGGGTCGATCCGCGACTATGCGGGCGTCGATCAGATGAAGGTCAAGATGGCGCCGATGTTCGCCGTGAACACGACGTCCGGAACTGCCAGTGAAATCACCCGGTTCGCCATCATCACCGATGAAGAGGCGCGCTCGAAATTCCCGGTTGTTGATTGGCGATGCACACCAAGCGTCTCGGTCGACGATCCAAAGCTCATGGAAGGCATGCCGCCCGGCCTGACAGCCGCAACTGGTATGGATGCGCTCAGCCATGCGCTGGAAGCCTATGTCTCGACGGCTGCGAGCCATCTGACTGATCCCGGCGCGCTTCGGGCCGTCGAACTGATTGATCGCTCCTTGCTCAACGCCTTTCGCGATGGCCACGATGCAGCGGCGCGGTCCGACATGACCTATGCCGAGTTCCTGGCCGGCATGGCGTTCAACAATGCCAGTCTCGGCTATGTGCACGCCATGTCGCATCAGGTCGGGGGCATGTACCACAACCTCGCCCACGGGGTGATCAACTCAGTCCTGATGCCGCATGTCATCACATGGAATGCCGAGGTTGCGGCGGAGCGGTATGCCGAGATCGCGGCGCATTTCGGTGTCGAGTCGGCAGGGCGTTCAACGGCTGCTGTGGTCGCGGGATTGATCGAGAAGATCCTGCACTTCAACGACGTGCTTGGCGTGCCCGCCAATCTCGGTGAGATGGGGGTCAAGGACGAAGATATCCCGCATCTCGCCGATTACGCGCTGGCCGACCCCTGTGCCGCGACGAACCCAAGAACCGCGACCGTCGACGAGATGCAGGCGCTGTTTCGCCGCGCTCTGACCGGCGACGGCATCACAGGCCAAAGCGCCGCGGCCTGACCTGGCATGCGGCAGGCAGGCCTGCCGCAGCCCTTCCTCTAGGAGCAATTGGAGACACGCCATGACGGATCTTTTCTCACCCTATCGCCTCGCGGACCTTGATTTGGCCAACCCCATCGTCATGGCCCCGATGACCCGGACCCGCGCGCAAGAAGATGGCGTGCCGACCGAGCTGATGGCCGACTATTTCGCACAACGTGCCTCTGCCGGTTTGATTGTGACTGACTGCACCTGGATCAGCGAACAGGGGCGCGGCATCATCCGCTCGCCGGGGATCGCAACGGACGCGCATGTCGCTGGATGGCGGCGTGTAACTGAGGCGGTGCACGCTGTGGGGGGGAAGATCTTCCTGCAGATCTGGCATTGCGGACGCGTCGCGCATTCGTCGTTCCGAAAGGGGGTGCTGCCGGTCGCGCCCTCCGCCCTGCCCGCGGCGGGGCAGATCTACACACCGGAGGGCTATGTCAGCTTCGAGAGGCCGCGTGCTCTCGACACCTCGGAGATCCTGCCAATTGCGGCCGAGTTCGGACATGCCACGCGGCGGGCGCGGGCGGCGGGGTTCGACGGCGTCGAGCTGCATGGCGCGTTCGGCTATCTGATTGACCAGTTCCTGCAGGATACAAGTAATCACCGCGACGATGCCTTTGGCGGGCCCGTTCCGAACCGTTGCCGCTTCCTACTAGAAGCGGTTCAGGCGGCGATTGACGCGTGGGCGCCGCAGCGTGTGGGGGTCAAACTGTCACCCGCCAATACCTTTTACGGTATGGGCGACACCGATGCGCGGAAGCTCTTCGCCTTTGCCTGTGAACGCCTGTCCGATCTAGGGATCGCCTACATCCATCTGATGGAGCCGCCGGCAGGCGCCGAAGCGTCGGCGCCTATGCAGGAGGTTGCGCGAAGCCTGCGTCCCTTCATCGGAACTAGGCTGATCGCCAACGGCGGGCTGGAGCTGGAGACTGCGCAGGAACTGATCGAGGACGGGGTTGCTGATCTGGTGGCCTTCGGCGTGCCCTTCATCGCCAACCCCGACCTCGTGGCGCGTCTTCAGAACGGATGGCCGCTCGCCGAAGCCAGCCGTGATCAGTGGTATGGCGAAGGCCCGGCGAGCTACACGGATTTTGCGCGATACGAGGGTGTGGAAACGCAGGAGGCAGCACAATGAAAGCCGTGCGTTTCCACACCTATGGCGGCCCGGAGGTTCTGCGTCTTGACGAGGCGCCGGACCCGACACCAGGACCTGACGATGTTCTGATTGATGTCACCGCTGCCGGGATCAACCCGCTTGACTGGAAAATCCGGTCCGGTGCACTGGCGAAGATAATGCCCATGCCGCTGCCATTTGTGCTCGGTTGGGATGTGGCGGGCACGGTCGCTTCTGTCGGTGAGCATGTGAGTAGCCTTGAGGTCGGCGATGCTGTCTTCGGGATGATCCCGATCGGCGCGCCCGGAGCCTATGCCGAAATGGCGCTGGCTCCTGCATCGGTACTGGCAACGCTGCCGGGCGAATTGACCCCCCTTCAGGCCGCCGTGATCCCGGTTGTCGGCCTTGCCGCCTATCAGCTTGTCAACGCCATGGGCGGTTTTCGTTCGGGCCAGAGCGTGCTCGTTCTCGGAGCGGCGGGGAATGTCGGGCGTCTCTGCGTGGCGCTGGCTTTGAATCTCGGTGCACATGTGATCGCAGCGGCCAAGGCATCCGATCTGGAGAACGCCGATTGGCCATCTGACGTCGAATTACGCGCGTTCGATGAAGGTGGAGCGATACGATCGGTGCAGCCCGTCGACCTTCTGATCGATACGGTTGGCGGCCAGCTGCTCGCAGACGCCACGGCATTCGTTCGGCCGGGCGGGCGGGTGATCTCGACCGTACAGCCGCCCCAGGTTCCAGCCGGCGAAAACGTCGAAGCGCAGATGCTTCAGGTCGCGCCGGACCGGGTCGCCTTGGAAGAGTTGGCGAAGCTGTTTGCGGACGGTGCTTTGCAGACACCGGCTGTGACCTCTTTGGGTCTTTCGGAGGCATCTCGTGCGCACGAAGTTGGCGAAGCGGGTCGTACCGGCAAGCTCGCGTTGATCACGGGCTAACCTGGCGGCAATAAGATGACCGAGATCCAGCAATCGACAATAGCAGAGAGCCGGCTGCTTAGCGGGCCAAACGCGCTGCGCAATTGGGCGATCCTCGTCGCCGCGTCTCTGACGGTCATGGCCGGGGCGACCATTGCGCCGGGCCTGCCGGGTCTGCAGGCGCATTTCACGGATGTGCCGAATGCGGACGTGCTATCGCGCGTCCTGCTCACCACCCACGGGCTGGCGATCGCGATCATTGCTCCGCTTGGCGGGCTGCTTGTCGACCGCGTTGGCCGCAAGCCCATGTTGATCGGCGCTGCTCTGCTCTATGGATCGGCTGGGACGGCCGGCCTCTGGCTGGATGACCTGATCGCGCTCCTTGTAAGTCGGGCGCTGCTTGGTGCGGCCGTTGCGGTAACGATGACGGTCGCCACGACACTGGTCGGCGACCTTTTTGTCGGAGAGGAGCGTGATCGCTTTGTCGGATTGCAATCGGCTGCGATGGCGGCAGGCGGCATTGTGTTCATGCTGGGCGGAGGGGTGCTGGCAGAGCTCTCCTGGCGGGGACCCTTTCTCATCTATGGTCTCGCGTTCTTGCTGGTTCCACTTGCCCTTGTCGCCTTGCCGCGGTCGGGGCCATCGACCCCGACGACGTCGCTTCAGATAGATACAGCGCGAGCGGGCACGACACAGACAAGAGTAATTGTCTTCCTCTATGGCCTCGGGTTTCTCAATCAGGTCTCCTTCTACATGCTGCCAACGCAGCTTCCATTCCTCGTCGCTTCCTCCTTTGACGATGGGGCAGCGACGCTGACAGGTGCGCTGATCGCCACTCAGACCCTCTTTGCCGCCTTTGCCGCGCTGAACTTCGGTCACCTCCACAAGCGGATGTCGCGCCACGCGCTCTTCGCGGTCGGGTTTGGCGGAACGGCGCTTGCATACACGTTGCTTTCCCAATTCAACGGGCCACCGCTGTTTGCGATCATGGCGCTTGCCGGTTTGGCTGGCGGGCTTATGACGCCCAACCTTCAATCCTGGATCGTCGGAGCGGTGTCCTCCGATGCGCGCGGGCGGGTCGTCGGCGGACTGAGTTCAGTTACATTCCTCGGCCAGTTCATGTCTCCGATCATACTGGCCCCGGTGGTTTCTTCCTTCGGTTTGCAAGGGGCCTTCTTGGCTGCTGCGGCTCTTCTGTCCATAATTGCGGCCGGGCTTGCAGCCCTTGCAATCAGGGGACATCGCGTTGGATGGACCTGACCCAATATGTCTCACCATCAGGTGGAGGCTGCCGAACCAACTCTCTGCGAAACCCACGCGGAATCGCTGTGCTGGTTCAGCGCCCAGCCCCATGCCATTTCGATAGCGCGTGCGTTGGTCGCCCTCGTCTTGCCCAGCCAGCGAGCCGCTACGCTTGGCATCGCTTTTGTGATCGATGGGGAACAGGACCAGATAGCCTGGATCCTGCGCGGTGATGGTCAGGTCTTCTCGCTGTCCCGTCAGTTGCCACCGGAAAATGCCATGTAGACCATGCTCGCGTTGATGTTGTGCGTGACAAGGAATCCCGTCGCACAGGCCCAAAAGCCGATCTGCAGCAAGCGTGCGGGCAACGTGATCCCGTGGCTGACCATCAGGCCAATTCCGGCGATCCATATTGCCGGTGTAAATGCCGGTGCGGTGAACCCGACAAAACTCTGCGCCCATGCGCCATCCGGCTCAACGATCAAGACGAGATAAGACGCGAGATAGATCGCAACCCCAAAGCCGTAGAGACCCAAACCCAATCGGTGTCTCGCCCCAGTCCATCCGGCAACCAATAGGGTGGATATCGCGATTGCCGCAAGCTTAAGGACCGTTTCGGCGAGCCCGAGAAGCGGTGGAACCCAAAGATCGAAATATTCGGGCTGATAGGCCGGGGGCAATTGCCCCCAGAGGGTGAGGCTCGCGCCCAATGGCGGAACCCAAAGCCAAAGACAGAGCCGCGTCAGGGTCGACAAACTGGATCCGTCCTCTGTTGCTCACCCTGCCTCACCTTTTGCCCCACTTTGTTGCGAGTTGTCTGCGCTTAACCCGTCGGACGAACAACGTCCGGTTGGAGCCCAAGCGGCGGATGCTGCACGTTGTCAGAGCATCCGTTCTGCTATTCTTCGGCGACAGGTTTCCGGCCCGCAACGCTAGTAGCACAGCCGAAGAAGTGCTTCTTCGTTGCTACAGAGAGGCCAGCCGCTCGCAGCTCGTTGGCCATCTGCGTACTGTCGCCAAAGTTGCGCGTGTATGTTCCGATCATGCTGAAATCGTTGGCGCCTCGAAGAAAAAGACACTCGACCTGAGGCAGCACTTTATCGAGGTAGAATCGATAGATTGGTCGCAGAACCCAACCCTTTGGATCAGACGCCTCGATCAGGGCAAAAGACCCGCCGGGCTTTAACACTCTGGCAATTTGCCTTGCCAAGATACCTTGTTGCTCGACATTGAAGGTTTTGAGCCCGAATGTGGACACCAAAATGTCCGCATAGTCTGTCGGTAGCTCCGTTTGCAGAGCGTCGGCCTCAATATGGGTAATCCTCTCGGAATACGCGCCGTGTAATCGACGGACAGCCTCAAGATGCATTTGATGCGAAATATCCAGGGCAGTCACGGTATCGAGGTGCGGGAACCGGCGCAAAAGATACGGCCAAACCTCCCCTGTCCCTGCCATCATGTCGACCACCACGGGCCGATGACAATTCGGAGCGGAGAGAAGAGCGACACACTGTGACCGCCACAGAGCAACAAAGCCAAATGAGCTGATGCTGCTCCATCGTCGGTAGCTTGACGAACAACGATCAAACAAATCCGCTACAAATTCTGGATCGTAGATGTCTTTCGTAGTCTCAGGCATGGCATCAACAGTTCCGACCTACTCAAATCTAAGTGTTTATTGGCAATCGAATTTGCCCGAAAGCGGACATTTCCAACACCACGAGAAAAGTCCGCTCCGTCTGCCATGCAGCCACTCCCTGGGAAGTCGTCGAATGTCTGATCTGCTCGAAGCAACGGGCATTCGGTTTTGCCCCTTGAGGGTCAACTATGACGAGGTTGGACAGTCAGGTCCTTTTCCGATTGATCTAGCTGGGAAGCTCTCGAAAAACCTTCAGATCCACGGCTGCGGCGGCAAACACGCCGCCCCAAAGCGCGCCGGGAATGCCGGGGCTCATGACGTCCTGTCCGGACAGGAACAGGCCCGGGACAGGCGTCCTTGCTTGCAGCGCGCCAGTCATCACACGCTCGGGCGTGGTGTCCAGCCCGTAGAATGCGCCCCGGTGATGGCCCGTGATTGCGTTGGTCGTGAGCGGCGTCGAAAGACTGCGGAATGCGACGAGCTTGGCCAGTTCGGGGAAGTACGCTTCGAACTGTGCGAACATAGCGTCCTCGACCTGGGCCTTGAACGACCGGTAGTCATCGCCGCGTGCCTCCGGGTCCAGTTCGGCCCATTTCTCCACCACGGACCAGTCGGTCCAGGCAACGATTTCGCCTGCGTGTTTCTGTGACGGTCCGGGGTCATGGCGGGGATCCTTCAACGAGGCGAAGGACACGAACATGCCGGGCGGCGGCGTATCGGGCGCGTCGGTCCAAAGGACGTCTACTTTCCCCGTCGGGTAGATCCAGTGGTTCGAGCGGGTCGCCCCGGCGCGCTCGATATCGCCCTCAAAGCCCAGAAACAGGCTGAAATGCGCGACCGAAGGCGAGAGTTTGCGGATTTCGTCTATCCAGTCCTGATGCCCGCAATCGTCGGGTAGCAGATGGTTCACAGTCTCGCGCGCCCCGATATTCGAGATCACCGCATCGGCGCGGATGTCCTCCCCCTGCGACGTCCGCACACCGACGACCCGGTCGTTCTCGAAGAGCAATGTCTCGACCCTGGTATCCGCCCTCGCTTCGCCACCAGCTTCCGTGATCGTCGGCAGGATATGGTCTGCAAAGGCCGCGCCCCCGCCCACCGGATACCAGGCGCCGCTTTCCAGGTACGAGGCGGTAATCAGGGCATGCATCGCGAAGCTCGCCTTGCTGGGCCTGCCGCCATGGTCGAACCATTGCGCGGCGAAGGCGGCGGCGAGGTCGGGATTGTCGGTGATCTCGTCGATCACTTCCTGCGTTGTCCGCGTGCACCAGCGTTCAATGGCGCCCCCATGCCACCACTTCAACGCAGAGCCGATTATGTCGGGCATTGCGCGGGTCGGGGTGACTTTGATAATCGCCTCACGTCCCTCCCTCAGCGCTGCGATCCATGCCTTGATCGCCTCTGCTTCATCCGGGAACCGGTCCATGAGATCGCGTTCCTGCGCCTCGTAGGGGCGGGACAGGGCCAGCGGGGCGGCGTCTCCGATATGAAGATTGTCGTAGACGCTGCCCATCGAGGTGAACTTGATTGGCGTGTCCGACAGCCAGTTCAGAATGTCACGCTCGCGATCGTCCGGGGCGACACAGTTGAGGTAATGGATACCAGCATCCCAAGTGAAACCCTCGATGGAGAAGCTGTGGCTCAGACCGCCAAGCGTCTGGTATTGCTCCAGCAGAAGTACCTTGTGCCCAAGTTTCGAAAGCGCGGCGGCAGCGGCCATGCCGCCGATGCCGGAGCCGATGACGATGGCATCCCAGTTGGTCCTTTCGGCGTCAGACATATCGGTTCTCGCTCGTATGGGTTGGGGCAGATACGTGCCGTGGTGGTGTGTGCCGATAACACCCAGCCGGAGAAGGCGCTTTGATCGCCATCAATCAATGCCGAAGCTCAGGGCCTCACCGTTGACCGCTCTCCCCGGGGACATATCCGACAGGCTTGAGGGGATGCGCGCGCGGAGGAGAAACCGCCACCAGATGCGTTGCCTCGGATAACACCCTGTGCGGCCGTCGATCTGCATTGCTTGGATGACTGGTTGATCGACAATCATGACTTCGGAATTCACCTTGGATCATTCGACCCAGTGCGGAACCGCAGGCGCGTCATTGTCGTCGGCTCCGAGAGCACGACCACGAGGCAAGCTGCTAGAACGGCGAAGCCAAGATGCACAACCGAGCCCAAAGGAACGATGCTCTTGATGTTTGGGAGGAGCATAAACGCAGCATTGTCGGCAGCGTGATAGAGCGTCGCGACGAACACGCTTCTCCCAGCGTTGAGAAACACCCAGACCAATAGAATGCGCGCGGCGATCAGGGTTCCCAGTTCGGCGGCAAACATGATCGGGTTGGGAAACAGAAAGACAAAGAAGGGCGCATGCCAAATCGCCCAGATCGCGCCGAGGAACATCGATGCGCGCAACGCGCCGAAGCGCGTCTGCATCGGGTCGAAGGCGTATCCCATCCAGCCCGCTTCCTCGCCCGCGGCCAACAGGAAGACAAATGCGAACAGCAGCGGAGATGCCCAAAATGCGACCATCGCAGATGGGGCTGGGATGCCCATAAAGGTCATCGATCCGAAAGATGCCGCGAAGATCGCGGGTCCA
>JAAUYD010251642.1_pt1 | contig 10403 bp, 7 predicted proteins | sample 7278101 | NCBI WGS metagenome assembly JAAUYD01 (sample SAMN14350128, study PRJNA611818) | marine sediment metagenome | isolation source: surface marine sediment (0.6m) | place: French Polynesia: Moorea | collected 2018-08
ATGAAGGCGGTCACGTCGGCGATGTCAACCGAATCGGTCAGCAGCATTGCCAGGCGGTCCATGCCGAGCGCGTTGCCCGCGGCGGGCGGCATATGTTCTAAAGCGGAGAGGAAGGCTTCAGGCAGCGGGGCGACGCTTTTTCCCGCCGCACGGCGCTGCGCCCGCTCCATCTCAAATCGGCGGCGCTGCTCGACGGGATCTCGCAACTCCCCGAAGGCATTGCAGAGTTCGATGCCGCCGATGTACAGTTCGAAGCGCTCCACCAGGTGCGGGGCCTCCGCCTTGGGTTGGGCCAGGGCGCCGCAGTCCAGCGGGTAGTCGCAGAGCAATACCGGATGCGCCTGGCCGAGACGGGGTTCGATGGACAGGGCGATGGTCTCGTCAAAGCGGTCCTGGGCCAGCGCCGCCGCCATGCTCATTGGCGCGTAGCGGTCGAAGGCCTCTGCCACTGTGAGGCGCTCCCAGGGTGGGCTGAGATCGATGCGGCGGCCTTGATAGTGCAGCAGCGGGAACTGCGCCGGACGGCATGCCGCCGCCACGGCGCACACCAGGGCCTGCGTCTGTTCCATCATGGCGACGTACTCCAAGCGGGCCTGGTACCACTCCAGCAGGGTGAACTCCGGCAGATGCCGCTGTCCCCGTTCCCCCCGTCGGTGGCAGCGGGAGAGCTGGTAGATTTTCGGGTAGCCCGCCGCGAGGAGGCGCTTCATGCACAATTCGGGAGAGGTGTGCAGATAGGCCCGACCCGCCGGCTGAGGATCGATGTGGGCCTCCGGGGCCGGAGCGGGGATCCGATTGGGCGTCTCGACCTCGAGAAACCCCTGTGCATCCAAAAAGGCGCGCGCTGCCGCCAGGGCGCGGGCCCGCAGGTGGAGGTTGGGGCGAATGCCGGTCTGACGGAAGCCCTTGGCCGAAGGGGTCACTTGGCGCCGCGCACCCGGTAGACGTCTTCGGGGCGATCCTGGAGAAAGATCTGGTGATAGGTCGTCGCATCGGCCCCTTCGAACCAATCGTAGGCCTGCTGGCGGCAGGCCTTGCAGGCGCGGATGGGCAGATGGACGGCCAGGATGTGGTCACCCCGATCGCTGCGGCTGTCGATGCGCAGCGCGCCGGCGCAGTCGGCGCAGACGACGATCTCCTCCGACTGGGCTTCTCTGATGTTGTCGGTGTCGTAGAAGATGTTGCGCTGGCGGCGGCCGCAGTCCGGCCGCCGTCGCACCTGTTCGCCGTAAGCCACGCGCTGCTGCCAGGATTCCATCACGCGATCGCAGACTTGGGCGATCCAGTCGCTCACCTCACTGGTCTGCCGAAGGCGCTCGGGATCGAAGTCGGGTTCGTTGAGGTGGCTGTAGTCCAGGCCCGCCATGGCCAGGATGATACCGGCGTTGACGTAGGGTAGGGCGCCCTCGATGGAGTAGCCCCCCTCCAGCACGGCGATGTCGGGCTTGAGGCGGGCGGTCAGCTCGGCGTAGCCCTGGGCGGTGAAGTTCATGTTGGTGATGGGGTCGGAGTAGTGGTTGTCCTGGCCGGCGGAGTTGATCACCAGTTCGGGCTGGAATTCGGCCAAGATGGGCAGAACGGTGTTGTCGAGGGCATAGAGGAAGCCCTCGCTGCCGGTCTCCGGCGGCAGGGGGATATTGATGGTGGTGCCCAAGGCGGTGGGCCCCCCCAGCTCGCCCATGAAGCCGGTGCCCGGGTAAAGGGTGCGGCCGTCCTGGTGAAGGGAGATGAAGAGGGTATCGGGATCGTGCCAGTAGATGTCCTGGGTGCCGTCGCCATGGTGGCAATCGGTGTCCACGATGGCCACCCGGCGAATGCCGTATTGCGATCGCAGATACTCCACCATGATGGCCTCGATGTTGACGTTGCAGAAGCCGCGCGCACCGTGGACCACCCGCTGGGCATGGTGGCCGGGCGGGCGCACCAGGGCAAACCCCCGCGCCACTTTGCCGGAGAGGACCGCCTCGGCGATGGTCTTGGCCCCGCCCGCGCTGATAAAATGGGATTCGGTCATCACCGCTTGGGGTTCTGGCACGCAGAAGTGGACCCGGCGGACATCGGCTTCCGTCACCAGATCGGGTTTGAGTTCGACGATACCCTCGATGTCCAACAGCCCCTCTTCGAGGACCTGGTCCTGGGTGTAGAGCAGTCGCTCCTCCCGCTCGGGGTGGGTGGCGCTGATGGCCCAGTCGTAGGCCGGGAAGAAGACCAGCCCGGTTTGATGTTCGGCACGCAGCATGCGTTCTCTCCGCTGTTTGGGGCCTGCGCTTACCTGTCCGGCGGCGTAGACGCCGCCACCGGGTCGAAGCCCTCGATCAGGCCGGGCTTGACCTGCACGCGCACCCGCAGGTTCTTGCCGGTGGTGTGGAAGCCGCGGACCATGTTGAACTGTTGCTTCGCGATGATCTCCGTCTCCAGATTGGCCGCGTCTGCCCCTCTGCGGCGGGCCTTTGCGCGCAGCAGCGTCAGGGCGGTGGCCACAGCGTCCTCCAGGCCATAGTCGCCGGAGATGTTTTCGACAAAGTCCTCGCCGGGCGCCATGGCGATCTCCTGCTCGGTGTCCACGAAAAGGACCACCTCGCAGGTGGTACGGGCCAGTGCGGCACCGATGGCGTTGGCCACCGTCCAGCGAGGCACGACATGGACACCTTGGTGGCAAAGCCCTTTCAGACGATCGGCGAATTGCGCCGCCGGCCCCCCCAGCACGAGGATGTGGTCGGGGACAATGCGGCTGCCCTGGTAGAGTTCGTGAACGGTGTAGACCGGTTTGCGGTTGATGCCGGCCACCATCTCTTCGGCGGCGGCCAGGATTTGGCGGCAGGCCTGGTCGAGGACCTTCTCGGCGAGACGGTGCAGCGGCAGCGCGAGGCTCTCCGCCAGGGGCGTCAATCCCGTCGCGGCGCGCTGGCGGTCGCCCCGCTCGCTGAGCCCCAGGACCACCATGGCATCGGTGGGGGTGGGCACGGGGCCGCCCAGGGACATGGGAGCGCCCAGCCGCTGGGGCCCCACCCGCAGGTCCCCCCCCTCCACGCGCACGGCGCTGTCCCCACCCACGCCAATGGAGAGGGTCTGCAGCGCCCGGATGAGGGTTTTGTACTCGCCGATCTGAATTCCCTGGGGGGCCAAGAGGGGGACGCCGTCGATGAGGATGGCCATGTCGGTGGTGGTGCCGCCGATATCCAGCAGCAGACTGACGCCTGTATTGGGGGCCGATGCCAGGGCGCCCATGACGCTGGCCGCCGGGCCGGAGAGAATGGTCTGGGCGGGGGTCTCCACGGCGCTTTCAAAGCGCATGTTGCCGCCGTCGGGTTTGAGCAGGCGGATCGGGACGGTCAGTCCCTTCTCCCGCAGAGAGCGTTGCACCGCTTCGAAGAAATCTTTGTGGACCGGATAGACCGATGCGTTCAGAAAAGTGGTGGCGATGCGCCTGGGAAAGTTGAGATCGCCGCTGATGCGGTGGCCGAGAAAGAGGGTGTCAAAGCGGTCGGCCAGAAGATCGGCGATGGCCAGCTCGTGATCGGGGTTGCGCGGAGAGAACTTGCCCACTACGCCCACCTGCCGTATGCCGGCCCCCTGCAGCTGGTCGGCAACGCGGCGGATCTCATCGGGATCGATGGGGTGTATCTCCCGGCCACGATGGTCCATGCAGCCCGCCACGGCATAGTAGGCCTCATTCGTGCGAAAGAGGTTGGGATCGATCCCGGGCCCGGAAGAGACGATCATGCCGACCGGCGCGGTGCGTTTTTGAATGATGGTGTTGGTGGTCAGGGTGGTGCTGAGGACCGCTCGTTGAATGCGGGCCGGTTCGATATCCGCCGTGATTTGGTCCAGCGCCTTGAGAATGGTGCGGAATAGGTCCTGGGAATCGGTGGGAACCTTGACCTCCCGCAAGAGGCCCTTTTCTCCCAAAAGGACCACGTCGGTGTGCGTTCCACCAACATCCAAGCCGATGATCATAGGTCCGTCCCGGTTCAGGTAAGGTCGTTGGCGCCCCGCCGGCGCTATGGATGGTGGTCAAAGACGGCGGTGGCAGTGGTGTCGTTGGGGGCGATCCCCCGCAGGAATAGGTCTCGAAGTGCCCGTCGCTTCACGAAATTTAAGCGATAGGCGGATGCTTGTCAATATGGTCGCCAACCCCCGGAGCGCCGCGACGGACCAGCGAAATTACCGTTGACTGGCGGGGCCACAATCGTTAACTATACTCGTTTGTAGATAGTTGACGAGATGAGCCTTCCACGGGGAAGGTTTTTTTTCGCACCTGATGCGACCCTTTACCGAGATGTGGAGCGATGATCCAACTGATTCGAGGCTTCCGCGACATCCTGCCCAGTGACGTGCCGCTTTGGCAACGCATCGAACAGACCGCCGTCGAACTCTTCGAGGCATACGGGTTTGCCGAGATCCGCATTCCCATCATGGAGAAGACCGAGCTGTTCGCCCGCAGCATTGGTGAAACCACCGACATCGTCGAGAAGGAGATGTACACCTTTGCCGATCGGCAGGGTGCCAAGCAGAAAGCGGATGAGCTGCTCACCCTGCGTCCCGAGGCCACGGCCTCCATCGTGCGGGCCTACATTCAACACAAAATGTATGCCGGGGATCCCCTGCACAAATTCTACATGACGGGCCCCATGTTCCGCCGTGAACGCCCACAAAAGGGTCGCTACCGCCAGTTCTACCAGATTGACGCCGAAATCTTCGGCACCGGTTCGGCATACGCTGACGTGCTGCTCATCTCGATGCTGACGGAACTGCTGCGGCGTCTCGGCGTTGACGATACCAAGGCCCACCTCAATTCCCTGGGCTGTCCCGAATGCCGGCCCGCCTACCGGGAGACCCTGACCGCCTATATCGATGCACGGGCCGACCGGCTGTGTGAGGATTGCCAGCGCCGCAAGACGCGCAACCCGTTGCGGGTGCTGGATTGCAAGGTGACCGCCTGCCGGGAGGCGATGACCCAGGCCCCCGAATTGATCGATCATCTTTGCGACGCCTGCCGGGACCACTTTGCCATTGTGACCGAAAGCCTTGCCGATCTCTCGGTGCCCTACGTACTGGACAAACGTCTGGTGCGCGGTCTGGATTACTACACCCGCACCACCTTCGAAATCCACACCGAGGCGCTGGGTGCCCAAAGCGCCGTCGCCGGCGGGGGGCGCTACGACGGCCTCGTCGAAGCCCTGGGCGGGCCCTCCATCCCGGCCAGCGGTTTCGCCATCGGATTCGACCGCCTGGCCGAGATCGTGGCCCAGAAACAACCGGCGGCGGTGCCCGCCCCCGCCCTCTTCATCGCCCCCATCGGAGAGGAAGCACGTGCGCGCGCCTTCCCCTGGTTCATCGAACTGGGCCAGGCCGGCGTGACCTGCGATATCGAGATGGGCGGCAAGAGCCTCAAGGCGCAGATGAAACGCGCCAACCGCATCGGTGCCGCCCACGTCCTCATCGTGGGCGAGACCGAGCTGGTCCAAGGGGCCGCCATCCTGCGGGATATGAACACCAAAGCGCAACAGGCGGTGCCGCTGGAGCGGATAGTGGCCACCCTGGTCGCGGAACTCGGCTGACGCCGATGCCGGAAGTAATTGACCCAATCTGCCGTTCTTCACGGCAAACGGAAGCAGTCGAAAGGAGCAAGATTCGTGGCTGACTTACTCGGAGAGATGCGCAGGAGCCACCATTGTTGCGAACTGAGTGCCCAGGACGTGGGCCGCGAGGTCGTCCTCATGGGCTGGGTCCAGCGCCGGCGCGACCATGGGGGCGTGATTTTCGTCGATTTGAGAGACCGCCGCGGGATCACCCAAGTGGTGTTCAACCCAGAACTCAACGCCGAGGTGCACGCCAAGGCGCACGCCATCCGCAGTGAATACGTTCTCGCCGTTCGCGGCAAGGTGGAACCGAGACCCGAAGGGATGGTCAATCCCAATCTGGTCACCGGCGATATCGAAGTGCTGGTCAGCGAGCTGCGCATCCTCAACGACGCCCAGACCCCGGTCTTCATGATCGAAGACCAGATCGACGTTTCCGAATCGATCCGCCTCCAGCAGCGCCACCTGGACCTGCGACGACCGCGTCAGCAGCGCAATATCATTACGCGGCACCGCGCCGCCGCCGCCATTCGCAGCTACCTCAACGCCAACGACTTCCTCGATATCGAGACCCCCTTTCTCACCCGCAGTACGCCGGAAGGCGCCCGCGACTATCTGGTGCCCAGTCGGGTCAATCCGGGTCAGTTCTACGCCCTGCCCCAGAGTCCCCAACTCTTCAAGCAATTGCTGATGATCTCCGGCTACGATCGCTACTATCAGATCGTGCGCTGCTTCCGTGATGAGGACCTGCGGGCGGACCGGCAACCGGAGTTCACCCAGATCGACATGGAGATGTCCTTCGTGGGAGAGGCGGACGTCATGGCCACGGCCGAGGGGATGGTGGCCCATACCTTCCAGGAGGTGCTGGGCAAACCGCTCGACACGCCCTTCCGCCGCATGACCTACGCCGAGGCCGTTGACCGCTATGGGCTGGACAAACCCGACACCCGCTTCGATCTGGAGCTCAAAGACCTGTCGGAGATGATGGCCACTTCTAATTTCAAAGTCTTCGCCAGCGTCGTCGCCAAAGGCGGCATCGTCAAAGCCCTCAACGCCAAGGGCTGCAGCAGCTTTTCGCGCGGCGAGATCGATCAACTCACCGACTTTGTGGCCGTCTACAAAGCCAAGGGGCTGGCCTGGATCAAGGTCAAGGCGGACGGTTGGCAATCCCCCATCGCCAAGTTCTTCAGCGACGCTGAAAAGGCCGCCATGACCGAGCGGCTCGATATGGCCCCCGGCGACCTGGTGTTTTTCGTGGCCGATCAGGCCAAGGTCGCCAACGAAGCCCTGGGACACCTGCGCAACCACCTAGGTCAGAAGCTCGGCCTCATCGATGAGAGCGCCTTCCATTTTCTCTGGGTGACCCACTTTCCCATGTTCGAGTACAACCCGGACGAGAAACGCTACGAGGCATTGCACCACCCGTTCACGGCGCCGCTGGAAGCCGACTACGATCTCATCGAGAGCGATCCCACCGTTGCCCGTTCGCGGGCCTACGACCTGGTGCTCAACGGCTTCGAGATCGGCGGCGGCAGCATCCGTATCCATGACATGGATCTCCAACGCCGTGTCTTCAGCGCGCTGGGGATGGCGCCAGACGTCTATGAGGAGAAGTTCGGCTTTCTATTGGCGGCGCTCGAATCGGGCGCTCCGCCCCACGGCGGGATCGCCTTCGGCTTCGACCGCCTGGTGATGCTGATGTGCGGCGAGTCTTCTATCCGCGACGTGATCGCCTTTCCCAAAACCCAGCGGGCGTCCTGTTTGCTCACCAACGCCCCCTCGACGGCGGCCAAAAGCCAGCTGGACGAGCTCAACCTGCGGGTCAAAGCCACCGTGTCGGCCGAGGCCGACTGAGGCTTTGCGGGGATGCACGCGCGTCCCGGCTGGTTCCAACTTTTGCCTTGACATGCCGGCTGGCTTCCACTATTAAGCAGGCTTTCCGATCCTCGGTAGCTCAATCGGCAGAGCGGGTGGCTGTTAACCACTAGGTTGTAGGTTCAAGTCCTACCCGAGGAGCCAGTCAACACTCTCAGCGAACCGGAAATCACCACCTGGTTCGCTGAGTTTTTTTATGGGCAACTGAAGGTTTGGCTGCTGGAAAAATGATATCGGGCATTGAACTGATGTTGAATAATTCTGAAGTAACTGTTTCACGGTCAATGTATTCAATCGCCTGTTGAAACATAGAAGCCTTAGAGCGAAGTTTATATTCCCTAAACGCCTTTTGTATCGCAAGAACACCTTGCTTTTCATCCTCTTCAGCCAAATTACATAAGCAGAATTTTTTCTCTCCGTCATAGCCCATTGGAAATGTTACCCTAAAGCGATCAGCCTCAGAAATTTCCTCCTCCGCTGTAAAATTCCTCCTTCATTATTACATGAAGGTGGTTACAACCAAATTTATATCTAAGTACCTAATCAAGGACCTTCCTCTAGTAGCTGTGCATGGCATCCTCGGCAAGCTTCGGGGGCGAAAAGCGTATGGGTGAGATTGTTGCGCTCCTGATGACAGCTAATACACATCTGATGTATGGCATTGGGATAGTGTTCCAGGACTTCTTCCTGAGAGGTTTCCGCCAGGATTTGGCCGCGAAGAAGCCCCTCCAGATAATGACAGTCTATACAATTATCTATCTCATCGCTGGGTCTGAAGTCCTTCAGCGGCTCGCCGCTGTCGTCGTGATGGCATTGACCGCATTCCAGTTTATAGTCATCAACATGTTTACCATGTGTAAAGGACACCGGTCCCCGGTACACAGTTTCAAAATCGTTTAAGCTTTTCGAAGACTCTTCGTAACCGTCGAAAACAATCAAAGGAGGAAGAATATCTTCTGCAAAAAGGTTGACGGCTGGTAGCATGAATAGTCCTAAAATGGTGAACGCTGCCGCTAAAATCTTAGTTCGCTTAATGGCTCTATATTCTCCGGTCTTCATTTTTTTCTCGCCTTTACCATTTAAATGCCTATGCTTCGGTAGCCAAAGGGTGCGAGCTCCAGATCCCAGAAACGTTCGGGATCAGGATTCCCTTGATAATAGTCGCTCCATTGCATTTTCGTGTAGGGGCATACACTCATGCATTTGGCACAGCCGCTGCTGCCTGATTCAATCCACCATCTGAGGCACTTCTTTCCATCGGTATACCATTTCAGAGCGCCTGGATTTCCAGTAGGTGCGGATGGGGTGAACGTTCTTTCACGGTCCGGGCTGATGGCACCGGACGGACACTTTTTTGCACAAATGCCGCATGAAGTGCAGTATTCCGTCACACCAAAATCAATGGGAGCGTCTTTGACCAGAGGCATATCGGTCAGAACTTTGGCAATGCGTACATGTGGGCCAAACCACGGTGTAATCATATATCCCATTCTACCAAGCTGGCCCAGACCGGCATCAATGGCCATCGGAACGGACAAGCCCGTACCATTCATACTGGGAATGGCGTTGTATCCCATCGACCTGATCGCCTCCGCCAGAGCCACAGCCGTGAGTCCCATGCGACCGTAACCAATGCCTACAGATCCCATGGTCTGCGTCGTGGATGGTCCCAGCTGGGTTGAAGCATGGGGCATGGCAACCACAAACATAATGGCATTCTTAACACTCTGGGGAATCACCAACTCAGATTCCGACTCCTCAGGATGGGTGACATCTTTAAAAACGATGGGTTTGGTGATGGGTTTGCCCGGCTTGGGGATGTTTCGGCAGGTGGTTGCATAGATCCAATTACGGTTGATTCGACCGATTTTCGTCATGTCCGCCCCGAATAAACGGGCCATCTGTTTGACCTTTTTGGTCAAATCTGCAGGATCGGGATCCTGCAACGGATGTTCGTATAAGTCCTTTGGCACGAACAAGGGATTCCAGCTCAGGTTCCCCATGTTCTCATGCCCTTCACCATATGGGCCGACCATATTGTTCCAAGTACCTGCACCGAAGCTGAAAGCCAGATGGGCACGTGCTTCATCCATACTTTTGACCTTGACGCCGTGACCGATGTGAGAATCCTTAACAGCCCTCTCCAAATTTTCTATCAAAGGTTCGAAAAAGGGGGCACCGATCTCCATACTTACCTGCTTGAATGCCATGTTTTTCTGGTCAAACCTGCCAAGTTCCGGTTTGCATTTATATATCTGTTTGGCGTTGGAATTGAGTTCTTTGATTTCAAATGCGGGTGGTTTAAATCCGCTTTTGTCCAAAGCTGACCCTATCCTTTCAGTTTTGGTATCCCGCACTGGTGTGTAAGCGCAACCGGCTGCCAGCGCACCGGTTGCCATTCCCATCATGCCCAAGAACCGTCTGCGTGAAAAACCTGCATTTATTCGGTCCTTTATTCTGGAGTTTATCATCTTGTCCCTCCCTTTACCGTACTGTGTTAAGCCGAAGGGGCAAATAATCCGGCAAAGATTATTATAATCCCAAACAAAAGCCCAATAGTGACATTAAGGTTAAGCTTTTTTGACCCAACTTTTTTTATCCAGTCTCGATTAAAGTAAATATGTAGGGCGGTAAGTAGTAAAAATAAGAATGAGGATAGAATATGAATGACCTTCCAAGATTTTATCGAAAGGCCAAAAACGACAAAAGATAGGGGGTCAATCCCGGATTCAAGCGAATGCATCTCCGGGAACTTCAACATTAAAATGAATCCTGAAGACGCAATAACACAGGAGATGACATATAATTTATAGGTGGTGGCACTGTGAATTTTTGGTTTCGAGGTATCTTTCTCTATCATGGCTTCTCCCATCTTTTTAATAGTCTTTTAAAGGCATGTAACGCTATCAAAGCATGGTTCGAAGACCGAAAAAGAGCACATCGACA
>JAAUYD010083790.1_pt1 | contig 10402 bp, 10 predicted proteins | sample 7278101 | NCBI WGS metagenome assembly JAAUYD01 (sample SAMN14350128, study PRJNA611818) | marine sediment metagenome | isolation source: surface marine sediment (0.6m) | place: French Polynesia: Moorea | collected 2018-08
ACTCAACGCTCTTAACCCGCGCACGTGACTGGCTCCGCAACGCGCTGCTCTCTACCCCACAATAATTTTAGTAATTTCATCTGTACTTCACCAGACTGAGAAAGGCTATATAACAACTCAATTGGATTCAAGTTAAGCGTCGTAAAAGACGGGAAAACTTACTTTAGGAATTGTTATTTTATGTTCTTTTATATACTTCACTAGCTTCGTATATCTTACCAGCATTAACTAAATTATGGAGAAACTTTTCTATATCTGCTTTTTGCAGTTCAGAATTAGCCAAAATCAAACGAATGATAATCTTACCTTGATGATGAGCATAGTTAACAAAAGTTTCTCCTGAGTTAATTAATATTTGACGTATTTCTAAATTAAGCTTGTCTAATGCACTATCATCAAGCTTTATTTTTGTAGGAATATAACGAAAACAAATATTCAAATATTTTGGTTCAGCTATCAATTCTAAATTGTCACAACTGCGGATATACTCTGTTGCATAATTAGCAAGCTCAAATAAACTATCTATCTGTTTTTCATAACCTTTTTTACCGTAGTATTTCCAACACAGCCATAATTTTAGTGCATCTACTTTCCGACCACATTGTAATGAAATCTGACCCAAATTATAGGACTCATTTTCATTATCATGAAATAAATAATCTGTACCTCCTCCAGAACAAACATTTTTCAATATTCCTTTATTTTTGACTAAAATAGCTGAACAAATTAAAGGAACTCCCATTAACTTATGGGCATCCCAAGTAAAAGAATCAACTAATTCACTTCCTGCTAATAAATCCTTGTATTTTTCACTAAATAAAACAGGACCTCCCCAAGCACCATCTACATGCAGCCACAATCTATATTTCTGGGTAATTTCTGCAATAGCAGGTAAAGGATCGAAAGCTCCTAAAACAGTAGTTCCCGCAGTTGCACCAACAAAAAAAGGTGTTTTATCCTCTGATAAACTCTGTTGAATTCCAGCTTCTAATTCTTCTGGAATCATCCTCCCATCAACATCAGACTTAATTTTAACTAAATTTTCGATTCCGATTCCTAACAAATTAGCAGCTTTGGAATAAGAATAATGAGCCTGTTCGGAAACAAATGCTACTAACTGATGATTACCCAACCCCTTAAATTTAGCTTCAGGTAAAACTTGATGTCGTCCACAAAGCATTCCGATCAGATTAGCATTACTTCCCCCCGTCACCATCAAACCTTCACCTTGATTAAACCCCACTAAACTGTTCAAATGTTTAATCAATTCCATTTCCATCAGAGTAGCTACTGGTGCAACATCATAGGTGTGCATTGTCGTATTAGTTGCACTTGTCACCATTTCTGCTAATATTCCCGGAATACTATATCCACTAAAAAGTAAATTGAAAAATTGAGTGCTACCTGTTCTGACACTATATTGAAGGTAAGATTCTATTACAGGAATTAACTCTTCTAAACTAACCCCATCATCTGGTAAAGTTAAATCGAGTTTTTCCTTAAGAACATTAGCAGTTTGATAATTAACGACTTTTGTATCTGGATGCAAATTACTTTCTAAATATTTGAGAATTAGGACAACTGCTTTATTCAGTATTATTTCTGTATCTTTCATAATATTTTTATGTTTTGCTTAAGATTTCAATTGTCTAAACTACTAAATCAAGTTGTTAATTATCAAAAAAAACATAGGAAAAATCATAATTGTTGTGTAAAAGTAATACCATAATGGGGCGCTAAATAGCAATGTTACTATACACATAAAACCTACATGAGCTAAAGGGTAAACACATATAGCATTTTGCAAGTAAATGAGGTACAAAAATAAATTGTAAAACTATTGTAGAACGGGCATCCTTGCCCGTCCGACTGTACCTCATAAAGATAAAATATGCTGTAATTTTGAGCAAGTGATAAGTAGAGGTGTACTCCAAGCAATGCTAATAAACTATATAGCTATCTAAATAGACATCTGGTGGAAAAGAATGTTCGGTGACGTTGCAATGCAACGTCACCGAACAAGGGTTTTGGACAATGCATATTTAATTTTCACGCCTATGTCTAATGATTGGAGTAGGAATTGGTTGAAAATGTATCATTATTATGCAGATTTATTTCTATACCTGGAGGTATTGACAAAATTCACTCCTTTTTAACTTGTTACGAATAGGTAGTCTTTGATTTAATGGCACGATAAAATAAAAGCAAGACAAGGGAGATAATAGATAACTATTGATTGTTAACTGATATCAAATGGTTTCTCCCCGTCAATTAGCTTTTATTGCCTTGCGAAATGTTCACAAGGGGGCTTATGTAGATGTAGCCTTAGACAGAGTACTGCAAAAATTTGATTTGGCTGATAGCGATCGCCGTCTGGTGACAGAATTGGTTTATGGGTGTACGAGAAGACAGCGCACCCTTGACGCAATCATCGACCAATTAGCTAAAAAGAAATCCCACCAGCAACCAAAAGATTTACGGACAATTCTCCATCTCGGTTTATACCAACTCTGTTTTCAAGCCAGAATTCCCCCCAGTGCTGCTGTCAATACCACGGTGGAACTAGCGAAAGAAAATGGCTTTTCGGGACTAACGGGTTTTGTCAATGGCTTATTGCGTCAGTATGTCCGACTGGTGGAAGAGGAGAGGGGGAGAGGGGGAGATAAGGGAGAGGGGGGAGATAAGGGAGAGGGGGGAGATAGGGGAGAGGGGGGAGATAGGGGAGAGGGGGAGGAAATATGCAATTCCCCAGTCCCTAGTCTCCAATCCTCAATCTCGTTGAAACTACCGGAAAACCCGGTGGAATGTTTGGGTATTTTACATAGTTTCCCGGACTGGATTATTGAAGTGTGGTTGGAACAGTGGGGTTTTGCACAGACGGAACAATTGTGTGCATGGATGAATCAAACCCCAGCCATTGATTTACGGATTAACCCTTTGCGTGCTTCGGTTGAACAAGTCCAGAAGGCTTTGCAAGCTGCTGGTGTGGAATGTAAACCTCTTCCCCATCTGCCCCAAGCTTTGCGATTACTTGGTAGTCCCGGTGCAATTAAAAATTTACCTGGTTTTAGTGATGGTTGGTGGACTGTACAAGATAGTAGTGCCCAACTTGTGGGTTATTTACTCGATCCTCAACCGGGAGAAGTGGTGATTGATGTTTGTGCTGCACCGGGAGGGAAAACTACCCATATCGCGGAATTAATGGGGGATACAGGGACAATTTGGGGGTGCGATCGCACGGCTTCCCGACTGCGTAAACTCCAGCAAAATGCCCAACGCTTGCATTTACAGTCTATTCAAATTTACACTGGTGATAGTCGCAATTTACCCCAATTTGAGAATACAGCCGACCGGGTGTTATTAGATGCACCCTGTTCGGGATTGGGAACTCTCCACCGTCACGCTGATGCACGTTGGCGACAAACACCAGCAAATGTCCACGAATTATCATTATTGCAACAACAATTATTATCACATACGTCAACTTTTGTCAAGAATGGAGGTGTGTTGGTGTATGCAACCTGTACTCTACATCCAGCAGAAAATGAAGCTGTGATTGCCAAATTTTTGGCTGAAAATCCAACTTGGCAAATTGAACCTCCTAGGCTGGATTCCCCTGTGGCTTTTTATTCTACTTCCCCAGGCTGGATCAAAGTTTTACCCCATCAACGGGATATGGATGGTTTTTTTATGGTGCGGTTAAGAAAAACCAATCATTAATGGTTCAGAATATATGTGATTGTAGAATTAGTTACGTAATTGGTAATTGGTAATTAGTAATTGGTAATTACCAAAATTTACTCTATTACCAATTTGGAATTTTAGTCATTAATCATTAAAAAATGAAAAAATGATTTTCTCAAAATTGCAAAAACAAATCAAAAAGGACAAAAAAATGGTTAATAGTTCTCACGTCAAAAACTTAGTAAAAATCTTAATTGGAGCTGCTTGGCTGGATGGTAAAATTCAAGTAGAAGAAAGGGAATATCTACGTAAAATAGCCGAGGAACAAGGCTTGAATGATGACCCAGAGATTAAGCCTTGGCTTTATGAATTGCGAGTTGTTAAGCCAGAACAATGCTATCAGTGGGTAAATGAATATTTAGGAAATAAGCCCACAGAGGAAGATTACCAACAATTAATTCAAGCTATTAGCGGCTTAATTTACAGTGATGGTGAAGTAGCTATGGAAGAAGCAAAATTGTTAACGAAGTTGCAAGAATTATCTCACGAAAAAGAGTCAAGCCACTCTGGTTTGAATTCTTTATTGAAAAGGATTCAAAAGCTATACCGTCGTTGGATTGAGGTGCAAAATTAGTTAGGACTGGGGTGATGGGGAGAGTGGGGAGATGGAAAGATGGGGAGAGTGGGGAGATGGAAAGATGGGGAGAGTGGGGAGATGGAAAGATGGGGAGAGTGGGGAGAGTGGGGAGAGTGGGGAGATGGGGGAGTAGGAGGACAAGGAAGACAAGGAAGACAAGGAAGACAAGGTGGGATTAACAATTCATCAGTTCTAATTCCTAATTCCTAACTCCTAATTCCAAACTCCAAACTCCTAATTCCTAATTCCTAATTCCAAACTCCTAATTCCAAACTCCTAATTCCAAACTCCTAATTCCAAACTCCTAATTCCAAACTCCAAACTCCAAACTCCAAACTCCAAACTCCTAATTCCTAACTCCTAATTCCAAACTCCAAACTTCTAATTCCTAATTCCAAACTTCTAATTCCTAATTCCAAACTCCTAATTTCAAACTCCTAACTCCAAACTCCAAACTCCTAATTTCAAACTCCTAATTTCAAACTCCAAACTCCAAACTCCAAACTCCTAATTTCAAACTCCAAACTCCTACCTCCAAACTCCAAACTCCTAACTCCAAACTCCTAACTATTCCTGATTTTTTTCTTCGTCGAGTCCAGGAATAAAGTTGGGACGATCTTTATTTTCCCAACCGGGGGGACGTTTGGAGTTGTACCAAGCAATCGAACCAATAGTCACAGCTGCAATAAAACCCACCACATAGACCAATGTAAAAGCTAAAGGAAATTGGTTCCCCGCTGCTGTCACCCCTGCTTCCATTAATAAAAACATGAGTATATTCTCCTAGTGTAACCAACACTTATTAGAACAGTATTACAAAAATTTACTCATTTGAGAGAGAAATACTATGAATCTATCTAATTAGGACTGTTTGAGTTTGCGCTTAAGAATTGAATTTGTGCCTAAAATACCAAAGGCTAGCAGACCGATGGTAGAAGAAGAATCGGGTACTCTCACCAAGCTAAGTTTGTTAATGGCAAATGTTTTTTCCGGTTCAGAGGAACTATAGACTAGAGTTTTAATGTTGGAAGTGTGACTCACAACCCCTAGAAATATTGCGGAATTATCTAGTTCTAGGGAAGAGGTTCCAGGCTGTGCAAAAGTTCCTAAAAGATGATTATTTTCGTCAAAAGCTGAGATAAAAACAGTAAAATTGGCAGTGTCGTCTACAGCTATCTGAGTTCCCGCACCAGTAACAGGAGTATCAAATGTAATCGTTAAAGGACTTGCATTCCCCAAAACTGGAAAAGTTGTGGGAAAAAAAGCAACATTTAACTTGCTTGAGAAACCAGGTTTATTAAATCAAAAATTAGGCTGTTTGCAGTTAACTATTTTCAATAAACCCGGTTTCTGTGTTCTTGTTGAGGTGAATTTATATCTGAATGGAGAAGTATGTGTGATAATATTTACTTTATTAGTTTATTTTATTTGCCAAAAAATTATAGGATGAAAGGGAGATTATCTTGCTAACAACTGGGAACAAGGCTGATTGACTGACAAATCGTTTTGATGTAGCTTGGGTTTGATGCTTCAACCCAACAACCGCAACCGATTGCGTTGGGTGGAGGGACGACACCCAACCTACGAAATTTCAACACTTCCAAGACTTTTGTCAGTCAACCAGGGAAGGTATATTTACACAATTGAATAAACTATTATTTTACAATCTAAACACTCTCTAAGATTATGGCTTGTTCTGCCACCCTCAACCAACTAATTGACGTTCTCAATGCCAAGGCTGCAAACTTATCAACAGCAGCCTTAGGACAATTAAGTCAAGGTATCCAAACAGATACCCGTATCATCAAGCCAGGAGAAGTGTTTGTGGCTTTACGGGGGGAGAAGTTTGATGGACATGAGTTTGTCTGTTCTGCCATTGCTAAGGGTGCTTTAGCAGCAATTGTTGATTTTGATTATCAAGATCCACAATACCCAATTTTGCAGGTAAAGGATACTCTCAAAGCGTATCAACAAATTGGCAGATGGTGGCGTGATCGCTTTAATATACCAGTAATCGGGGTAACAGGTTCTGTCGGTAAAACTACTACTAAGGAACTAATCGCCGCTGTTTTGGCAACCCAAGGACGAGTCCACAAAACTCATGCTAATTTTAACAATGAAATCGGTGTCCCCAAAACTCTCCTAGAACTATCTACAGACCATGATTTTGCTGTCATTGAAATGGCGATGCGGGGAGTCGGACAAATTGCAGAATTAACACAAATAGCACATCCAAATATTGGTGTAATTACTAATGTAGGTACAGCACACATCGAATTATTGGGTTCGGAAACTGCAATTGCTGCCGCAAAATGCGAACTCTTGGAAGAAATGCCTACCGATGGCGTAGCAATTCTCAATTATGACAACCCCTTGTTGATGGAAACGGCAGCTAAAGTTTGGCAAGGTCAAGTTATAAGTTTCGGCTTTACTGGGGGCGATATCCACGGTAAATTAATTGATAACCACACTCTGGAAGTTGCAGGAATGCGCTTACCTCTGCCCATGCCGGGACGTCACATTGGCGCTAATTATATGGCTGCTTTGGCTGTGGCGCAAATATTGGGTATTGATTGGTCATGTTTGCAATCAGGGGTAACTGTGGATATGCCAGGAGGGCGATCGCAATGTTTTACTTTGCCCAATGATGTGGTACTGTTAGATGAGACTTATAATGCTGCACCAGAAGCTATGGTAGCAGCTTTAAATTTGTTAGCACAAACCCCAGGAAAGCGACGAATTGCTGTTTTGGGAGCGATGAAAGAATTGGGAGAGAAGTCTGGGCAATTACACAAGCAAGTCGGGGAAGCAGTACGGAAGTTAAATTTAGATGCTTTGCTGGTTTTGGCTGACTGCGCTGATGCTCAATTAATAGCTGAGAGTGCTTCAGGTATCCCCACAGAATGCTTTACTAGCCATGCAGAGTTAGTGACAGGGTTGAAGAAGTCTGTGAAAGCAGGCGATCGCATTTTGTTTAAAGCAGCGCACTCTGTAGGATTGGATCAGGTTGTGAATCAGTTACGGGCTGAAGCAAGCTAATTCAGGGACTTGCAAATAAAAATATCCCAAAATTTGATAGTGGTATAGGCATCTTTGCCTGTGTGTGAGGGCAGGCAAGGATGCCTACCCCACAATATGAGATAATTTATTTCTTGCTATTCCCCCACAGGTAATGGTAACGCCGTTTGATTAGGCAAGAATAAATAAGCCTAAAATGGTACATAACGACATAAATTGGACAAGTTATGTACCTTACTCCGATTGAAGCGCAAAAACGTTATGGATATCATCGTCGAACTTTGAGCAGGTGGGCTGACGATGGGAAAATTGATTTCATCAAGTCACCTGGGGGACACCGCAGATATTCCGTTAAATCGCTGGAACGCGTCATATCTCAAGAAGATATTCGACCTGTTATTTTATACGCCAGAGTGTCAACCAAAACCCAACAAGATGATTTAGAATCGCAGATTAAATACTTAGCTAAAAATTATCCAAACTGCCGATGTTTCTCAGAATATGGTTCTGGAATGAATTTTAAGCGCAAAAAATTTATCAGTATTATGGAGCGCGTTGCCAAGTCACAGATAAAGACAATTGTTGTAGCCCACAAAGACAGGTTATGCAGGTTTGGCTTTGACTTTGTAGAGTGGTTTTGCAACCTCAATCGATGCAAAATTGTGGTTCTTAACAATGCTTATAAAACGCCACACCAAGAAATGATGGATGATTTTTTAGCGATTATGCATTCATTTAGCTCTAAGTTATATTTTTTGCGTCGCTACGAAAAAGAAATTAAACGCCATATTACGGAAACGGACAAAAAGGACAAGTAGCGATATAATATACAAAAAGTATTGGAGGTCGAGCAATGCCTAAACGCAACAAAAAAACAGACAAAATATCAACTCAAATATTACTTGTAACTAGTATGCCAGATTATGTTAAAGCTGAGTTACTGGCTACGATGCAGCGTCTAGGTGTTGTTCGCTCTGAGACTTATAACAAGCTTGGAAGTGTTAACTATTGGGGTTTAGACTGGAGAAAGGCTTACCCGCTAGTAAGGGCTTTTCGGACTCCAGAATCATTAGGACTGCCGTCAAAACTAATGGAATGGACAGTATCAGATGTTTCTAAAGCTATTAACGCTCAACAAGCTGCATGTATTGAAGCTTTGCGTAGTAACATATGGCATCGCTATCCGGGTAATGAGAACGAAAGTAAACGCAAAGACTGCTATAAAAAGCTTTCTAGTACTGAGTTTTTGACTGATTCTTTTTTGCATCGTATTGTCAGGAAACAATATCAGCGCGGTCATTCTTGGGCAAGAAATCAAATTGTTTACCAACAAGGTGGTTATACATGCAAACGTATTGACCGTTATATTTACCAATTAGAGCTAGCGGGTTTGCAGCGTGGTAAAAGGAATAGAATCATTGTTCGTTCTAACCGTAAAATTAAAGGTCAAATTCGTTTAATCCACAATCAGGATTTAGATCGTTTTGAGATTCACATGCTAGTTAATTACGGTACCGTGAGCGTCCCTAAAGAATTAAAGACAATTGGAATCGACAAAGGCTATACAGAAGCTTACTACGATTCTGACGGCAATGTTCACGGTGCAGGGTTAGGCAAGCTTGCTTCAAGAAAATCTTTAAGCATAACCGCTAAAAACCGTAACAGAGGGAAGCTCTGGGCATTGAGTCGTAAGCATAAGACAACAGACCCTGCTAAATCTGCCAGGATCTTAGAAAATAATTTAACTAGAAAAACTGAAAATCGACGCTACAGACGAGATCAGGCAGAAATCACTTCGTTAATTGGCAGTGCTTCCAGGTCTTTGTTCTCAGGACAAGTAAAAGTTTTTGCAGAAGATTTGACCAAACCTATTAAAGGTAAGCGTCAATCAAAAGCAATGTCCCGCAAGTTAAACGCATGGATGAAAGGCTACATGCGGGACTCATTACAAAAATGGGCTAACTGGACTGGTTCAGTTATCACAGAGGTTCAACCAAGTTATACATCGCAAGTTGACTCCGTAACTGGCACCTTGTTAGGAGCGAGGAAAGGAGACAATTTTATCAGGTTTACTGGGGGTGTATTACAGGCTGACCTAAATGCTGCTAGGAACATCCTTGTTCGTGGTGCTGATAAGGATATTACGCGCTTTATGCGTAAAGAGGAAGTACAAGCAGTATTAATACGCCGCACCGCGTGTTTTTTGAAAGGATTGGGGTTTACTTTGGTAGAAGCTGTTGAGCTTGGATGGCTTGATTCTAAGCATACCAAAAGTAAGGCTTTCAAAAAGCTGGCTAGTGGGAGCTAACCAACGTCTAGAAAGATGGGTGGGAGGTTCAACTCCTATTACCGTTTACCACCCCTCACTCAGACAACAATTTTGTACCGTTTTATGCATTTTTATCGCATTTTACGAGTCTCCCAAATAGCTGAAGTAAACCAAGACTTGACTCTGGGTAGACGCTGTTAGCGTCTGCCTCGGTTTCTCCATGTTTGTTGAGAATGGTGCAAGATATGACATGCCCATCCCACACAAGATTGTATTTGATCAAAAGTGAAAAGCTTTATAAAGAATCAACAAAAGCGCTTATACCAAATAAACAAACCCAGTTTCTACACCCTCCAGAGAGTTTTATATCTATTTTTGAAACACCCGGTTTCTTTATAAGAGTTCAAAATGTCATGAAACAATAATTTCACTATGTCACGAAACCTTGATATAAAAAATGGCAGGAAAAGACAACGGATAGCATCATTATAGCATAAAATAGGTTGCTGTAAACCCTAAAATCTCGTTCCCTGACGATGGAGAACAGTTCTTTCAAATAGCCAGATTGGCAAGAAAAGTATGATTTTGGAAATTTTAACAAAATTTTACAATTAAAGGGGAGAATGAAAATTTTTCTGATATCAAGTCCGACTAATTACCCATTATATGAACTGGTGTGTTTTGGGCTGGTTGACTGACAAAAGTCTTGGAAGTGTTGAAATTTCCTAGCCCCTCCACCCAACGCAATCGGTTGCGGTTGTTGGGTTGTAGCTTGCTTCCCCGGAGGGGTAGCA
>JAAUYD010175731.1_pt1 | contig 10400 bp, 10 predicted proteins | sample 7278101 | NCBI WGS metagenome assembly JAAUYD01 (sample SAMN14350128, study PRJNA611818) | marine sediment metagenome | isolation source: surface marine sediment (0.6m) | place: French Polynesia: Moorea | collected 2018-08
AAATTGTCTTGCTGAAACCCTGGCCCTGCTATTGTCAAGGACCGCAAGATCAAAACCCACTGATCCAGCGATTGCAGAAAAATTAATCCCCATTCTTTCGGCATAGTCTTTCAAAAACCTAATAAGCGCAACCGAAACGGAGGGTCCTCTTATAGAATCGGGCATAGATGTCTCCAAGATAATACTGTAAATTAGTCCATTTTTGCACCAAAAATCAAATGATTTGCGCCGTTGATCAAGCATTCCATTAAAAAATGTCGTATTTTCTTTGCATGCCAGGCGATACTGTCGCCGCAGAAAAAAGAAAAGACAGGAGGCTGATTATGACCGCACAATCTAAATTTAGAGCTATACGCACAGTCTGTTGGGTCGGTGTCGCTGCAGATGCGCTATGGTTCGCAGCTTTAGTTTACCCCCAGTTTTACGGAATCTTGATCGGAAGACCCCAATTTCATCCAGATCTTCCATCTCGACTGGCCATGGGCGTCGGTGCATCCATGATGCTTGGTTGGACGTTGCTTCTCGCTTGGACTGCCAGGGATCCCATCGAGCGAAGGGCCGTAATGCTATTAACCGTCCTGCCAGTGCTTGCTGGACTTTCGATAGTTACGATTATTGGGTACTACAATGGAAATGCTACAAACATCTGGATCTTGGTTAAGTGTGCCTTTTTAACAATTGCCATGCTTACCGGGTATCACATGGCAAATACAATTGCTAAGGAGTATGCAGATGAAAACTACCACTGAAATATCAATTCGAAATTGGGGAGGGTGTAGAAATGAATATGAAGGGCTCAAATGTTTTTTTCACTAAGTTCAGCGCAACAAAAATTACTTTATGGAATCCTCCAGCAGCTTTTGCTCAACCGATAGGTAGTCGGCACACTCTTCAAGTGATTCCAAAATATCTATTTTAAATAGTTCATCACTAAGCATGGATTTGTAGAGATAAGAAAATCCCTTTATGTATTTTTGCGGGATAAACAATGAAATTTTAACCGGGGTATCCGGTGTGATTTGCCTGCGATGCTCATGGATCCGTGAAGACACCGTATTCAGATCTATTTTCATCTCTTCAAGAGCGGAAAGATCTACAAATCTATTAAAGACGGCAAATTTACCATCATTTTTATCATAAATTTCTATTAAAACCTCTGATAGTTCATTCAAAGTGAGTGTGCCGGACAAGTTTAAAGTGAGGAGTTTCTTTTCTTCGTTGATATTAATTGTCCACATAGGAGTCCTTTGAGGATCAGGTAGTATGAACTTTCGCCACAACCAGGGTGATATCGTCATCGGATTTAAGTCCCCTGGTATGTTGATCCAACCCATCGTAAACAGCGTCCATTATGGTGTGAGCGTTTTCTTGGGCATTGCGGCGGATGATCTCGCGAAAATTGTTTTTACCAAACATCCGGCCTTCTCTGTTGCGGGCCTCCCAAATTCCATCCGTGCCCAGCGCAATGATCTGTCCATCAAAAACACCAGCCTTTACATTTTCCTCGTATCGAAAGTCTTCCTTCACGCCGAGGGCAATTCCGAAACCAGCCAGCTCTTCAAACCTATTTTGCCGCGGATCATAAATAATTGCCGGATCGTGTCCGGCACGAACCCATTGCACGCGCTGCATGATTGGATCAATTGCTAAATAAAACAGTGTCATAAATCTGCCCGAATCCAGAACGTCTGAGGTCAAATGACGATTCATCTCGGTGATAATTTCGGATATATTTCCAGACTGTGCCGCGCGCATACGTAAAAAGGCGCGGGCAGTGGTCATCAGAAGCGCGGCATCAACCCCGTGGCCGGCGATATCACCAACCACAATACTCAAGGGCGCATTGGGATAATCTTTTTTCTCCAAAAAATCAAAATAGTCACCGCCGATCTCATCACAGGAAACATTTTTGCCTGCAACGTCCAAGCCGGGGATATTGACGCCATATTGAGGCAACAGACTTTTTTGAACCTCCGAGGCCAGGGCAAGCGCTTTCTTTTGCTCCGTCAGATCGGCCACAAAGGCCATGTTGCCAATAATTTTGCCGCTGTCATCCCTCAGCTTGCTGCCATGGATGAGGATTGGGACCTGCGTTCCATCTTTGGCCCTCAATGAGCCCTCAAAATTCCGATATTCCTTGGTCGAGGTCGTTTCGTGACCTGTTTGCAGAAATTGTCGAAACTCATGGCCCCCAAAATCGAAAGGCGTTTTACCGAGAAGATCTGCTTTTGGGAGACCGACTATTTGGCAAAATGCCTCATTGACATCGGTGATGGTCATATCTTCATTCATTAACATGAAACCTTCACCTGCAGTTGTAACAATCCGGCGATATTTTTCTTCGCTTTTTCGCAACAGGGATTCTTTGCGCTGGATTTCTTGCCGAGCCTCTTCGACTTCCTGGATGATCTTACGGTGCATCCTGGAATTAAAATCTTTAATCTCTTCTAATCGTTTACGGTATGATTCCGATCGGTTTAACTTCCTCTCCAAGAACCTGTTTTCCAATTTCAAATGCTCAATACCATATTGCGTTCTAGAATCCCCCATGATAATTGGAGCGGGAGTGTCTTCAGATACATGCGCCTTCTCAAATCCATCAATTGATTCGGTCAACCCATTGGGTTGTCCAACCAGAAGGGTCACTAAAGTGGCGCCATGAAAAAAACTCTCCTGTCCTTTTACCAGAGGGGCGATTTCGCCAAAGGAATAGAATCCAATAATAGGCAATCGCGTTGGAAGATTGTCTCTTAAAATTTGAAGCTCTTGCTCTGTTCGTGTTCCGAGAACCTCTTTGCGGAAGGCGCAGGAGAAGGCCATCGCAAAGGCAGGTACCAACTCGGGTGTTTGTTGGACTATTTGCTGAGAGGTACTTATGGTATCCTCGATAATAGCATCACGAATAGCCTCGGTAAGTTGAACTGTGGCGCCCTGCGGAATGGATTCTGTAAATGTAATACTTCCGTCCGGATTGTAATCTATCGGTGCCCGCAAATATGAATGCTTGCTTTCTTTATCGTATACTGCTAGCAGAAATTCGCGCGCTGGTTCAGAATGGTCGCCTAAATAATGCCGATAGAAGTCGACCGCCTTGATATCGTCGATGACTTTGACCTGACGACCTTCGGCCCTGGTAATTTCTGCCTGTTTGCCGATAGGCTTCCAGCTATTGGCGATTGAAAAAGAATACTCCAGGGAACCCGCGAAAATCATAATCGGTATGGCATCCGTTAAGATTTCATCTCTAAAGAACTGAACTGTCATCATTTTTTCATTCCAGAGCGTCCCGGCAGCTCCGCCGAAAACCGGGCAATCATTTCCAAGGGCCAGATTGAGTTTTTTCATGGTCGGATCAAATGATCGATTGTACCCGTCTGGAAATGCCAAGCAAATCGTCGCTCGTTTTGATAGGTTATGCGACGCTTGATCGACCGCGCTCTGCACCGCTGTACTCGGATTTTCTGAAAGCGACCGACCGACGCCGATCCCGATTTCAATATCATCTGAATAGATTAGCATTAGACTGATGGAGTCATCACTATATCCAAAACTTGATGAGAATTCACCTGCTGTGGAACAACCAACAAGATCCAATCCAGGAAATGTATCGAGGATACTATCAAGCATTAGACGATGGTCGAAATTTACTCCGGCAAAAACGATTCCGGCTTGAGGTTGACGGCCAAGTAACTTTTGTTGGCATTGTACAATCACACTATCGACTGCAGTTCTGGTGTCGATATTTTCTGATTGTCCAAGTACAGCTCTGATCATTGTTCACACTCCCTGATGCTGTAAGCATGACGAAATTCAGATTATTTGATATACCACAATAGAATCCTACCACGCCCAATGCAACTATAGGCGATCCAACCTATTTTTTAAGTGATTTTCCGACATTCCAGCATTTACCGAGAGGCGATCCCAATCCCCAGTAATGCATGCTGGCCATATCGAACAGCAATGGTCTTATTTTGGAGATATCAATTTTTCCTTCGGACATGACAGCATCATCCGCATAAGTCTCAACCAATTCACCAATGAAAATATCATGGGTCGGATAATCCAGCATATCGTGAAGTCTGAGCTCCATATTTACAGGACATTGGCGAATCATGGGCGCCGTTTCCAGGGCGCCATAAAAAACTTCGAACAGAACGGCTTTATCGGTTTTCTTACCCGTCATGATTCCGCAGTAGTCGGTTTCCACCATCAAATCCTCTGATGGCAGACAAATGCTAAAACTCTGGTTTTCTTTGATTCCGCTGTTAGAATAATGAACTTTACCGAGTCCAATGGATAGATACTGCGGGATCCCATGGTTTAAAATTCCCACGTGAGCAATTGTCAAAAAATTTGGTTTGCCGTTTACGGTCGCTCCCACAAGGGTCGTGGGCATTGGATAAAGGGCATTTACAGGTCCAATTGGATTCATTTCGTCATGTCTCCATCTTTTTACCTTATATATAATATTATGACCCCAGATGAGCGAAAAGCACTCATTTAGACGTTATTTGTTATTTGTTAATCGTTATTAGATATGGTTGAGAATCTGATCTTATATTTGTGCCATCAGGAGGATATTAAAGTAGATTTCATTCCTTTTTTAAACATTAACCAATAACGAATAACCAATAACTTCCAAAAAAATCAGCGCTCACAAATTTATGAAATCTGACTATTCAGCTTACTGCTGGCATCGTCAATCATCGCCGTTAAACTATCACCTCTTTGAAGCCCCAGCACTTTCGCATAGCGTTGGTGAAGACTTCGCCAGGCTTCTTCAATAGGTTGTCGCAGATTTTCCCCATCTTCGGTAGCAAATACATTTGAAATTTTGCCAGTTGTTTGACGGGTCAAATAACCTTTATTGACTAGTGAATCGACAAATCGAGTGACCGTAGACGGCGCCAAATGGAGCTGTTCGCACAGCTCTTTTTGGTGAATACCAGGATTATTCGTTACCAGCATCATTAGAAAGGCATGCGAAGGTGATAATCCCGTTTTTCGAAATTCTTCTTCAGCCATCCGGGTGATAACACGCGCCAATGAATTGGCCGTGAAATATAGGCAAGTGTGCAAAATGGATTTGCTGTTGGGCATCAGGCTCCCTCTAAATATTGTTTGTACATACAAATATGGATTTTTATTGGAATTGTCAAGTAAGAACAGCAATAGAATTTCTGAATTAAATGGTTTAAATGTTTAATAATTTGGGGGTTGGTGGTCAAACAAATATATTTTTTTTAAAAAAAACAACAATTTTTAGGGGTGTGACAGCCATAGATATCAAAAGGACACTTCAACAAAAACCAACAACAAAGGAGAAGGAAAAATGAAAAAAAGATTTTACACAATGTTAAGCGTTTTGACCATCGTCGGCATCCTGAGCGCACCCTTGGCCATGGCCGGTTCGGAAATCAAAGGAGATGTAAAAAATTATAACCGCGCCAGAAAGCAAACCTCTCTGGCCATTCTTGGCAGCAAGGCCTACACCGGCGCAGTCGTACTTAAAGATGCGAAAGTTAAGGGCAATGTCACCAATTACAATCGGGCCCGCAAACAGACTTCCCTGGCCATTCTTGGCAGCAAGGCTGTTACCGGCTCCATCGAATTGAAAGATGTCGATGTGACCGGCAACGTAACCAATCACAATCGTGCCAGGAAGCAAACTTCTCTGGCCATTCTCGGAAGCACGGCCGTTACAGGCAGCATCGTGGCCGATTAAATAAAATGTCCAGCACTGGTCCGATCTTCTCGGGCCAGTGCGGAAGTCAATTCATTTGTCTTTTGAGTCTCAATCATATAAATTAGGATGGGCAGAAAAATGAATAACAATCGATCCTACCTTTATAAATTTAAAGATTGCAAGCAATCGTATCTTATCATACTGATATTTACAGCTTTGATATTCATGAATGAAACCTGTTATTCGAGTGATTTGGATGACGGAATTCCAATCGATAGTGATATCCCTTATTCGGATAGCATTAAAACCGGCCACAACATTGCTTTCCTAAAAAGATCGGCCAAGAGCATGGCTGTCATCAATCCAAAGGGGGTATATCAAAGAACAGCCAAAGATGGCAGCACCAATATCGTGGGCGGTGCGTATATCGGCAAAGGATCTACCGTAAAGGGTCCCATCACTGTAATCTTCGAAGGGAAAAATATCAATAACTACGGCTTTTAAGAAGATGAATTAAAACTACTTGGGATAAACCTCAGCACAAATATGGAGGGTATAAAAAATGAAGTTATTTCAACGACAGGTTAAAAAGGCCATGACTGCGATGATTGTGTGCCTATGTTATTTTACAATTTGGGGGTGTGCTGGTTTAGATCCAAGGAATGTCCAGGTTGAGCTTGAAGAAGAACTGCCTATTCAACAAAAAACAATTTTTTACGATAGCCTGATCGACCTGGGTGAAATGACAGAGGTTTACGAAACCCAGGCATTAAATATACAGTGTACTGCTGTCACCGACGACACTGGCTCCTCAATTGCCACCAAGGCGGAAATTCCTCATGATATCACCGAGATGCTGAAAAGTGCACTTAACTCCATCGGCGGCCGCGTGACCTATATTCCGTATGCCCCCAATTATGCCGGAACGTTGGTGAACCAGCTCGGTTATCCAATCGATAAACTGGCAATTGCAGACGTCGCTATTACGGGGGGGATAACTGAATTTGATCGTGGTTTGGAAACCAAAGGAAAAAGCTTTGAGCTAGCGGTCGAAGAAACCGTTAATAACCTTAGTGACCGACCGATAGGGCTTGATTTCTCAACAGAGGGGAAATCATCGGTTGCCAATGTTACCTTGGATTTTAACCTCATTAATTTACGGACCATGGCCGGCATTCCCAGAATGCAAAGCGTAAACTCCGTTAGAGTGCATAAGGCAGTCTCCGAGCGTGAACTGGGCTTTACCATTTTGAGTCCCACCTTCGGATTTAAGGGAACCATCAAAAAAATCCAGGGCCGTCACGAGGCGGTAAGGTTGCTGGTTCAACTAAGTGTCATCCAAATCGTCGGGCGATACTTGAAGATTCCCTATTGGCGGCTATTGCCCAACGCGGAACCCGATCCTGTCGTGTTAAAAGCGTTAAAGACGGATTATGGTCAGATGAATTTCAGTGAAAAAGTGGCCATTATCCAGAAGCTACTGATATTAAACGGATATGTGGTTCCGGTGACAGGTGTACTAGACACCCAGACCAATGTAGCAATTCAAAAATTTGACAATCGCTATGATCCCGAACGGCAGAATATAAACGAGAATCTGTTTCTTAATCTTTATTTTTCTGTCCCGCTTGACGCCAAATCCACCACCTATGCCGAGCTGTCCTCTGATAATTTGCCAAGTGCTTCACAAGCCACATCCAATTTGGATCAGGATAAAATCAACGCACCGGAAGTGGACAGCATCATCGAGGCCCTCACCCCGCCGAACGGTTCGCATCGCGGCATTGCCAGGAAACAAAAAGATCGGAAAACCTCCCAAGAGAGGTTTGAGGTAGATATCAATATCCCCTTTGAATTGAATCGCTATCAATTAAACGATGACGCATTTCCATATATTCAACAGTTGGGAACAGCATTGAGCGATCCAAGGCTTAAAGGTTCAATTTTTGAAATTCAAGGTCATACCTGCAATTTAGGACGTGAAGATTATAATCTCTGGCTTTCACAAAAAAGGGCAGAAGCGGTAAAAAATTTTCTGGTTCTACGTTTTGGCTTAGCCCCCAATCAGTTGAAAGCGATCGGTTACGGTCCTAAAAAACCCAAATGGAGCAATGCCACAGAGGAGGGCCGTGCCAAAAATAGACGCGTTACGATTTTAAATACCCTCAGAAACTATGAAAAAATGATTTCACGACCATCCTTGAATATCGTTGCAAGATACAATCGCGCCGGAAAAACTAGAAATCTTCTGCCAGGAACAGCGTTGAGCTCTCTTGACAATTATTTCTTAACTTTCACGCCGGATCAATCGTGTTATGTTTACATTTTTCAATTCGATTCCCGCAAGACAGTGACGCAGCTTTTTCCCAATCCAGATTTTGCCAGGGAATCAAACCCGGTTCAATCGGGTAAGGAACATCGCGTGCCTGGCAACGAGCATGGCTGGCTTTTCTTAGACGAAAATAAAGGTGAGGAAGAACTGGTCGCCATCGCCTATCCGGAGCCTTTATCTGATCCGCTAAAAGTCGCACTTAGCTTAATTGGATATTATGATACAAAATTATTCCCTTTTCCCAGTGATGAGGAAGGGACAGCTACCAGGGGGCTTAAAGGTATCCGCCAGTCTTCTGATGACATCCTTTTTGTTTGGAGAAATAAATTTCGTCACATTGATTAACGTAAAATCCGGGGCGCACGCCACCTTGGTCGACCTTTAAAGTAAAGGAGCTAATACCTTGGATACAACGGCTTTTTGGGATGCTTTTCTTTCTGAAAAAGAAAATTTCAATTTGATGAAAAAAATCGTCGCAAGCTCGTTTCCGAATAATCCAGAAACGGCCGAAGAAGCATTGTCCTTTGTTTCAGAAAAGATACTTGTGGACAATAAAAAGCACCTCCAGGATTATGATCCGAGCCGCAATGCCAAGGCCTTTTTCTGTTTTGTCATTCGCAGAATTATCCGTGATTTTCGGGTTCAGAAATGGGGCCGTTTCAGGCCGCCGAAATCACTTTTGAAACAACCAAACTTTCTTCTGGTGCTCGTCTATAAACTATTATGCTGGGAAAAGAGATCTGAGGAAGCCGTTGTTGAAAGATTAATTGATTCGGGCAGGGATCCAGACCTTATTAAAGAGTCTATTTGGATGATTCGCGATACTTACAAAAATTGTGATAAACCAAAAATGCAAGAGGTCCCGATGGAAGATGAGGATGTCGGGGAAGAGCAACACTATCAAAACTTTGAAGAAGCATCGAAAACCGTTGGAGAAAATCCGGAAGAGAGGCTGTTTAAAAAACAAGTTCAGTATTTAGTTCAATTCATATTCCAAAATGATCATACTGAACTCCATGAAAATTATACGGTTTCTGAAAAATTTAGAAAATTAAAAAATAAATTGCAATCTAAATTCAAAGCGACAGATAAAGATCGGCTATTCCTAAGAATGGTTTATCAGGACGGCATGAAAGTGCCTGAGGCCGGTAAGCGGCTAAAATGGAACAAATGGAGATCATACGGAAAGCACAGACGACTGATAACGCAACTCAGACAACTAGTGAACATTGAAGATTTCACGTGAATCATTTTTTAATTTTTCAAATGCACAGTCACCTTTGGCTAAAAGGAGAAAATATAATGCTCAAAAAAGTATTAACAGATAGAAAAGATAACCCGGAAAAAGAGGATCGCCTCAGAGTGATGCTAGCCTTGTCTGATGAAAATCCCTCTGTTGCCGGTCCATGCCCCGATCCGAATGATATGGCTGCATTTGTTGAGGGTACTCTCAAACGGAAAAAAAACAAAGAGATCATGGCCCACCTGAACGTTTGCCATGATTGTTATAATGATTGGCTGATGGTTTCTGAAGCGATAGCGGAACCTAAAAAAGCCAGCCTGAAAAAAAGCAGCCTAGTCGATGATCTTAAAATGTTTTTTGAAGATGCAATGAGCTGGTTTAGTATTCCAAAACCAGTTTACGCTTACGGATTTGCTACGGCAGTGGCCGCCTGCCTGATAATCACCTTTTGGGCGGCAACGGGTAATAACCTCGATGATCTAATTCGAAATTCATATCCCACCAAAGTTGTGGCGGGTATCACGCAAGACGATCTGGAATTTAACAATATCTATAAACTTCCCTGGGAAAAATCCAAAACTTCATTCGGTTTTGCACCATTGCCCATCGATTCTGACACCTCCCGTGCTTTCGGAGCCGGCCTTTATTCGGCCAGGCAGGAGGTGGTGGGTGATATAGGATTCCCTTCCAATCCCGACTTCGCAGAGGAAAAACACGGTTGGCAAAAATCACCGAGGGATGTTGATTTTTGGTTAGGACGATGGAGTTACCTTTTAAGAGCTGTGTGTTTGGCGGATGACGAAATTCCCCAAGATTTCTGGCAATCACAACTTAACATTTTGGGAAAAATTCAGAAAAAATATACCGAAAGCCACAGGGAGAATAGTGAACTTCTGAAAGCGGTTAAAAGCCGGCTGGATAATATCAGATCTGTTCTAAGCATATCAGATTTGGGCAGTTTAAATCGTGAAAACCGGCGAGATATAGCAGTCGAATTAGACTATCTAATAAACGTGCTAAGCCCCCGGGATTCTAACAAAGGATAGATCCAGGGAATAAATCAGTTTGCTGGGAAATGGTGTTAATTCGGCTTCCATAACTCCCTTCGTAAGCCATCTCGCCAAGGCGGGATGGCT
>JAAUYD010038205.1_pt1 | contig 10399 bp, 12 predicted proteins | sample 7278101 | NCBI WGS metagenome assembly JAAUYD01 (sample SAMN14350128, study PRJNA611818) | marine sediment metagenome | isolation source: surface marine sediment (0.6m) | place: French Polynesia: Moorea | collected 2018-08
CTGCTGCAGAACCAGGGAAACTCCCTGAGTGCCCTCCAGGACCCCAACGCGTAGCCCTGACGTCGCGGTAGGAACGTGAAGAACGGCTATCTCAAGATCGACGTCGGCACCGCGACGCCCGAGCGGCTGGTGGGCCGGCTGCTCGAGCGCGCCGTCTCGAACGTCCGCAGCGCACGCTCGGACGGTCACCTCGAGGGGGGCGACCGTACACAGACCCTGGCCCGCGCGCTGGACATCGTCTGCGAGCTGCGCGGCGCCCTCGATCTCGAGCAGGGCGGTGAGATCGCGGCGAACCTCGACGCGATCTACGAGTTCGTGAACCACCGCCTGCTGGCGGCGAGCATCGAGAGCGGGGACCAGCCGCTCGACGACGCGCTGAAGCCGCTCGAGATCATCGCCGACGCCTGGAACCAGATGTGCGATCGCAGCGACGTGGGCGCGGCATGACCGACGTCCACGCCCTCCTCGATCAGCTCGCGGAGCAGACCTCGATCGCGCTGGATGCGGCGCGCGGCGGCGATGCGGCCGGCGTGACGGCGACGCTCGAAGCCCGTGAGGCCCTGGTCTCCCAGCTCACGGGGGCCATGGCGCAGGTGCAGGCCGAGGCGCGACGCGAGGCCGAGGCCCGCGTGGGCTCGCTGCTCGCGCTCGACCGGGAGCTGAACGAGCTGCTCCACACGCTCCAGGACGCGACGCGCGAGGCCATCCAGGCGACCCGCGCGGCCCGCGCCGCCGCGAACAACCCGAACCGCGCGCCGGCACCGGCCCGCTTCGTCTCGCAGCGCGCGTAGAGCGGAGGCGACCGCCGTGTCCGACGACGATGCGCCCCGCGGACCCAGCGTCGAGATCCTCGCCCGCGTCGCCGAGACCCTGGCCGAGGGTGGCAGTGCCGACCTGACGGCGCTGCTCGGCCGGGAGGCCGAGCTCAAGCCGGCCGGCGTCGAGAGCATCGGCAGCGATCAGGTCTGCACCGACGACGACCCCATCGTGCACCAGCTGTGCCGCGCCGGGGGCAGCTTCACGGGCGACGTCCACGTCCTCCTGCCGCGCCCGGACGCCTGCCGGCTCGCCGCGCTGCAGCAGGGCGCCGAAGGCGACGACGTGCCCGACGCCAGCCTCGACGCCGAGGCGCGCGCGGCGCTGCAGGTCGCGGTCAAGCTCTTCGTCGACGGCTTCGCGGCGCGCCTCTGCGAGGAGGACGTCGAGACCAGCATCGACCTGAAGGACGCGCGGGAGATCCCGGAGCCGGCGTCCGATCCGACCTGGCTGCCGGGCGAGTCGTTCCAGCGGCTGCGCTTCGATCTCGCGCTCGAGCGCATGCCGGCGGGTCGCATCGACCTGCTGGTCGACGCGGACGGCGGAGCCGTGGGCTCCGACGGGCCGGGCAGCGGCATCCTCTTCGTCGCCGGGCGGGAGTCCGAGGGCCAGACGCTCGAGGGCCTGGCCTCGGCGCTCGGCTGGCCCGTCTCCATCACCACCCTCGAGAACCTCGCGGAGGCCCCGGTGAGCGACGCCGGCGCCATCGTGATTCCTTGGCAGGTGGCCGGTCGCGCCGGCATCGAGCTCGCGGAGGACTTCTCGCGCCAGCCGGCGACCTGCGAGATCCCGGTCGTGATGGCCGCGGAGCGGCCCACCCGGCCGATCGTCCACGCGGCGCTGCGCGCCGGCGCACGCGGCTTCACCACCCTGCCCTACGACGGGCCCCGGCTGCGTGCGGCGATCCTGCGCGCGCGCGGCGAGGCCCCCGAAGCACCCCCCGCCGCGGAAACGGCGCCCGAAGCGCCCGAGGCGGACGCGCCCGAGACCCCGGGCGACGACGGTGAAACTACCTAGGTATTCCTGCGTGTCCCCTTTCCACGTCACCTCCACGACCGCGATGCCCACTCACGCACATGGGCTGGATCGCACTTCTCGGCATGGGCTGCGTCGTCTACTGCGTCGCGGAGCTGGCCTTCGCCGCCGGACGCTCGCGGAACCCGGCCCGCTTCGGCGCGGTGGACCTCTCGACGGGCAAACCCATCGACGTGGTCTTCGACCGCCGTCGGGAGACGCGGCCTCCGCAAAACTACCGACCCCTGCGCTGCACCGCCTAACAATCTTCCACATTAGGACTTTGGTTCCACGGCGTCCGGGCCGAAACGACTGGATGAGATCCTCCGAGGGACAGGATGTCGTCCGATAGCGAAGCCCCCACCGTCGACGTCGAACGGTGCCTAGACAGTCTTGCAACCGCCCTGCGGACGTGGGGAAGGCTCGCCTTCGACACGTCGGAGCGCACGGCGGCGGAAGCCAAGGACGTCTTCGAGGCCTGGGCGCGACACATCCTGCTCGCGACGCCGCCGCCCGAAGGCAGCGTGGGCCCGGCCAAGGGCCAGGCGCGCGACTGGGTCGGCCTCGAGGATTTCGTCAAGGCATCGCGCAAGGACGAGAGCGAGTACACCGTCTCGACCCTCGAGGATCTGCGTCAGGTGGTGTGGATCTTCGTCGAGGCCTTCGGCCGCTCGATGACCGCCGACCAGAAGTCGGACAACCGCGTCACGGTCCAGCTGGAGCGCCTGCGCGACGCGGCCAAGGGCGAGGACACGGCGGGTCTGAAGTCGGAGGCGATGCGCTCCGCCAGCGTCATCGAGGGCGCGATCAGCGTCCGCGTCGCCCGCTATCAGAGCCACATCGAGAAGCTGTCCGGACGACTGGAAGAGATGGCCAGCGAGCTGGTGGAGAGTCGCCGCCGTGTCGCGATCGACCCGCTCACCGGCGTGTACAACCGCGCGTCCTTCGACGAGCAGATGAACATCATGGTGAACCTCGGACGCTTCGTCGGAGACGCGGCGATCGTCTTCATGATCGACATCGACCACTTCAAGTGGGCGAACGACAAGTTCGGCCACCAGGTCGGCGACGACCTGCTGCGGCGGGTCGGACGTGGCCTGCAGCAGGCCCTGCGCCGCCAGGCGGACTTCGTGGCACGCTACGGCGGCGACGAGTTCGTCGCGATCGTCCACGGCGGGACGGAGCAGCACCTGGTCGAGATGGGCGAGCGGATCCTCTACGCCGTCCGCAACGTCGAGGTCAAGGCCGGGGGGGAATCCGTCCGGGTCTCCGCTTCCGTGGGCGCCGCTCGCCTGCGGCAGGACGACGACTCGGCCTCGTGGCTCAAGCGGGCCGATGACGCCATGTACCAGGCGAAGCAGGCGGGCCGCGACCGGCTGGTCGTGTCCGACGGCACGTCGGGCTCCAACGAAGACTGACGGCAGTTTCTTCCCACTGCCTTTCGGATTGAAATGAATTGAAACGGACGCCGTTCGTTTCGCACGCGGCGACGGCCAGGAGACGCGGAGCGCGCACCAGGGCTGGCACGAACCTTGCTCTCTCGACACGTCGAGAGGAGTGACGCCATGCCCCGCACCGACGAGAACGGCCGACCCTACGAGCGCAGCTACTTCCGCATCCGCTGCACCCTTCCGATCCGAGCACGCCGGGTCGCTCCGGAAGGAGTCGAAGCCCTCGCGGCGGAGATCCTGCAGCGACGCACCGGCCCCGCCGGATCGAATCTGGACCCGGACGTCGCCGCGTGGCTTGACCGGATCGAGCAGAAGCTCGACCGCATCCTGGTGACGATCGGCGCGGTCACGGAGCCGGCCCGACCCTCGCAGCCCGAGCAGGTCGTGCTCTCCGGCGGCGGGCTCCGCTTCGCGTCCGGCGAGGCGCGCAGCATGGGCGACACGCTGCTGATCGAGCTCGAGCTGCCCGGATCGCCGACGCGGCTCGTGCGCTGCCTCGGCAACGTCGTGGGCGTCTACGGGGACGAAGACGGCGGTCGTGAGGTGGCGATCACCTATCACGCCATTCATCCCTCCGACCGCGAAGCCATCGTCCAGCACACTCTCGCCGTCGAGCGCGGCGAGCAGCGCGCCCGGATCGACGAGGATCGCGTCGCGTCGTGACGCGGACCCTGCGAGTCCTGCTCACGGTCGCGCTCGGCCTCGCCCTGCATTCGGCCCATGCCGCTGCCGCGGAGGTGGCGGCGCCGAGCCCCTTCCCCGTGCTCCAGCCGCGTGCGCTGACACCGCCGCTGCTCGACGTGGCGCCGGTCTGCCTGCCGGGCGCCGAGCGCGCATCCTTCGGGCCCGCGCTCGAGCGCCTGCGCAACGGTGACGTGGAGGGAGCGCGCCACAAGCTGCGCGGGCTCGCAGCGGAGTTCGGCATCGAGGAGCGGCAGGACGCGGATCTGGCCGATGCGGTGCTCGCCGCGCGAGCCAGCGGCGACCCCACCACGAGCCGCGCCGCGCTACGCGACGCGCTGGAACGCAACCCCTCGGCCGCGTCGCGCGCCTGCGCACGGATCGAGCTGGCGCGGCTCGCGATCCGCAAGCGGCTCCTGCCCGAAGCCCGCGCCGAGCTGGGACGCGTCGCCCGCGAGCTCGCCGACACGCGCCCGCCCGACGGCAGCGAGCTCACGTCGCGCTTCTACGCCGCGGAGATCGCCGTGCTGGAGGGCCGCCGCGAGACCGCGGCCGCCGCCTACGCGCAGCTCGCCGAGGTGTCCCGTCCCTGGCTGAGCCGTGCCGCACGGCTGCGCCGCGCCGACCTCGCGATCGCCTGGCCGGTGCCGGACCCGGCAGAGACGACCCGCGGCGCGTGGCGACGCCTGGCCACGGCACTCGACGAAGCCCGCAGTGCGGAGATCGACGTCGCGGCCTGGTCGCCCCGGGCGGCGGAGATCGCGATCGCGGCCGGCGAGCTGGAGGCCGCGCATCGCTGGCTCGCGGACGCGGAGCGCATCGAGAGCGGCAGCGGCGTCGCGTCGATCCGCAAGGCCGACGTCCTGGTCGCGCTCGACCGCGCCGCCGACGCGCGCAAGGTGCTCGACCGCGTGGCGTCCTCCGGCACGCTGCGCGCCGCCCGCGATCTCGCCAACGTGCGCCGCGCGGGCTACGGCGTGGGAGGCGAATCGACGCAGCAGCGCGTGGAGCGCCTGCGTCGCGGGGCGGCCTCGCTCCATCCCCACGTGGCCGCCTACGCGCGCTTCGAGCTCGCACGCGTCCAGCTGACGGACGGGGACGTGACCTCGACGCTCGAGTCGCTGGCACGGCTCGCGTACACCGGCGCGCTGCCCGGCGTCGAAGAGGGCCTCGCCGGGGTGCTGGATCGGGCCGTGCGCGCCGCGGCGCCCGAAGGCACGCCCTGCGCGGCCGTCCTCGAGCGGCTCGGCGGTCGACGCAATCTCTTCATCGGCCTGTCGAACGAGCCCGGCCCGTTCCTGCGACTGGGCGACTGCTTCCTCGAGCTGGAGATGCCCCGCCAGGCGCTCGACGTGTACCGCCAGCTCGCACGGCGCTTCGGCACGGACGAGACGCTCGGCCTGCCGCTGCGCATGGCGCGGGCCTCCTTCGCCGCGGGGGACCTCCCGATCCTGCGGGCGACCCTGCGCGCCTACTTCTCGGCGCCGGAGAACGCCGACGCATCGGGAGCGCGCAGCGCCGACGGCACCCACTGGCGCTGGCTCCGCGCGCGGCTCGACCTGCACGACGGCGAGGTCGGGCGCGCCGCGCTCACCCTCGAGCAGCTGGCGCTCGGCGGCGCGATGCCCGAGCGCGTGCGCGTCGGCGTCGAGCGCGAGCTCGCCCGCCTGCCCGATGGCGCGCTCCCGGCGCGCCGGATCGGCGTCGCGCTCGCCACCTCCCTCGCCAAGCCGGCGGGTGAGCCCGCGGCACGGGCCGAAGCCTGGCTGCGCCTCGCCGACCTGCAGCGCGCCGAGGGCCGCGGCACGATCGCCCGCGCCGCCTACCGACGCGCGGCGGAGCTGCTGCCACCGGGCTCGCGCCGAACGCGCGCCCTCTTCGCGGCCGGCCTGCTCACGACCGATGCGAACCAGATTCCCGGCTCGCTGAAGGAGGCCCGCAACGCCGCGCCCACGCTGCACTGGGCGCGCCTCGCGGACAGCGAGGCACGGCTGATCGCCTTGCGCGCCGCGGCCCGCGGCGAGGTGCTCGGACCGTGACGACCGACGACCGCCGCGCGCAGGAGGCGCTCCGCGATCTGCACGACCCGCTGGCCCGCATCGAGCTCGCCGCGAGCCAGCTGGCACGCGCCGACGTGCCGACGCGCGTGCTTCCGCTGGTGGATCGCATCCTCGAAGCGGCCCGCGACCTCGACCGGCGCCTGCAGGACGCCCGCGCATCCCTGGAGCCGCTGGCGGCCGACTCGCACGCTCGCGACGACTGCCGGGAGGCGGTCTCCGACGCCATCGAGGAGATGGCGCCCGTGCTGAACGCCCGCGGCATCCGCGTCGCGCCGCCGGCACTGCCCGAGCAACGCATCGGCGGAGACCGACGCTTCGCGCGCCGCGCGCTGCTGCAGCTGCTGCGCGCCGGCGGTCGCTGGTCGCGCGACGGGGGCGAGCTGGCCGTCGCGCTGCGAGAAGCCGAGGGAGCGTACGGCATCGAGCTGCGCTGTCTCGGCTCCGGCGGCGCGCTCGACGACGCCTTCGACGAGGCGCGCCGCTTCGCGCGCACGGCCGGCGCAGAGCTCGTGACCCATGCCGCCGACTCCGCCAACGACGCCATCACGGCGACGCTCTGGCGCCGCCGCGCGGAGGCGCCGGCATGAACGTGGTGGTGCACGGCAGGGAGGAGCGCCTGCGCGCCGAGCTCGCCGCGGCCGTGAAGAGCCTCGGCTACGAGCCCATCGAGGCCGGCGGCATGGACGAGCTCCGCACCCGCGCCGAGCTCGCGCGGATCGTGCTCGTCGACGTGGCCGAGCACGGCGCACCCGCGCTCGTCGAGGAGATCCGCTCGCGCTTGCCCGGCGCCGGGATCGTGGCCGTGAGCGATGCCAGCGGCCCGGGCGCCGCGCTCCGCGCGCTGCAGGACGGCGCCCACGCCTTCCTCCGCAAGCCCTTCCGCATCGAGACCCTCGAGGCCGCGCTCGCCGAGGCCGGCGCCCGCGCCGGCGACGGCGAGGCCGACGTGGGCTTCGTCGCCCGCGCCGCCGCGACGCGGCGCACCCGCGACGTGCTGGCGCGCGTCTCGCGGGGCGACGCCACGGTGCTGATCGAAGGCGACGCCGGCACCGGCAAGAGCCACGCCGCGCGCTGGCTCCACTCGATCGGGCGCAGACGACACGCCCCCTTCGTCGCGCTCGACTGCCGGGCGCTCGGGGAGGCCGATCCCGAAGGAGACGGCGAAGACCCCCGCGGCCTGCTGACGCGCATCGCCGCGGCCCAGGGCGGGACCTGCTTGCTGGAAGACGTGGACGCGCTGGAGCCGGCCCTCCAGCCTCGTCTGGTCGAGATCCTGCACCACCGCGGCGCGGCGGATCGACCCGGCGCGCTCGACGTGCGCTTCGTCGCCACGACCCGCGAGGATCTGCGCGCCCGCACGGCGGACGGGCGCTTCTCGCGCGAGCTCCTCTACCAGCTGGACGTGGTCCGCGTCGCGCTCGATCCGCTCCGGGAACGCGCGGCGGACATCCGACCGCTCGCAGAGCTCTTCCTCGACCGCATCGCCGGGGCCGAGGGCCGCCCTCGCCCGCGCCTGGACGGGGACGCGCTCCACGCGCTGGCGGAGCTGCCGCTGCCCGGCAACGCGCGCGAGCTCGAGATGCTGATGCGCCGGGCGGTCCTGCTGACCCCGGGTGAGACGCTGGACGTGCGCGCGCTGGCCGGCATCCGGCCGGGCCGCGACGAGGGCCCGACCCGGCCCACCGAGACCTTCGACCTGCGCACCCTGGAGCGCGACACGATCGCCCGGGCGCTGCGCGCGGCGGAGGGCAACCGCACGGCCGCGGCGCGGGCGCTCGGCATCAGCGTCCGCACGCTGCGCAACAAGATCCACCGCTACGCGCTCTGAACGGAGGCGGCACGTCTTGCCGCCGGCGGCGAACGAAGCTTTCGCATTGCAACGCCGGATCGTTCAGAACGACGCCTGGAGCGCCGAGAACGGTCCCTCGCGGGAGCACAGGCGTTTCGAAGCGTGGCACGGCCCTTGCAATTTCTTCCCCCGCGCGCGCGAGCGCAGGGGGGGAAGAGCGAGATGGACCGAGTCGTCGGTGGACCGATCGATCGCCTGGTCGATGCGATGCGCTTCCGCGTCGCGCGCCAGTCGGCCCTGGCCGCGAACGTGGTCAACGCCGACACGCCCGGCTATCGCCGCGTCGACGTCCAGTTCCAGGACGTGCTCGAGCGCAAGGCCGGCGAGCTGACGCGCACCGACGAGGGCCACCTGAGCGTCTCGGCGGGCCACGGGCATCGCCTGGTGCGCGGACCGCGGGGCTCCCGCCCGGACGGCAACGGCGTCGATCGCGACCAGGAGCTGATCCAGCTCTCCCGCAACGCCAGTGCCTTCGGCAATCAGGCCACGGTGCTGGCGCGACTGCTGGCGCTCCAGCGCATCGCCGCGACCGGCGAGAACCGATAGCGAGTCGAGGAGACCGATGAAGCTCACCGACATCATGGACCTGGCGGCCTCCGGCCTCGCGGCGCAGCGCGCCCGCGTCGCCACCGCCGCCTCGAACCTGGCGAACGTCAACACCACGCGCACGGCCGAGGGCGGCGCCTACCGGCGCCGCGATCCCGTGTTCGTGTCCGAGCCCGTGGGCGGTCCCTTCGGCGACGCGCTCGACCGCGCCGTGCGCTCCGTTCAGGTGCGCGAGATCGCGATCGACTCGCGGCCGCCGGTGCGCGAGCTCGATCCCGGACACCCGGACGCGGATGCCGAGGGCTTCGTGGAGCGACCGCGCGTGGACGTCGTCTCCGAGCTCTCGAACGTGCTCTCGGCCAGCCGCTCCTACGAAGCCAACCTGGTGATCATGCGCAAGGTCCGCGAGATGGCCGACGCCGCGCGGCAGATCGGGCGCTAGCTCATGAACGCGATCACCTCGCTCAGCCGTGACCTGGCGTCCCTCGCGGGATCGTCCTCGGCGACGAAGCCGGCGCAGGAGAGCAGCACGCCCTTCAGCGACAGCATGTCGCGGGCGCTGGAGAAGACCAACGACCTGCTCACCGAGGCCGACCAGGCCGCCGCCGGCGTGGCCGACGGATCGACCGACACGGTCGAAGCACTCATCGCACTCAGCAAGGCCGAGCTGGCCTTGCGTCACGTCGTCTCCATGTCGACGCGTGCGCTCGAGGCGTATCGCGAAGTCATGAGGATGCAGCTGTAGGAACACCATGGCGAACTGGTTCGACGAAATCGGATCCCAGCTCCAGGCGCTTCCCCCGGGACGCCAGCTCATGCTCGGCGTGGCCGCGCTCGGCTCGCTGGCCTTCTTCGGATGGATCACGATGGGCGCGACGACGCCCGAGTACCGCGCGCTCTATCGGGGCCTGGCGGAGGAGGAGGTCGCACGCGTCGCCGACGCGCTGGCCTCCGAGAACATCCCCTACCGCGTGTCGGACGGCGGCCGCACCATCCTGGTGCCGATCGACAGCGTGGCCGAGGCGCGCATGCGCATGGCCGGCCAGAACCTGCCGAGCGGCGGCAGCGCGGGCTTCGAGCTCTTCGACCGCCCCGCCTTCGGCGTCACCGACTTCGTGCACCGGGTCAACTACATGCGCGCGGTGCAGGGTGAGCTCGCGCGCAGCATCGAGCAGCTCGACGCCGTCGAGCGCGCGCGCGTCCAGGTCGTGGTGCCCGAGCGCAAGAGCGTGCTCGCGGCGCAGGAGGCCGAGGCCCGCGCCTCGGTGGTCCTCAAGCTGGCTTCGGGCGGCGTGCTGCGCGAGGAGCAGGTGCGCTCGGTGGTCCACCTCGTGGCCTCCAGCATCGAAGACCTGGCGCCGGAAGACGTGACCGTGGTCGACGGCACCGGCCGCCTGCTCGCTCCGCTGCCGGACGGCGCCCCGGGCGCCCTCGCCGGCACCGGCGCCTCTTCCTACCAGGAGCGCGTCGAGGCGGAGCTCGCCGGCCGGATCGAATCGATGCTCGAGAAGACGATCGGCGCCGGCGGCGTCATCGCGCGCGTGCGCGCCGATCTCGACTGGACCGAGACCGAGACGACGGCGGAGATCTTCGACCCCGAGTCGCAGGTCGCGCGCAGCGAGCGGCGCAGCACCGAGGAGACCAACGAGGACGGCGGCAGCGGCGGCGTACCCGGCGTGGCGGCCAACGGCCCCGGCGCGGCGCCCGCCTTCGAGACCGCCGGCGGCGGCTCCTCCCGCGAGACCGAGACGATCAACTACGAGATCAGCAAGACCACGAGTCGCAGCGTCGAGCCCATGGGCCAGATCGAGAAGCTCTCGATCGCGGTGCTCGTGGCGGACCGGGTCGCGCCGGACGCCGAGGAAGGCGCGGCGCCGGAGCCCTGGGATGCGGACTCGCTGGCCCTCTTCGAGTCGCTCGCGCGCCAGGCCGTCGGCTTCGACGAGCAGCGCGGCGACCAGATCACCGTGCAGAGCGCGCCC
>JAAUYD010070384.1_pt1 | contig 10399 bp, 7 predicted proteins | sample 7278101 | NCBI WGS metagenome assembly JAAUYD01 (sample SAMN14350128, study PRJNA611818) | marine sediment metagenome | isolation source: surface marine sediment (0.6m) | place: French Polynesia: Moorea | collected 2018-08
ACTTCGTTTACCATGAATAACTTCATGGGCAATATTATCTAAACCAACTCGTTCTGAAATAATTGTTCTAATATCTTTACCTATATAGTCTTGAGGTAAGTTACTTATAAGTCTATTGTCTGTTAAGGACGTCTCAATTATTTCCCAGTTTTGATTAGTTACTAGGTATTCTTTATCGCATGCAGACAAAAATTTTGTTAATAAATGATTCATCTTGAATTTTATATTATATTATTAGCTAATAATTGGAATATCTCATCAACATTTATCCCTGTTTTTGCTGAAGTTAAATAAGTCTTTAATACCATAGGATGATTTTCAAACTGATACAATTGCTGAATCTTTTGTAAATATTCAGTTTCAATTAAGTCCGATTTATTTAGGGCTAAAATCGTATAACTTTGAGGGTTCACTTTCGAAAAACTTTCAAGATGTTCTTTGACATGTTCTAGAGTTTCTTCCCTTGTCAAATCAGCAACTATAATTCCTCCTTTTGCCCCTTGAAAATAACTAGGTGAAATAGCTTTATATTTATTACTACCCTCAATATCCCAAATAAGTAAATTTATTTCCTGTGAAATTGATAATTCTTGTTGAGAAGTTTTTACAAGTTTGCGAGAAATTTTAACGCCGACGGTGGAAAGATATTTATCGCTGAATTGTCTATCGACAAAACGACGAACTAGACTGGTCTTACCTACACCAAAATCACCTACCAGACAAATTTTTCGAGAAATAGCAGACATGATTGATAGTAATAAATTTAGTATTGACTACATTAAGGCTGTTGAGTTCAATGCAAACTTCAATGTATTGAGTAAATCCTACAAAAATAAATGTACTCTATTTAACTTAAGCTGTCATTAATTTCACTTACTTTGTTTTTGTTTTATTCACTCTCCACAATGGGCTTAAAAATCACGCAACGTCTCATCCACGAGGGTTGATTGCTCTCGACTCCAGGCGGTAAATTAATTCTACCAATTACCTCCAAGCGAGATGGGGAAATGCCTTGTTTAATCAAAGATTCTTGCACCTTACTAGCTCTTTGGAGCGCAATTTCTTGGGCATTTTGCTTTTGTAAAGGGTTACTATAACCAATTATTTTTAGCTTTGCTTGTGGATGTTGTTTGAGGAATAGCTTGACTTCTCTGAGTCTATTATTGATATTATCGGGTAAAGCCGCTGAGTCAGATGAGAAGTAAATCCTCACTCCAATTTTTAGAGGTTTAACTTGAACTGCACTTGATACAAATTTAACACCGGGAATTTGTTTGAATGCTTCAATAATTTTATTATTGTCTGCAATTTGTCTGACACTACCTTTGACCGTCACTTTACTATTGAGAAAGTTTGCAGAAATTACGGTACCAGAAATCTGATTTAAAATTTTGCTAACTCTTTCAACTTCTGCTTGAGCTAATACTGGATCTGCAGGTATGTTAATGACAATAATTTGATTGTTGAACGACCAAGTAGGTACTGTAGTTATAGCTATTTGTGCAGCTTTCTTACGAAGTAATTGGTTTGGTACTTTCCCGCGTAGTTCAAGTTTACCTTGATTTTCTCGAACGTTTAGGCGATATATCGATAATTCTGGAGTGGAATCTAGCGCCTGTTTTGTTTTTTCTTCCACTGAACGAATCATTGCACTGCGATATTGCCATATCCCCCAAGGAATAGCAATTACACTCAGAACTGTTAAACTTAATATCAATAGTGGAGAAAATGTATTGTTGTTATTTCGATCTCGGGTTTTATAATTTCCCAATACTTCTAGACGACTGTGAAGTCCTGATGGACTGGTCGCTAAGTCACCATCAAATTTTTCTATGCATTTATCATAGTCTTTAATAATATGACTGAGGGTAACCCGCATTTTTCGAATCAAATCTTTTGATGGTTCCCCGTTAACGATTATGGCAAGATAACAGTATCCTGCAACTTCTAAAATGATTTTGGATTCACCGTAGTTAATTTCCCCTAATTCAGATACTTTGCCACTTTTAGTAATACAATCCTTGGCGAAATCACGAATTGCTGTTAACATTCCAGCAATCATATCAGATTCTAGACGTTCTTCCTGGGAAGGTTGAATTTCTGAAATTAACAATCCAGAAGCTTTGTGAATGAGAAAAATTGCTTGAATATGAAAACCAAGAGATTCTTTAACAATTAATTCTGCTTCTGAAACTCCTTGAAGCTTAGCTTTTATTTTGCGTTTAACACCTCTGAGGGTCAAAGTTTCTTCAATCCGCTCATTAATAGATTGGATTGTTTCTGCCATATATTTGGAAATAGTATTTCCAATTACAGGATAAAGTGCATCGACAATTTTGTCTTGTTCGATATCAATTTGCTTTTTAATTGCTTCTCCCATTGTGGGTGCGATCGCATTTGCTAGTTCTTCCGAGCTAACATTCTCAAGTGCGGGTGTAATTGCATCAGATAATGCTTCACCCATACTATTTTTATCTTCTCTAATTCTACATCGAATTAAATCATCAATAATTGGGGTGATTGCTTGAACAATATCTTCTTTTGATGCGGAAATTTTTCGTCTTAAAACTTCACTAATTGATGGTAGTAATAAATCAACTAACTCATCATGATCGTAAATTTTATTCTCCAGTTTTTTGATATTTTCTTGAATATTTGTAGCGCGATTATTTAAATCTGCGATTTCTGGTCCAACTAATAATTCTTGTAATTTTTGAAATGCAACCGTAGATTCTTCATAATCATTTACATTATCTTGTAACTGTAAATCTTTTTGTTGCAGACTGCCAGATTTTAATTGATGTTGCGAATATACTTCAAATTCACTGAATAAATTATCTTGTAAATTATCTTGTAAATTATCTTGTAACTGTCTATCATACTCAATGAAATTTGATTTGATATCAATAGCAGTTTCTAGATAATCTGTCGATATTAAATTATCAATAAATTGTGGAGATATTTCTATTGTATCCGAGTTCATCTCAGATTGAGATTCTTCTAGATTTTTTGTTTTTGAATATTTTGGCTTTTTTGTTGACTCAAAGTTAGATAAAGGTGATTTCATTGTTTCAACAATTTCAGTCGATGACACTGGTATAAATGACTCTGTTGGGTTAAAAATTTTCAATTCAACCAACAAGTTTACAAAATTTTTTAATTGTACTGTCTCTTCTAAATTTATATCCAAATTTGGATCTATAGAGTCTTCCAATTGAGTCATTTTCCAATTCCAAATACTCGAAAATTAATAGTTTACAGTTAACAGCTAATAGGTTAACTGCTAACTATTTTCATTTAAGAACTCAAATCAGAAGTTCCATTTGCACGGCTCAAAATATCAGAAAATTTTTCCTCTTTTGCTTTTAAGATTGGAGTTGGACTATAACCATTACGATCATCCGCAGCTTCTCGTAGCATGGGAATAAATTCTGTTTCTTTTAAGCGCATTCCTAAAGCAAACAAAGTTTCAGCAATGTCATCCTTAGAGGCTTTGGTTTTGCTGAGTTGTGAAAAATGTCTTTCCATTTCTTCTAATACTAAATCTCGCAATGCCGCAATGTCATCCTCCAATTGAATTTTTGTTTGAGATACTTCTTGACGAACTGAGTTTGTTTGGATATCTAAAGCCTCGTCAAGAGACTGAATATTATTGGAAAATTTACGATTAATCCGATCTACCTGCTGACGCAAATCAGCAGATTCTTCCTGAGTAGTCAAAGTTAGAGATTTAATCTTTTTATCTAATGCTTCTATTGCTGTTTTTATATCGATAGTAAAACCTGATTTTAGCTGTTCGAGATGAGAGCGCATTTCCTGCTGTAAGCGCGATATATCTGATTCGAGTTGAACGAAGCGATTTTCATATTCTCTGATTTGCGTTCCAAAAATAATGTCCCGAATTTGGTCAATATTACCAAGCCGTTCGCGTACTTCTTCTCTGGTGTTAAAAGTCATAATTTATACCTGTATGTTATCTTGAGTAAGTGGAGATTAGGAGGTCATACCAATCAATAAAAAAAACTTACTGCATGGGAAACTAGAACAAATCAGACCCTCTAAACTACAGCTATCTAAGCTACAGATTTAGTATTCCCACTTTTTTCTATATATTTAAGCAATGCCGTAATTTCTCTAGGGTAATTTTTTAGGTAATAAATAAAACTAGATAAAGTAAGATACTATTTGCAAGTTCACAAGTCAACAGTTAACAAGAAAAAAATTTACGAGTTAAAAATCCAAAGTCAATGATTTACAAAAATTTACTTTTTGATATATTTAGAAAAATAATCAGATTATGATTTACATAACCATATCAATTAGGGTGTAGTTTGATATCTAGTAACAAAATTTTCTGCAATCTTTAAGAATAAACAAGAATAAATAAGAACAATATTTAAGTTTTAAATTTAATAACAAAAAGTTTATTTAACTTTTGTAAAGTTACTATCTACTTTAAAAGAAAAGATTATCATGTCGCATTCACAGCCAAATTTATACACAGACCCGATAGAAGAAGTAAAGATTTGCACTCAACTTAAATACACCGGGAAGTTAGAAATTAAATCTCGAAATCAACAAAAATGGAGCTTCTACTATAGATTTGGACGTATTATTTGGGCTACAGGAGGGGAACATCCCCATCGTCGCTGGCGTAGACTAATGATGAAGTATTGTCCTCATATTAATTTAGATAAACTAAAGTTAACTGCAGAGGAAGTTATATTTGAGTATTGGGATTATCAATTATTAATAAGTATCTACAAACAAGAAGAGGTAGAACCACGACAAGTTGATGCTATAGCTAAAAATATTGTTGCTGAGTTGTTATTTGAAGTTGTACAACAGGCGAACTTAACTTTTATTAGTTGCGAACGTAAGCCTAAGGTTATATTAAAGATTCCAATTAACTTTATTAGTACTAAGATTTTTCTGACCCGTATGGAAAGAGAATGGAAAGCATGGTCAGATGCTGGTTTAGCTTCCTTCACGCCAAACGTATCACCGGTATTAAAACAGCCGGAATTACTACACAAAGAGATGAATCCCGAGCTATATCAAGACATTGCACATTTATTAAATGGTAAAAAGACTCTGCAAGATTTAGCGATTGAATTAAACTCTGATGTCCTCAATATTGCTTCTATTTTACTGCCTTTTGTTGTCAAAAAAATAATCAATTTTTCTAATATTCCTGACTTACCTTTACCCACTCCAGCAATAAAACATCAGAAAAAGAACACTAAAAAATCTATCTCATCGAAAAATTCCAATCGACCTTTAATTGCTTGTATTGATGACAGCTTACAAATTTGTAAAACCATGGAGAAAATCATTACAGCGAATGACATGAATTTTCTGCAAATTCAAGATACAATCCAGGCTTTACCAATGTTAACTCAAAATAAACCTGACATGATTTTCTTGGATTTAATTATGCCAGTAGTCAATGGTTATGAGGTTTGCTCTCAAATTAGAAGGGTATCTGATTTTGAAAAAACACCTGTGATTATCTTAACTGGTAGTGATGGTCTTTTCGACAGAATTCGTGCTAAAGTTGTCGGTTCTACAGACTTTATGACCAAACCTATAGTCCCAGATAAAGTTATGTCTGTTATCAATAAATATTTACCCACAGCTAAAATTAATTCTAATAAAATTAATTCTAAAAATAAAGTTTAATGCAAATAATAAAGTGTAAAAGCTAGTACCGCAAGGCAAAGCAGTACTGGATGTATCTCAATGTATCCTTTATAATTCAATATTACAATTATGTATTAGTATAGTATCTAACTTGATTACTGATAAAAACAAGTAAAATTACAGTTAAATCACTTAGCAGAGTAGACACCATGAGTCAACCATTAACTGTTCAGGAACTGGCGATCGTTATTGCAGCGAAGAACCAAAACCCTTCCATTCTCAGTCCAGATTTTCTCAAATATAGCGGTATGATTCCTGCAGAATGGGAGTTGGCTGGAAAACCAATATTCAGCAACAATTTGACCCGTGTAAGTTTCAAAAATGGCGTCAGCATTGTAGGTGAACCCAACAGAGTCATTTTTGCAGAAGCGATTGCAGATAAAACAACAGCAACAGTTTCCATTGCAAATGTTGCTCGTAAATATGTTCAAGTACTACCTAATATGGATTTCCAGGCTGTTGGAGTTAACCCTAGAGGCTTTGTAGCTTTCACTGAAAAAGATGCGGCTCGCAATTTTATTACCGAGAATCTCTTATCTGCTGGTGCTTGGAAGGAGGAAGGAGAAGCACCTATGCAAGCATCTCTGAATTTGATTTATAAATTACAAAATACTCCTGTTGCTATAAATATTACTCAAGCTGAATTGCGTCAAAAAGATAAAGCTATTCCAATTGTGATTTTTAGTGGTAATTTTAACTATCAAGTTACTGGTAGTAATTCTCAAGAAAAATTAGATTTAATTAATCAAGTTATTGAAAATTGGTTTAATGATATTACTACTTTCTCTAACTTAATTAATAACAAGTTTCTTGCTGGTGTGGATGGAAATATTGCATTAACCAAAATAGTTGATACTATTCCTGATACAAATCCTGAAGGCTCGAATATATTTGCTGTTGGTGCGGGGGCTTAGAAATTTACAAAATAATTTATTTTATATCATGAGTAATTATCTGTAGGGGTTCACGTCTGTGCACTCTGAGGAGTGGAGTGATATATTTTTGAGTTTGCTATCCTTTTAATTGGTTAAATAAATCATGAGGTGGAGGAATATACTTTCACCTCAAATTCTTTACTGCGAAATAGATACCTTCACCTGAAAATAGAAATTTATTTCCAAGGATTAATAATATTCAGACTTGCATATTTAAAAGCAAATAATTACTGATTTATATGATCGCAGAAGTTAAACCTACGATAATCAAAAGTGGAATTTACAAGCATCTAATGTAGAGACGCGCCATGATGCGTCTCTATAAAAATATCAGGTTACACATATCTAATTCCTAAATCTGATTTTCCCCTACAAAATCAAGCAATCAATTCTTTCTGCTGTTTATATAATTCCTTGAATAAACGCTGCTGAACTTTATGCTCCACAATAGATTCGGGATAACCAACAGCCTGACGTTCCAAAGGTGTAATATTACCAGTAACTAAAAATCCTGTATCCAAAGATCTTAACTCGGGAACCCATTGACGAATATATTCTCCTTCTGGATCGAACTTTTGCGCTTGGGAAGCAGGATTAAAAATCCGCACGGGTTTGGGATCCATCCCACTAGAAGCACTCCACTGCCAACCACCATTATTAGCAGATAAATCGCCATCAATTAATCGTTGCATGAAATATTTTTCTCCCCATTGAGGATTCAGCAACAAATCTTTAGTTAGAAAACTGGCAACAATCATCCTACAGCGATTATGCATCCATCCTGTTTCATTTAACTGACGCATTGCTGCATCGACAATAGGATAACCAGTTTTTCCTTCACACCAAGCTTGAAAATATTTTTCGTTGTTCTCCCAAGGAAAGTTTTTGAAGGTATCACGATAAGCACCTGAAGCTAATTCGGGAAAATGATACATCGCATGTTGATAAAACTCCCGCCAAGCAATTTCTTTTTGCCAAGTTTCAATGCTAGCCTTAGTCTCATCGCTACGACTTTTTTCTAAAGCTTGTATTGTCGCTTTCCAAATAGTGCGAATACTAATTACACCAAATTTTAACGCTGCACTTAATAATGATGTACCTGGAACTGCAGGAAAATTTCTTTGTTCTTGATATTCGTTAATGGCACTATAACAAAATTCTGCCAACAATTCTTGGGCTGCTGTTTCTCCTGGAACAATAATTAATTCCCCCTCCCATTCATATCCCAAATCCTTTGCTGATGGTAATTCCACCGCCCCATTTTGTTGAGCGATTTCCTGTTCTGTTTCTGTAATATTTTCCAAAGATGCCAAATTTTCTATTTCAACTGGAGACGCTTTTGCTTTCTTGCTCCAATTTTTCCAAAAAGGAGTGTAAACCGTGTAAGGTCCACCGCTTCCAGTACAAATATCTTCCGGTGCGTGCAAAAGTTGATCCCAATTTTTTTGCTCGGGATATCCAATACCTTTTTCCTTTAGACCATCAATGACATTGCGATCGCGTTGTTGGGAATAGGGTTCCACATCCCAATTCCACAATACTTCTTGTGCTGACAATGCTGATGCTAACTGGGGAATTGATTTTATGGGATTTCCGTAAAGTATTAATAACTGACTTCCAGCTTGAGCGTATCTTTCTTGTAGCGATCGCAAACAACCAATCATGTAAGTCACTCTTACCGGAGCAACATTATCTGCTTGAAGAATATTTGGATCTAAACAAAACACCCCAACAACCTTTCTACTTTTAGCGATCGCATCTGTAAGTCCCGTATTGTCAGTAAAACGTAGATCTCGACGGTGCCAAAACAAAATTAAATTAGACATCCCTTACATAGTCTCTTTGTACTACATAAGTGACTATCCTACCAAAAAGTTTTACAAAAATGAGAACTACGTTGCACATTTTACCTATATTGGAGGGTATACCTAGATTCTGTCTCAAAATCCTAGGAATTTTTCCATTATTTTGATGGTTTATTTTCCCATAAAAATAGTAGAGATGCCCCACCGGGTCGTCTCTACAAACTCATAAGGTATGATTTAGTCACGCGATGCTAACAAAACTAATGGGATAAACCACTAGCCCCGATAAATTGGGGGAATTTGATTTCTCTCTAAATCTTCAAGTTAAAAAGGATACTTTAAAAACATCCTTTAAAGTAAGTTAATTCAAGAGTTTTTAGTTTTTTTGTTCAAAAATTGATCTATAGATGTGTTAATTTGTGTTCCCAATTCTTCTCGGGTAGAACCTTTAAGTAAATAACGGAAAGCAAACCAAACAACATAGCAACCGCCAATTAATTCTAAAGCTGGTTCTACCAAAGGTATTTCATTTAAGGCAGAAAATACTGCTACTAAGATCTTGACTAAGATAGCTATGGTAATCAGTAAGATAATGCTAACTATTGGAGTTTGGAATCTTTTGTAAGTTTGACCAATATTAGTAGGTATTTCTCCCAAAAAATCTCCAATATTTTTGCCGATAAACTGCCATTTTTTTGCAGAGTTTGAAGCTACAGATGGGTTAACGACCTCAGAGTTATCAGCGATTTCAACGATTGAATTACTCTCTTGTGCTACTGTATCACCATTTTCTGGCTGTTGTGATAGATTTTCCATGGTTTTCCCCAATTTTAAGATTGTCAAGACAAATTTTTCATTTGTTCATAATTTTTATTAGCATTTTTTTGATGATTTTTTCATTATTCGCTAGAAATTATTTATATGTCTGTCGATAGTTATAGTTGAATTATTTTTATAAAAACTTAATTGACTAAAAATTGATTAAAAATTAACTAAAAATTTAATTTATATGTAACTTATTTTATGATGTTTATATAATTACAACTTTATATAATTACAATAAGAAAACCCAACCTCCTATAAAGAAACTGGGTTCTTAACGAAATGTCAAATAATTCCTTAAGTAAATAATCCCTTAAGTATTTACGCTAAAAATAAATCTGTATAATCTCATAGTCAAGGATTGGTAACGCAATGTAACAGTAACATTCCTTAAATATCCTCCGATTTAATGGAAGCAACTTGTTGATTTTCCGATCTAGTTTGGTTGGATGGTAAAAAGTGACCGTGCAGACTATAACTAACTAAACCCATATATTCGTAAAATACCAGCATTGCTTTCCGGCTTTGGACTAATGCAGATGGGACTGGGCTCGAATGTGGAATCACTTCAAATCCCACACTTTCAAAAGTAAGTAGGGAACGCAACATATGAGGAGGGTCTGTAACAAGAAGAATTTGCTTAATGCCTTGTTTTTGTAGTATTGATGCTGTAAATAAAGCATTTTCTTTGGTTGTTTGAGAACAATGTTCTTCTGCTAAGGCTTTGTTTGGAATTCCTTCTTCTTTTAATTGTTGAACTATTTGTTCTCCATCGCCATTTCCACTAGCAAAAATAAAAGGAGCGCGTCCAATTTCCCAAAGCCTAGCTGCAACTTTAACCCTGGATTGGCGAAATTTTTCTCCCCTACCTAAAACCACAATTGCATCAACATTTTTACCTGTATCAGGAGGAATAAAAGCTACTAATCCTTTATTCGCGATCGCAATGGTAAAAGGTAAATTTGCGCTAAAGTAAATTGCTAATAAAATAGCAGAAAAAGTACTCAAAAGCCTTTTAGAGCGTAGTCGAGGAATTATCCAAGGTAACAAGATTAAAATAGAGAAGAATAAAATTACTAAGCTTGGCGTCATCAATATTTTTGCCAGCATAGATTTGATAACTAGCCACTGACT
>JAAUYD010116049.1_pt1 | contig 10398 bp, 5 predicted proteins | sample 7278101 | NCBI WGS metagenome assembly JAAUYD01 (sample SAMN14350128, study PRJNA611818) | marine sediment metagenome | isolation source: surface marine sediment (0.6m) | place: French Polynesia: Moorea | collected 2018-08
AGTTCACGCGGGACGACCTGCCGCGTCTCGTCGGCAATGCACTTCGGGACACGGGGCTACCGCCCGGAAAACTCGAGCTCGAGCTGACTGAAGCTATGCTCATGCGTAACAGACAGGCGGACGCCACGATCCGCAAGCTCGACAGACTCGGCGTCGGCATTGTGCTCGACGACTTCGGTCAGGGTCACTCGTCCGTCGTGCACCTGACAGAGCTACCCATCAAGGCACTAAAGATCGATCGGGCCTTCGTCGAACACACCCGCGAGCCGGGTAAACAGCAGGCGATCTGCGCCGCCGTTATCGCGATGTCGAGGGAGCTCGGTATCTCGGTCATTGCAGAAGGCGTCGAGTCCGAGCTGCAGGTCGAGTTCCTCAAGGAACGTGGCTGCGATGCCGTGCAGGGCTTCCTGTTTACGGAGCCACTGCCGCCCGAAAACGTGCCCGGTTTCCTCTCAGCCTGTGCTGAAGTCGCCGACGAAAGTCGCGTCATCGACCTGACGACCGTGCGCCGCAAAATCGCCTCGAAAGCCTTGTCCTGAGCCAGTCTGCGACGGTTTCAGCCGAATTTTACACGTTCATTATGTGACGCAGTTCACACTCATGAGCCGCCCGCCGGCGCGCTGCACACGACCGAAACGCCCCGTCCTTTGGTGCAATGTGCTCCATCACGGATCACTGCACAGGAAACACGGACATGTTTCGCCAACTACTCGTTATCGCTGGACTTACGCTTCTTTCGCTCTCGGCCATTGCCGAGGAACCCAGCACTGACACGCCCGTCAATGGCGTGAGCTACATCATCCAGGCAAGCTCGATGGACGTCGCTCGCTCGGCAGTCGTTGAGGCTGGTGGTGAGATTACTCACGAACTCAAGATCATCAACGCCGTTGGCGCGTTGCTGTCGCCAGGGCAATACAACGAACTGGCCAGCGACACACGCCTTGAGATCCAGCGTGATCGCGTTGCGGGTATTTCCTCGACCGCGACGCTCGCGCCGTCGACAAGCCTCTCACGCGAGGAGCCAGCCAGCTCCGCCGGCGGCAAGGGGCCGATCACGTACTACGGCAGCCTGACGCGCGCCTCCTACCTGCATAAGAAGGGCATCACGGGTGAAGGCGTAACGGTCGCCGTTGTCGACACGGGCTACCTCGATAACGCATCGATCGAGAAGAACCGCGGCGACACGATCCGTGTGCTCGCCAAGTTTGATGCTATCCAGAACCAGTCGTGGAAGATCGACGAGAAAACGATCGAACAGAACCAGATCGACGACGACGAAGATTTCGCGGTCGGCAATGACGAGAACGGCCATGGCAGTCACGTCATGAGCGTAATCGCCAACAACAAGTATGACGATAACGGTAATTACCTCGGTGTGGCCCCGGACGCCAACCTGGTCTCGGTCAAGGCCTTCGACAAATTCGGCATCGGCACCTATCTCGACGTGATCCGAGGTCTCGATTGGGTCCTGACGAACAAGACTGAGTACAACATCCGCGTCGTGAATCTGTCGTTCAGCGCAACCCCGCAGTCGCACTACTGGGATGATCCGATTAACGAGGCCGTGATGCAGTTGTGGGCGAACGATATCTTTGTCGTGGCCTCGGCTGGCAACAAAGGTCCGGATGCGATGACGATCGGCGTTCCCGGCAACGTTCCCTACGTCATGACGGTAGGCGCGGTCACCGACAACGGCACACCGAACTACACGGAAGACGATGCGCTTGCGACGTTCTCGTCGGCCGGACCGACGCACGAAGGCTTCGTCAAGCCTGATGTCGTCGCACCGGGTGGCAGCATCGTCGGCATGATGAAGAACGGCGACCACCAGATCACGATCGACCATCCCGAGTTCATGTTCAGCTACGGTGACTCAACTGACTACTTCACGATGTCGGGCACGTCGCAGTCAGCTGCCATTGTCTCGGGCATCGCCGCACTCGTCCTCGACGCGCGCCCGGAGCTCACACCTGACGAGCTCAAGTGCCTGCTGGTTTCATCGGCACGTCCGGCCACCAATTCGAATGGCGACCTGGCCGTGAGCGTCTTTCAGCAGGGCGCAGGGCTCGTTGACGCGTACAACGCGCTCGTGAAGCGCACGACCGATTGCGCCAACGTCGGGCTCGACATCATCGCGGACCTGGCCGGCACGATGCACTTCGGCGGCCGCGCGAACAAGAACACGGACGGCAACTACTACCTCATGGGCCTCGACGGCTACCTCTGGATCGACGGCTACCTCTGGATCGACGGCTACCTGTGGACGGACGGGTACCTCTGGACTGATGGTTATCTCTGGACGGACGGCTACCTCTGGACCGACGGCAGCATCGGCACGAACGGCTACCTCTGGACCGACGGCTACCTCTGGATCGACGGTTACCTCTGGACCGATGGCTACCTCTGGATCGATGGCTATCTCTGGATCGACGGCTACCTGTGGATTGACTCCACCTCCGAAACGACGAGTGTGAACGAGTGGGTCAACCAGGAGTAAGTTCGTGCGGGCAGCGATACGGAAAGTCATCAACCTCGACTTCGCCCCTGAGAACGACGACCAGCTTCTGCCGGTCAATGTAGAGGCCTTCGAGGACTCGGGAGAGGAGCGCATCGCGCTCCTCGCCACCGCCAACAAAGCATCAAGGCAATGGGCACCAAAATGGCTCGAGCAGGCAGGATTTGAAATTCGCCTTGCCGACTCCGCTGAAGAAGCCCTTGGCATTGCCGCCGCGACCCGGCCCAGCGTCATCATCGTCGACGCAGCAATGAGTGGCCCGAGCGGCAACCTCCTCGTTGACGCGCTGCAGACGGTGCACGGCAGGAAGGTACCGATTTTCGGCCTGTGCACAGACCCTCGCGACATCGCGCTGGTCAGCCAGACGGAAGCGAGCGCACTGCGCTGCCCCTTCGACTGGCGCCTGGTCACACAGCGATGCGTGCGGGAGGTCAAGGCTCACGAAGCCATTACCGAACTGCGCGCAGCTCGTGACCGCCTTGACGAATTGCGTAACGAACACGACGTAGCGGCGCGGCAGCGCGCGAGAACCGCCGGGCTTGACTCGCTGACAGGGCTACCTAATGGCGAGCGCTTTCGCAGCCTGTCACACAAGACCATCTCTGCGCGTGCCTATTCCGACAAGCAGACCTCGATCATCGCAATCGGCCTGGACCGTTTTCGTATGGTCAATGAGGCTATCGGTCACGACAACGCAAACCGTGTTTTGCAGCAGTTTGCCGAGCGCCTGAAGACCTGCATCTCGCAGCGCCAGATCATCGGTCCTTTCAACGGTACGGTCACGGCGATTGCGGCACGACTAGGGGGCGCGCGCTTCGCCGTGCAGATTGCCAATGGTGATGATCAGCAAATCGACCGCTTCCGCGATGCGATTGCAGACGAACTCCGTGAGCCGTTCGAAGTTGACGGGCAGAGCATCTACCTGACAGTCAGCCTGGGCGCTGCGGTCTACCCGTTGCACTGCAATAACGCCGATGAGCTGCTGCATTTTGCAGAGACAGCGATGCTCGAGGCGAGTAACAGCGAGTCGGGCTACTGTTACTACGACCCAGAAAAGCGCCTGAGCAGCACCGATGTTCTGCGTCTCGACAGCATGCTGCGAGCCGCGCTCAGCAACGATGAGCTCACACTGCATTACCAGCCGATTACCGACGCAGAGACCGGCGAGGTGGTTGCTGCTGAAGCGCTCTTGCGCTGGAACCACCCTGTGGAGGGTTCTGTTTCGCCGGGCATATTTGTACCGGTCGCCGAGAAGACCGGACTCATGAAAGAAATCGGGGATTTCGTCATCGAGTCGGCCTGTGGCCAATTGCGTCGCTGGCTCGACGCCGGGATGGCGCCGATCCGAGTCGCGGTCAACCTGTCGCTCTGCCAGTTGTCGCGCGGCGATGTGGTGGCCGTGACGCAGCAAGCACTCGAGCGTTATGACATCGACCCTGCCATGCTCGAGATCGAACTCAGCGAACGCGGCGTCCTTAATCGTCGGCCGGAAGTTGTCCGGGAGATTCGCCGTCTCAAGGAAACGGGCGTTCGCATCTCGATTGACGACTTTGGCACAGGCCAGGCCGCGATCGCGTACCTCAAGGACCTGCCTATCGACGTGATCAAGATCGATCGCTCTTACGTCAGCGGTGCCGACAACAGCGATCGCGACCGGGCGATTGCCTGCGGCATGGTCGCACTCGCTCAACACCTCGACGCGACGGTCATCGCCGAGGGCGTCGAGACCAACGAACAGCTCGACATGCTGCGCAGCTGGGGGTCTCACGAATGCCAGGGGTTTCTTTTCAGTCCGGCCATTCCCGGGCACGAGTTCTGCGCCCTGTTTGGAAGCTGAGCGACTGGTAAATGTGACGCAGTTCACAGGAGGGCGCCAAAGATCATGGAGTTAGTGCCGATAAATAGTCTGGGCAAAAAGAAACTGTCGGCCGGCGCTCGCGCGGCCGCTTACGGAGCCAATATGACAGGGACATATTCGCAGCTCGCGACAAAGCCACGGATCTTCCAGTTCCTGCTGCTGTTCGGCCTGCTGCTGTTCGGTCTACCGCTCTCTGCCTACGAATCGTCGGTGATGCGTTTCGACCGCGTCGGCGTAGCCGATGGCCTGTCGCAAAGCGCCGTGCTTGCCGTTGTCCAGGATCAGGCCGGGTTCCTGTGGTTCGCGACTGAGGCAGGCGTGGACCGCTATGACGGTTTCGAATTCAAACACTATGGCCGCGAACGCGGCAATTCAGCGGCACTCGCCAGCGACTTCGCGCGCGACCTCCATTTTGCCGCGGACGGCAGTCTCTGGGTTGCTACGGACGGCGGTGGCCTGTCTCGCTGGAGCCCCGAAACCGGCAAGTTCACGACGTGGCGACACGACCCAGGTAACGAGAACTCCCTGAGTACGGACCGTTTACGTCGCGTCACGTCTGACGACGCCGGCAACATCTGGATCGGTTCGCGCGGCCACGGACTGTGCAAGCTGAGTCCCGCCAATGGCAAGTTCCAGCATTTCGTCCATGCCGGTGACGATGCCGCATCGCTGAGTCACAACGATGTACACGCCATCGAAGTCGGTAATGACGGCATAGTCTGGGTTGGCACCAACGCTGGACTCGATCGCTACGACAGCCTGACCAACAAGTTCCAGCGCATCACGAATGGCATGGACGACATCAGCGTTCGCAGCCTGATGCTCGCTAGCGACGGTACGCTTTGGGTCGGCACACACCAGTCTGGTGTGTACGTCATCGATGTCGACACGCTCGAATCAACGCACTATCTGCCGGAGACGAGTGGTCTTGCCAGCACGCGCGTCAATGTTCTCTATGAGGACAACGACGGCCGCATTTGGGCAGGCACGAACAAAGGCCTGAGTCTCTGGCAGGCCGGCGCCGGCGAGTTCTCGACGTTCCGCAATGACCCGACTGACCCATCCAGTCTTGGTGGGGATGCAATCTACTCCGTGTTCCAGGACCGCGGCGGCGTTCTCTGGATCGGTACGCTGACCGGTGGTGTCAGTCGCTGGAATCCGCGTTCCTGGTCGTTTGGCCACGCGAAGCTCGACTCGCCCGATGGCTCCGAGGTTCGCGCGACCAACATCACATCATTCACCGAGGATCCGGACCGGAACGTTTGGGTCGGCACGTTCGGTGGCGGCATCAGTATCGTCAATGAAGAGGGGCACGTGCAGCGCACTGTTTCGACGGAATCAGCGCAGCCACTTAGTGATGATCGCGTCATGGCGCTAACGACCGACAGTCGTGGCAACGTCTGGGCCGGCACGATGGCCGGCGGACTCAATCGCATCCACTCCGATACCGGCGTGGTAACAACTTTCCGCGCCGATCCCGAGAGCGACAACAGCCTGCCGGCCAACGGCATCATGTCGTTGCTCGAAGCACGCAACGGCGATCTTTGGATTGGCACCTTCGGTGGCGGCGTCAGTCGCTTCGATTCGCGCAAACAGCGATTCACAAACTATGCGCATGATCCCGAGAACCCGAACAGCCTGTCCGGACAACGTGCGACGAGCATTGCCCAGGCCGGCGACGGCACGATCTGGGTGGGCACGGACGGCGGTGGGCTAAACTGGTACGACGCATCGTCGGGGATCTGGCAGTCAATCCAGCACGATGCGAACGACTCTTCGAGCCTGAGCGCGAACACAGTTTACGCGCTGCACGTCGACTCACGTGATCGGCTCTGGGTTGGTACCCGCGAGGGTCTCGACCTGATCATCAGGAAGAATAACGGCGCCAATCCCTGGCAGGTCGTCAGCATTTCGGGTAGCGACGGTCAGGCTCTCAATGCCGTCTATGGCATCCAGTCCGAGCGCAACGGGCGTCTTTGGCTGAGCACGAGTCATGGCCTGATCAGTTACGATCCGGGCAGTCAGCGTATGCGGAACTTCCACAAGATCCACGGCCTGCAGGGCGAAGAATTCAACTTCGGCGCCAGTTTCAAGAGCAGCTCGGGATCGATGTACTTTGGCGGCAGTGCCGGCTACAACGCCTTCAATCCGAGCAACCTGGAGTTCAATTCGACACCGCCACCGATTGCGTTGACCTCCGTATCGATCATGAACGAGCCGCTCGCAACGCATCGTCCGCACAAGACGCTTGAGAGCCTCAACCTTGGGTACAGCGACTACGTCGTTACTTTTACGGTTGCCGCTCTCGATTTTGCAGCGCCCGAAAAGAACACCTATGCCTATCGATTGGTGGGCCTCGACGAGAACTGGATAGACCTCGGCAACGAACGGCGCATTACGTACACCAACCTGCACGGCGGCGAATACACTTTGCAGATCAGGGCGGCCAACAGTGACGGCGTCTGGAACCAGAGCGGCATTACGATACCGGTCAGTGTCGCATTGCCACCCTGGAAGTCCTGGTGGGCATACTCACTTTACGTGCTCGCAACTGGCTTCACGATACTGGCCTTCTGGCGGCACCAGCAGAACAAACTGCGCCGGGAATCGGAGTACGCACGACGCCTCGAGCGCGAGGTGCACAGCCGCACCAAGCAGCTCAACGGCCGCAACCAGGAGCTGAAGCACGCCAACGCTCTACTCATTGAGGCAAGCACGACGGATCCTCTAACGGGTTTGCGCAATCGTCGCTACCTCTATGAGCAGGTCTCGAAGGATGTCGATCTCGTCCTGCGCCATTACCGTGACGGCACTGAGACCATGAGTCCGTCAGGCAATAACGACCTGCTGTTCCTGATGGTCGATCTGGACAACTTCAAACCCGTCAACGACTCGTGTGGTCACGAGGCCGGCGACGAACTGCTGCTGCAGATTCGGGACGTACTTCTCGATGCCTGTCGCTCGTCAGACGATGTCATTCGCTGGGGTGGCGACGAGTTCCTGATCGTCGCGCGCGAGACCAATCGCAAGTACGCGGCGACCTTGGCCGAACGCGTTCGCAGCGGGCTTGCGCAACGCGTGTTCCCGCTTGGCGACGGCCAAATGGCGCGGATCACGACGTCCGTGGGTTACGCCTCATTCCCGTTCCTCAAGGATCGACCCGAGCTGCTGACCTGGGAAGAGGTCCTCGGCGTTGCCGACGCGGCCATGTACGAAGCCAAGCAGAAACGCAACGCCTGGACGGGCATCGAAGGCCTCGACTGGGACGGCGACGGCGACGAGCTTTGCCGCGCGATCAAGACGTCGCCGGGCGAGCTTGCCGAGGATGGTCACATCCGCGCCGTCGAGTCGATCGAGGACGTCGCCGAAGCGCTGGCCTGAGCGCCAGTACGTCGTTCAGATTCGGCATTTTCCGCCGATACATAAGACAGGACTGTGCCTGCCGGAAGCGCAACCGGTCGGCCTTCGATTATGTTAAACGATGGCGGTAGCCCTTGGTCGCAAAACTGAAGCCACTGACGACGCATCGCATCCTCGTTGTCGAAGACAACGAGCATGTCGCGTACATGCTCGATTTCCTGTTGCAGCGCGCCGGTTATGACGTCATCGCCGCGGCAAACGGCCGCGATGCCCAGGCCGCTATCGAGAATTTGCCGCCCACGGACGTCGTTCTTCTCGATTTGATGCTGCCGTATGTCTCCGGCTACCAGCTCATCGAGGACATCCGTGACAACCACGCGTGGCAACACGTGCCGATCGTTGTTCTCTCAGGCAAGGTTCTCGAAGAGGATATCGTCGAGGCGCTCGATCGCGGTGCCAATGACTACGTGACGAAGCCGTTTCGCCCGGAAGAGCTTCTTGCCCGCCTGCGCCGCATCGTTGCAGACCACGAACGTTTGGCAGGTGTCCGGTGAATTGCGCGCGGCTGACTGGATTATTGCTGCTCGCATCGCTGTCGCTGGCAATGTCGCCTGCGTTCGCGGACCCGGCTGAACGCTTTGCCAACGCACGGTCGCTGATGCATGACGGTCAGCTCGATGCAGCACTCGCTGCCATTGATACCTTGCGCGCGGATTATCCTGACGATGTCGACTACGCGTTTGCACGCGCTCAGGTACTCATAAGGCTCGGACGAAAGGGCGAGGCTGCCGATGAGCTGGATACTGCGATCGCGATGGCACCCGACTACGAGGATGTCTGGCGCACACGTTACAACCTGCTCACCAGCCAGGACGACGACACGGAGGTCGAGGCGTTTCGCTTGCGGGCTGCCAGGCAGTTCCCCGCTGCAAATTGGTGGCGAGCATCGGGAGCAGCGAGCAGTCCTGCGTGGATGTTGTTGGTCGGCGCCGGTGCCGACTCGCTGAGCAATGACCTGCCCGGCTGGGACAACCAGTTCATAGAGGCTCACTACGAATACAGCGACACCGCCCGTTACATGGGCCGCGTGTCTCGCGATGCTCGCAATAGTATCGGGGACGTGACTGTCGGATTAGCCGGCGAATGGCAACTTCGCCCGTGGTTTACGGGCGCGAGCGTCGCGGTTACTGCAGACCCCGAGTTCCAGGCAAGCACGGGCTTCGAACTCCATGCCGGCCGTTCGTTTGGCGAGGGCTGGACAGCCACAGTTCGCTATCGCCACCGCGACTACGATAACGCGACCATCGGTACCGTGGTTACCGGCATCGAGAAATACCTGTCGGATTTTCGCATCGCCTACACGCTGGGCGCATCACGCCTTCACGGCGCCTCGAATTTCGCGAACCACGTCGTTAGCGGCAACTGGTTCTATCGCGAGGACTCCAGTGTCGGCGTGTCTCTTAGCGGCGGCCGGGAAGCCGAGGCCATTGGCGGCGGCCGGGTTGTCGAAACCGATGTTCGCGGGATGTCGCTCACGGGCCGCCATCGCTTGAACGAACGCCTCGGTCTGCATTGGTGGCTTGGCATTCATGAACAGGGCGATCTTTACCGGAGACGATTCGTTGGAATGGCTGTTTCGGTCAAGTTTTGACTCGATCACGCTGATTGCGCTGTGGTCGATCGCTGCCGTTGTCGTAACAACGATCGTTCTGTTCGTGTATACAATGGGCTTGCGCATCGCGACGGTCGCGGGTGACCGGCGCCGGCGAGCTTTCCTGCGAGAATGGCGAGACGTGTTTGCGATGGCGGCACTCAGCGCGGACGCGGCCCGCGAACAGGAACTGCCACGCGTATCACGTGCCGATCGCACCGACCTGCTTGAAGAATGGAACCGGGCACGCAGCATCGTCGATGGCTCCGCTGTCGACAACCTGATTGTCCTCGCGCAGCGCGTCGGCATTCCCGGACTCGCCTCGCGACTGCTGCGTCGTCGACGCGTTCAGTCGTTAATCATCGCAGTGCAGACCTTCGGGCACCTGCGTGACGACACACAGTTCGATGCAATCCGTGAGTTTCTCGATCACCCGAACACCGCGCTGTCGATTACAGCGGCGACGTCACTGGTTGAAATCAGACCTCGATCCGGCATTGAGCTGGTCGTACCCCGTATTCACGAGCGCCGCGACTGGCCCAGGAACAAGGTATCGATTCTGCTGCGTGAAGCCGGCAGTGAACTGATCAGCGAGCCGCTGTACCGCGCGATCCGCTCGGCTGACAACGCCAACAAGACTTATCTGCTGCAGTTCGCGCGGCTGATCGATTCCGAAGTGCGTGACGCACTCGTCGAGGACCTGATTCGTGAAAGCAACGAGCCGGGTTTGCTGACGGCTGCCCTCAAGCTCGTGAGCGGCTACCGCGGCGTACCCCGCATCGCGGCATTGACGCAGCACGAAGCCTGGTTCGTGCGGATGCAGGCGGCTCGTGTGCTAGGCCGCATCGGCCAGGAGGAGCACCTGAGTCTGCTTGAGGCCCTGCTCGACGATCCCGAGTGGTGGGTACGTTATCGCGCCGCGCAGTCAATAACGGCGCTACCGTTTCTTGGCCCTAACCAGCTGCGACAGTTACAAAGGCGCCAGAAAGACCGGTTCGCTGTCGACATCCTGCA
>JAAUYD010221146.1_pt1 | contig 10398 bp, 8 predicted proteins | sample 7278101 | NCBI WGS metagenome assembly JAAUYD01 (sample SAMN14350128, study PRJNA611818) | marine sediment metagenome | isolation source: surface marine sediment (0.6m) | place: French Polynesia: Moorea | collected 2018-08
CCGGCTGACGGGCGGCGAAACTCTGTTGAAGCCCTGCGAAATGCCGGAAGAAAAGGTCGTCGACTTCGTCCTGAATGTCATCGCGGATTGATGTCACCCGCGACTCTGCCTAGCTTCTCACCCATGGGGTACTGGGAGATGAAAGCCGCGCTTGAGTGGCAAGTGTCGATGGGCGCCGACGAGGCGATCCTCGACGCTCCTATCGACCGGACGGAGGCGAAGGAGCCGGAACCCGTCACCGCTGCACCGGTGCCCGAGGCCCCCTCGATCGACGCCGTTGCGGTTTCACGTCAGATGGCGGAAGCGGCGGACAGTCTTGAAGCGCTTCGGGCCGCGATGGAAGGCTATGAGCATTGCGAATTGAAGCTGGGCGCGCGCCAGCTGGTCTTTGCCGACGGCCAGCCGAACGCGCGCGTGATGATCGTGGGCGAGGCGCCGGGCCGCGACGAGGACATGCAGGGCAAGCCTTTTGTCGGGCGCGCCGGACAGTTGCTCGACCTCATGTTCAGTCACATCGGCCTGTCGCGCACCAGCCCGGACCGCGAACATGCGCTCTACATAGCGAATGTCCTGCCTTGGCGCCCGCCGCAAAACCGCGATCCGAAGCCGGATGAGATGGCGATGATGTTGCCGTTTCTTGCGCGGCATATCGAACTGGTCGATCCGGATATCATCGTTGCGATGGGCAATCACGCGTGCCAGGCACTTCTCGGAAAGCGCGGGATCACGCGGCTGCGCGGCAATTGGGGCGAAGCGTTTGGAAAACCGGTACTTCCGATTTTTCACCCGGCCTACCTCTTGCGGACGGCTGAGGCGAAACGGGAAGCCTGGGCCGATCTGTTGTCGCTGAAGGCCCGGCTGAAGGAGGACGCTGCGTGAGCCGCATCGACGAGACCATGGAGTTCGTTCCAATCCGCATCGCGGTTCTGACCGTCAGCGATACGCGGAGCCTTGCGGATGACAAGTCGGGCGATACTCTCGTGGGCCGGATCGAGGCGGCCGGACACATTGTTGCCGCACGCGATATCGTGACTGATGACCGTCCCGAGATTGCCGAGCGTTTGCGAACTTGGTGTGCCGACCCTGAGATCGATGTGGTGCTTTCGACCGGTGGCACCGGTCTTACCGGCCGCGACGTGACGGTGGAGGCCCATCGCGACGTCTATGAGAAGGAAATCGAGGCATTCGGCACCGTTTTCACCCATGTTTCCATGGCCAAGATCGGCACTTCGGCGGTTCAGTCGCGGGCCTGCGGCGGCGTGGCCAACGGAACCTTCCTTTTCGCGCTGCCGGGATCTCCCGGGGCCTGCAAGGACGCGTGGGACGAGATTCTCGTCCGCCAGCTCGATTACCGGCACCGTCCCTGCAACTTCGTCGAGATTCTGCCACGGCTTGACGAACATTTGCGACGGAAGTGACCCGCAGTCGCGTTAGAAGCGTATATTCTTGGTAAAATCGCAGGAAAGGCATACGTTTATGCCTGTTCCAATGTAGGAAAGTTCGGAAACGTGCGTTTCATCAGACGATCCCTTGTCGGACTGTTTTTGCTGTCGGTGACCTTCGGCCTGATGACGTTTGCCGGGAATTCCGTGTGGCAGGCACTTCAGACGAGCTGGAACGAAGAAACGCAAAGCCGTCCGGCGCGGGAACGCGTCTTTGCAGCCAACGTCGTGACGGTATCGCCGCAGACAATCCAGCCGGTCCTGACCACGTTTGGAGAGGTTCGGTCCCGCCGGTCCTTGCAACTGCGCGCGTCAAGCTCGGGCGAGGTTGTCTGGCTGTCGGAGGCATTCGAAGAAGGCGGATCGGTCGGTGCGGGCGATCTCCTGCTTCGGATCGATCCGGCGGACACCCAGTCGGCCGTCGACACGGCGCGCGCGGATCGCGCAGAAACGGCGGCTGAATTGCGGGATGCAGAGCGGACATTGGCCTTAGCGCAGGATGAGATACTCGCCGCCGAGGATCAGGTCCGGTTGCGCGAGAACGCCTTGACCCGCCAGAAGGACTTGCTGGATCGCGGCGTCGGAAGTCAGGCGGCTGTGGAGACCGCCGAATTGTCCTTGTCATCGGCCAACCAGTCGCTTCTGTCCCGTCGTCAAGCCGAGGCCACGGCGGAAGCGCGGATCGATCAGGCCAAGACGGCCCTTCAAAGACGCGAGATCGCGTTGGGTGAGGCGGAGCGTCGGTTGGCCGACACGGAAGTGCACGCGGAATTCGCCGGGGTCTTGAACAATGTAAGCATTGTCGAGGGCGGACTGGTCAGTGCCAATGAAACGCTGGCCGAACTGATCGACCCTTCCGCATTGGAGGTCTCCTTCCGGCTGTCCACGCCACAATATGCCCGCTTCGTTTCGGACAGCGGTCAACTTGTCGGCGCCGAGGTTACGGCAAGCATTGATGTGCTGGGCGTCAATCTTGAAGCGAACGGCCGGATCAGCCGCGAAAGTGGCGCGGTGGCGGAGGGTCAGACCGGCCGCCTTCTGTTCGCGCGACTCGACGCGGCACCGGGATTCCGGCCCGGCGATTTCGTGACGATTAGGATCAGCGAGCCGCCGCTCGACCGTGTCGCCCGGGTCCCGGCAAGCGCCGTCGATGCATCCGGCATGGTGCTGGTTGTGGGCGAGGAAGATCGGCTGGAGGTGGCAGAGGTCGAGGTCCTCCGCCGCGAAGGCGATGACGTTATCCTGCGCGGACCCGGATTGGCGGGACGGGAGATCGTGGCGGAACGCTCACCGCTGCTGGGGGCGGGCATTCGCATCCGTCCGATCCGGCCGGGCGCTGCGGAAGAGCCGGTTGAGGAAGAATTCGTGGAACTCGACCCTGAACGGCGTGCGCGGCTCGTCACCTTTGTCGAGGGCAACCAGTTCATGCCGGCGGAGGCGAAGGCGCGGGTCTTGTCGCAACTCAAGGAAGAAAAGGTGCCCGCCCGCATGGTCGAACGTATCGAAAGCCGGATGAATTGACCGCACCCATGGATCGGGAGTGACCGATGGCACGTGATCTGAGCAATGCGGCGGGCGGTGTTCTTTCCTACTTCGTGCGCCATTCAACGGCGGCGAACCTCTTGCTTGTGCTCCTCGTCATCTCGGGTCTCTATGCCGCGCCCCAGATGCGGGCACAGTTCTTCCCCGACGTGATTGTCGACGACATCGACGTGGTGGTCCTTTGGGACGGCGCCGGTGCCGAAGACGTCGACCGTTCGATCATCCAGGTGCTGGAACCCGAGCTTCAGGGTGTCGAAGGTGTGACCGAGACGAGGACGCGATCCCGCGAAGGATCGGCAAGGGTCACCCTGGAGTTCGAACCTGGCTGGGACATGAGTCAGGCGCAGGAAGATGTGCAGGCCGCGCTTGATTCGGTGAACAACCTTCCAACGGACGCGGAGGATCCCGAAATTCAGCGCGGACGTTGGTCCGATCGCGTAACCGACGTGGTGATAAAGGGACCTGTCGGTGTCGATCAACTGGCGAATTTTGCCGACGAGTTCATCTCCCGACTTTTTGCGGAAGGAATCACGCGAACGACCATACGTGGGCTTGCTGCACCGGAAACCATTGTCGAGGTCACGTCGCTCGACCTGATCCGGCACGACCTCACGATGCAGGAGATTGCCAGCGCCATCGCGGCGGAGGCCGAAGCCAACCCGGCAGGGGACGTGGCCGGTGCGCAGCGGGTGCGGACCGGTGTTGCGAAACGGTCGGCGGATCAGATCGCGAATATCGTGCTAAGGTCCACCGACGCGGGCACGCAGCTCACGATCGGTGACGTCGCCCGCGTCCGGGTCGAGGGCGTGGATCGGAACCGGGCATATTTCGTCGGTCCGGATCCGGCGATTTCGGTCAGGGTCGACCGGTCCGCCAGCGGGGACGCCGTTCGCATGCAGGCGGTGGTCGAAGAAGTTGCCGCGGAGATGCAGTTGTCGCTGCCGCAAGGCGTTGAAATCTCCCTGATCCGGACGTTGGCGGAGCAGATCACGAGCCGATTGAACATCTTGCTCGACAACGGCCTCATGGGGCTCGGGCTGGTGGTGATCCTGCTGTTCCTGTTCCTGAACGCCCGGACCGCGTTCTGGGTTGCAGCGGGTATCCCCGTCGCGATGACGGCGGCCATCGCCATGATGTTCGCCGCCGGGTTCACGATCAACATGATCTCCCTTTTCGCGCTGATCATCACGCTTGGAATCGTGGTCGATGACGCTATCGTCGTAGGCGAACACGCCGATTTCCGCGCGCGCCGGCTGGGCGAGGACCCGGCCACAGCAGCAGAGAACGCGGCACGGCGAATGTTCACGCCGGTCTTTTCGGCCACCGTCACCACGATCATCGCCTTTTTCGGCCTTGTCGCCATCGGGGGACGCTTTGGGGACCTGATCCTCGACATTCCCTTTACGGTCATCGTGGTTCTGATCGCCTCGCTGGTGGAATGCTTTCTCATCCTGCCGCACCACATTAAGCACGCGCTCACCCACACGGCCAAGGAACACTGGTATGACTGGCCCTCCCGGCAGGTGAACAAAGGCTTCCGCTGGGTGCGGGAGACGCTGTTCCGGCCCTTCATCGCGGGCGTCATCTGGGCGCGCTATCCGGTGATCGCGCTGGTCTTCGTCGTACTAGCCAGCCAGGTGTCCCTGTTCATCCGGGGCGACGTGCAATGGCGGTTCTTCAATGCGCCAGAGCGGAGTTCCGTCACAGGCAATTTCGCAATGGTTCCGGGTGCGTCGCGCGAGGACACCTATGCATTTATGCGCACGCTTCAGAAGACAGTCGAAGAGGTCGGCGCACGGTATGAGGAAGAATACGGGACGAACCCGATCCAGTTCGCTTTGGCGGAAATCGGTGGCACGACCGGGCGTGGCCTGTCGGGGCAGGAAACGAAGGAGGATTACCAGCTTGGCTCCATCGCCATCGAATTGATCGATGCGGATTTGCGCCCCTATTCCAGTTTCGCCTTCGTCGCCGAGCTACAGGACGCGGTGCCACGCCATCCCCTGCTTGAAACCGTCAGCTTCCGGGGCTGGCGTTCCGGACCGGGTGGTGACGCCATCGACGTGGAATTGTCCGGCGGATCAGCCGAGACGTTGAAAGCGGCGGCGGAGGAATTGAAGGCAAAGCTTGCCCGGTTCAGCGAGATTTCGGCTCTGGAGGATTCGCTTTCCTACGACAAGGAGGAGCTGATCCTGCAACTGACGCCACAAGGGCAGGCGCTTGGTGTGACCATCGACGATCTTGGCCGGACTTTGCGGGCGCGCCTGAACGGCATCGAAGCCGCGACCTATCCGGACGGACCACGCACGGCGGCGATCCGGGTAGAGCTTCCGTCAAGCGAACTCACTGCGGATTTCCTCGACCGGCTCCTGATCCGCACCGGTCCATCGGCCACGGGCGAAGGCACCTTCGTGCCGCTGGCCGACGTGGTCACGGTCGAACGGCAAACCGGTTTTTCCGTCATTCGGCGGGAGAACGGCGTACAGGTCATCTCCGTTACGGGTGACATCTCTGAAGACGATGCGGATCGTGCGACCGAAATCACTGAGGCTCTGACCGGCGACATCCTCCCAAGGCTCGAGGAGGATTTCGGCATCTCGACGTACATGTCTGGACTGGCCGAGCAGGAACGCGATTTCCTTTCCGATGCGATGACGGGCCTCATGCTTTGCCTTGCCGGGATCTACCTGACCTTGTCCTGGGTATTCGCCAGTTGGGTGCGGCCCTTCGTGGTTATGGCGATCATTCCCTTCGGCTTGGTGGGCGCGATCTGGGGGCACTATGTCTGGGACGTGCCGTTTTCCATGTTCTCCGTCGTCGGGCTCATCGGGATGGTGGGGATCATCATCAATGACAGTATCGTTCTTGTGACGACCGTGGATGAATATGCCGCGGAGCGTGGGCTGGTCCCCGCGATCATCGATGGGGCTGCCGACCGGTTGAGGCCAGTCTTCCTGACGACCGCCACCACCGTGCTCGGGCTGGCCCCGCTGCTTTATGAGACTTCGCAACAAGCGCAATTCCTCCGGCCTACGGTCATCACCCTGACTTATGGTCTTGGCTTTGGGCTGGTCCTCGTTCTTCTCGTCGTGCCGTCGCTTTTGGCCGTCGGGCACGATATCGGCAAGAATGCCCGCGCGTTCCGCCGCGCGCTGGCGTCGACGGGGAAGGCGCCGGGATTGGCGACACTCCTGGGCGTCGGTGTGTTGGGTGTCGCTGGCCTTTTCGCGCTGACGCTTGGGACGGCGATAGTGACAGGAGCGCTCCCCGCGTTTCTCGGCGGTAGCGACTCTATGCCGATTGCGCTCGCCGCCTTTGTCGTCGGGGCGGCCGTTTGGACGCTGGTTCTCTGGGTACTGGCAAGCGTTCGCTTCGCGGTGGCGTCCCGGTCCTAGTGGCAGCCCTGCATTTCGATGGCCTGACCTTGGCCGATCATGGTCATTCGCACCTCGCTTCGGGCGAGCGCGAATGGTTGCGCTTCGGGTGGCACCATTTCGACTTCCGCGACAAGGTTCCGGCCATTTTGCGACGTGTCGGAAGGCGAAACCCAGACGCCGGGCTCCCCGGTCTCAACGACCACGATTTCTGCGGCGAATCTGGCCTCATCCGTGGTCGCTCTCAACTCCAGCCCATCGGAAATCGGGGTGACTTCGCAGGCAAAGCTTCCGGCGCGAATAGGCTGGTTTTCCAGCCCTGCCCCGATGCTTTCGTCGAACGCTCCCCTGACTGGTAAGTTGGTGCGGACGCGCAGCGTAACGGGAATGCAGACGTCTTCGCAGATCCCAACCTCCACCTCTGCCCGGAGCGCGATGGGTTCCGAGGGATCGCGCGCCGTAACAACCAATGGAAACACGACATCGCGGTCGTATCCGATGGAGCGGAGGCCGTTTTGGTCCATCACTTTCGGAATGGGGTATAGCACGTGAACCGCTGCCACGTTCCGTGATCCGGACCAGTTGAACTGCGGGGGAATGCCGCCCGCGCCCGGCGCGCGCCAATAGGTCTTCCACCCCGGCTCGAGTCGCAGCGACAGGCCGGCCATGTGGCGGCCGTCTGCCTCCCGCCAACCGGGCAAAAGGGTCCCATCCACCGGCAAACCGTTGGATTGAGCCTCTGCCGACAATGTGGATGCGGCAAGGAATGCAAGGAAAAGCGAGCGAAACATGACGTGCAAGTATCGCCAATATCGCACGCACATGAAAATCACATTCTGGTAAAGCTTCGTGAGTGTGGCGGGTTGTCCCTTGATGTACAGGCGGAAAGGGCCAACGTTTGAGGGTATGGACCAGGAACACACCTCACTCGACGGTCAGCTTCTGATCGCGATGCCCGGGATGGGGGATCCGCGCTTCGAAAAAAGCGTGATATTTCTGTGTGCCCACTCCGAAGACGGAGCGCTTGGGCTGATCGTCAACAAACCTTCGGAGCAGGTGAGCTTTCGGCATCTGCTCGATCAGTTGAACCTTGGTGTCGGAGAGCCGCAGCGGGACATCCGGGTGCATTTTGGCGGGCCGGTGGAGAATGAGCGGGGCTTCGTGCTCCACAGCGCCGACTACGCGACGGAAGCCGCGACGCTTCGGGTGAGTGACCGGTTCGGCATGACGGCGACGCTGGACGTGCTGGAAGAAATCGCCAAGGGCGATGGACCAAGCTCCGCTTTGCTGGCACTTGGCTATTCCGGCTGGGGTCCCGGTCAGCTGGAGGACGAGATCCTGCAGAATGGTTGGCTGACCTGCGATGCGGACCCGGATCTCGTGTTCGGAAGCGATGACGCGGGCAAGTGGGAAGCCGCTTTGAAGACGCTTGGCATCGACCCGCTTTTGCTGTCGTCATCGGCCGGACGGGCCTGAACGCTTAACACTCTGCAAAATTTGGTTAAGGGCCTTGTTTTCAAGGAAAACGGCACATCGGTACGGCGTCGGTGTTACGTCGGTATTGCGTCGGTGCCGATATCGGCCCCTGGAAAAAGTTAACCCGGGCGCGCGCCCGGGTTGACCAAGTCTTAACGGCAATGAAACCGGTTACTCTTTAACGGTGATTCGGCCATCGGTGTAGGGCGTGAACGGCCCCTGTGCCGCGAGGAATTCGGCGGTGACGTCTGCGAGGTCGGGGCCGAAGTCATAGGCGTTCTCGGCATCCTTGAACATGGCATAGCCGTCGCCGCCGTTCCGTACGTAGTTGTTGGAGACGACACCATAGAGTTTGTCGGGCTCGATCGGGGCGCCGCCGACCATCACGTCGCTGATGCGGTTGCCGGGCTCCGCTGCCGGATCGAAGGTGTAGGTCATCCCGGCGACCTGCGGGAAGCGGCCCGCGCCTTCCTCGACCTGGCTCACGCCGTTCTCAAGCGCCTCGACCACGGTGGCTCCCGTGACCTGGAACGTCGAAAGCGTGTTCTGGAACGGCAAGACCGTCAGAACCTCGCCCATCGTCACGGGTCCCGCGTCAATCGACGCGCGGATGCCGCCGCCATTCTGAATCGCGATCTCGATGCCCTGATCCTTGACTCGGTCGAGCATTGCATCTGCGATGAGCGAACCCATGGAGCACTCTTTGGAACGGCAGACCTCGCGGTCACCGCCGATGGGTTCGGCGGCTTCGGCGACGACGCGGTTGCGGATTTCCTCTAGCGGCGCAGCGGCTTCGGCGATGCGGGCGACGGTGGCTTCGTCTTCGGCGACGGAGGCGTCCATCAGGGTCAGATCGCCTGTCGCCTCGGTCACGTTGCCGTCATCGTCGAAGGTGACGCTCAGTTCGCCGAGGTACTTGCCGTAGGCATAGGCCTGCACGATCTGGACCCCGTTCACGACGGTCGGATAAGGGCCGACCGCACCTTCGACGGAGTTCGACAGAAGCGTGTTCGAGTGCCCGCCGACGATCACGTCGACGCCGGTCGTTTCCGCCGCGACGCGTTGGTCGACACCGTAGCCGGAGTGGGAAAGCACTACGATCTTGTTCACGCCATCGGCGGTCAGCTTGTCTACTTCGGCCTGAACCGCATCGACCGGATCGGTGAAGATCACGTTCGGGCCGGGCGAGGCGAGTTCATCCGTGTCCTGCGGCGTCAGGCCGATCATGCCGATCCTTTCGCCGCCCTTCTCGATGACGACCGACTTCTGCATGACGTCGTTTAGGAGCGGTTCTCCCGAGACGTCGGCGTTCGACATGAGGATGGGAAATTCCACCGCGCCGATGAATTCGCGGAGGATCTCCGGACCGTCGTCGAATTCGTGATTACCGACCGTCATGCCATCATAACCGAGCTTGTTCATCATCTCGGCGGCGAGCCTGCCCTTGTAATAAGTGTAAAAGAGCGTGCCTTGGAACTGGTCGCCGCCGTCGACGAGGAGTGTCGGTGTATTGCCCGCGCGCTGGCGTGCCGCTTCGATGCCGGTGACGAGGCGCGCGGACCCGCCGAAGCACTTGCCTTCGGTGTTGTCCTCCGCGGAACAACCGGAGTCGAAACGGTTGATCGGTTCGAAGCGTGCGTGAAAGTCGTTGGTGTGCAGAATGGTCAGGCTGAAATCGGCCAGCGCCATCGGTGCGGAAACGGCCAAGGCCGCGCCGCTCATGAGCAGTTTCTTGATCATCTCAGTGATCCCCCTGTCGGATTCTCTGGGCTTGAGATTGCCGTTATCGGGGGGAGGTGTCAAAAGGAGACCGAACCACTCGGACGCGACGTAATGGCGACCATCTACAAGATTTTTCGGAGCTCGGAATACGAGGAATTCGTCGCCGCAGGCGAGACATTAGGCGCGCCGATTGACCTCGAGGACGGCTATATCCACTTCTCCACCGCCGAACAGGTGGAAGAGACGGCAGCGAAGCATTTCTCGGGTGCAACGAACCTTATGCTACTTGGTGTCGAGGCCGACGGGCTTGGCGACGCCCTGAAGTGGGAGCCGTCCCGGGGCGGCGCTCTCTTCCCGCATCTCTACCGTGCGCTGCGGCCGGAAGACGTGGCCTTTGCCCGCGCCCTGCCGTTGAAGGATGGGCTGCATGACTTCGGAGATATCCTGACGTGATCGAGCGGGCCGCGCTGACCATTCTGAACCGTATGGATCCGGAACGGGCGCACGGGCTTGCCTTGCGGGCGCTTCCCTTTGCTCCTTTACCGGGGCCCGTCGCGTCGCCCCGGCTGACAACGCGGATCGCAGGGCTGGAGATGCCGAACCCGGTTGGCCTTGCGGCGGGGTTTGACAAGAATGCGACAGCGCTGGCGTCCCTGATGCAGGCCGGCTTCGGATTTCTCGAAGTGGGAGCGGCCACGCCTCTGCCGCAGCCGGGCAATCCACGCCCGCGTCTTTTCAGGCTTCGCCGTGACAAGGCGGCGATCAACCGGTTCGGGTTCAACAATGACGGGATTGACGTGATTGCCGACCGGCTGGCCAACCGGCCCGAGGGGATTCCGGTC
>JAAUYD010027389.1_pt1 | contig 10395 bp, 9 predicted proteins | sample 7278101 | NCBI WGS metagenome assembly JAAUYD01 (sample SAMN14350128, study PRJNA611818) | marine sediment metagenome | isolation source: surface marine sediment (0.6m) | place: French Polynesia: Moorea | collected 2018-08
GAATTTTGGCGAATCGTTCTGAATTTTTAATTTCACGATAGCGTTTCCTGTTGAAGGGGACAAAATGGGGTTCATTGCAGGTCGATATTGCGAAAACTAGTTGACCTTTTATGAATGTCGAGGTAACCAACTATTTTCCATCCACAAATGGTCTTTTATGGACGAGCACCAACTGAAAAACGAATCGTACTGAGATTGTCATCTTTGTGCAATTCACTGAAATCAGCGGTCTAAAATGAAATCTTTCCGCGATAAACCTCAGAGTATCATTTTTTTAGAATTTAACTCATTTTTATCGCAGCAAGCTGCGCGGAATTAAATCCAGGAGAGATTAAGGAGACTCAACATGCCTGAATATCTTAAGCGCGAAGAATTGGATGCATTGCAGGCCTGGCCGACACCGGCCATATCAAATGCGGTCGAACTGTTCGACATACGGCAACGGAATGAAGGATTCATGCTCCCGCAGATCAAGTGCCGATTTCCCAACATGAAGCCCATGATCGGCTACGCCGTCACCGGTATGATCACTGCAGCCGCTCCCGAGGGACCTCGCGTATCGCCGATGGACTGGTGGAATGAAGTCCGTAAGTATCCAAAGCCAAGGGTCGTCGTCCTGCATGACATCGATAATCCGGTCGTCGGTTCATTCTGGGGTGAGGTGAACGGCAACATTCACCGGGCGTTGGGTTGTGTCGGCACGGTTACCGACGGCTCCGTTCGCGATCTGGATGAGGTGGAAGCGTTGGGATATCACTTTTTTTCAAGCTGTGTGACCGTTTCCCACGCCTACGTTCACATGATTGGTTTTGGTATGCCTGTCAACGTAGGCGGTCTGACCGTCAAGCCTGGAGACTTGATTATGGGAGACAAACACGGCGTCATCTCCATCCCCCTGGAAGTTGCAAAAGATGTTCCCTCAGCGGCGCAAATGGTCGAAGACTGGGAACGACGCGTCATCAATTTTTGCAAATCCGATGAATTCTCTTTAAATGGGCTCAAGGAACGTTTTTTGTCTCCCAGACCCACCTGGCCGCCGGAGTAATGTTCATCGCATTGCTCCATCATCACTACCTACAGACTGTCAAAGAAGCAATAGTCATCGAAACCGAACTGACTGAACATCGAACATCGAACGCCCAACATCGAATGTTGAATGGGAAAAGATAAAAAATAGAAATAGCTATTCAAGGTTGAAATTGTAATGTCGAAAACGACTGAAATCAAATTGCGGAGCGCAGCGACATCGTTATTCGATGTTCAGCGTTGTATGTTCGATGTTCGATGTTCATCTGTTAAAACAGCCGAAAATATCCCGTCTATATTCCTATAGGCAGCTCAACACCGCCTCCGTAAACTCCTCGGTCGTGGCGTTCCCGCCCAAGTCGGGTGTAAATATATGCTTGGCAGTGACGGCTTCAATGGCCTTCATCAATGAATCGGCCGCCTTTATTTCTCCCAAAAACTCCAACATCAACTGGGCCGACCAGAAGGTGCCGATGGGATTGGCAATTCCTTTGCCGGCGATATCCGGTGCTGAACCATGAACGGGCTCAAACATCGAGGGAAATTCTTTTTCAGGATTGATATTGGCGGATGCCGCGATCCCGATGCTGCCGGCGATGGCGGGCCCGAGGTCGGAAAGGATATCGCCGAAAAGGTTGCTGCCAACGACAACGTCAAACCAGTCGGGATGTTGTACAAAATGGGCCGTCAGAATATCGATATGAAACTGTGCGGTTTTGACATCCGGATAGTGCTGCGAAACGGCTTTGAAACGTTCGTCCCAGAACGGCATCGTGTGGATGATGCCGTTGGATTTAGTAGCGGATGTTAGGTGCTTTCGGGGGCGCTTTTGGGCCAGTTCAAACGCATAGCGCATAATACGATCCACCCCCATACGCGTGAAAACGGTTTCCTGAACAACCATTTCCAGATCTGTCCCTTCGTAAACCCGGCCGCCGATTTGCGAATATTCACCTTCATTGTTCTCGCGTACCACGACAAAATCAATGTCTTCTGATTTTCGACCGGCAAGGGGTGATTGGATACCGGGTAAGAGCCTGACCGGACGCAGATTAACATATTGCTGCATATGACGGCGAATCGGAATCAACAACCCCCACAAAGATACATGATCCGGAACCTGATAATCACCCACGGCACCTAGAAAAATGGCGTCAAAGGCACGTAATTTTTCGATGCCGTCTGCGGGCATCATATGGCCCGTATTTAAATAAAATTCACAGGAATAGGGAAATTCAGAATAATTAATATCAAAATTATACTGATCCGACAGCGCCTCTATAATTTTAACTGCTTCGGGAACAACTTCCTTACCGATTCCGTCTCCAGGTATCAGCGCAATGTTATAAGTCATATTCATAATCATCTTTTAGATCATTTATCCAATTAAAACTCGATCATAATTTAGAATTGCCATCATTTCAATTACTGAATCAACTGAAATAATTCAGGTTTGGCCTCGCCGCAACCTCAGGGTCTTGTTCAAAGAACCGTTTGAGAATCGGATTGACGTCTTTCATATTACCGGCTTTTAGGATTTTCGTATACAGGGAATGCCCAAAGCGAAAGTTGGCCGAAAAATAGTAAGCAAATCGTTTAAAGCGCTTGATCGCCGCGACCGGGTCGTAGTGTATTTCAAGCAGCCGAGCCAGTTGGGTGGCGGCATCGGCAAACATCTGCGGGTCAGATTGTAAATTTCCGGTCAATTCGGCAAATATCCAAGGTCTGGCAACCGCCATTCGGCCGATCGCCACCCCGTCACATTTGGTTTCTAGTATCATGCGTCGACAGTCATCCGGATCAAACACATCCCCATTGCCGAAAACCGGAATGTTGACGGCCTGCTTGACCATACCGATATAGGCCCATTTGGGTCGTCGCGAACGTCGATCCGGTGCCACCCTGGGGTGAAATATGAGGGCATCCGCGCCGGCATCCTCAAACCGTCCGGCCAAATCTACCGCAATTCCGGCATCATCCTGCCAGCCGGTGCGAAACTTAACCGTCAGCGGAATGGAGACCGCTTTTCGCACCTTAGCGACAATTGCGGCGGCAAGATCCGGATGTTTCAACAACGCCGCTCCGCAATTGCGGCGACAGATCGTTGTGGTTGAGCATCCAAAATTGATGTCCACACCGAATAATCCTTCACTTTCGATTCGGCGGGCAGCTTCCGCCATTCGTGAAGGATCGTCGCCGAAAATCTGGCACACCAGACGGGAGCGTTCTTCATCCCGCCACCTGAAACAAGGCGAAACGAAACGGTTTTCATGGGGAACCGTCTTTGCACTGCACATCTCAGAGTACAGCAGGCCGTAACCGCCGTACTGTGAAACCAACTCACGAAAGGCAATATTACCAAGAAACGTCAACGGCGCCAGGATAAGCCTTTTGTCGATGGATTTGGATCCTATTTTTAGTGGTTGACGGAGATATTTGCCTTGGTTATAGATCATGGTGAGAATTTCAGGGCTCCTGACCTCAATCCGAAAAACTTCTTGAAAAGCCCAGATGTCTAAAGAACCTACAACATTTGTAGTGAATTTAAGCGTAAATTTACGACACATCAATAGTTATGAAAATAGCAAATTTAATCGCTGAATAAAAGGTTCAAATAAATTACGCTTGATAGCAGCCACGTTTCCCAATATGGGTTCAAATGATATTTGGAGAAAAATACCGAAATTTATAAGAATTGGATACCAATGAATAAAACCGACACAGGATATTTAAAAGATAAAAAACGCAGATGGCTCAGAACACTGAATGTAACCGATGCATCTGCCCACACGGAGGACCCCCACTGCGGCTCCATGGGCCACGTATTGTCGTTTCCTGAAAGCTGCGCCCTGGCGCAAAAATTCGGCTTTGACGCCGTCAATGCCGATCGCGACTTTCTGAAACAGCACGGCCCTGAATCCACAAGGCGTCTTCTGGAAACGCATCGATTAGAACCAGGGGCGTTTGCATTTTCGGCCGCCTTCAATGCCTATTTTTCCGATTCGGAGTTTGAGCAAAGCCTGGTTCCTTTCGAAAAAGATCTGTCGCTGGCCGGGCAGGCGGGCTTCAGACGATGCGTCGGGTTTGTGCAGCCCTCATCTGATCAAATCACCTTTTACGAACATTTCACTCTTTTACGCCGACGCTTGCAGCGGATAGCGCCGTTGCTGGAGAAACATGGAGTCCGACTTGGATTGGAATTTATAGGTCCCACCACCATGAGGTTGAGCCCTAAATTTGATTTTGTTCATACCATCGACGGTGTCCGAAGTCTGATTGCTGCGGCCGACGCTCAAAGCCAGGTGGGGTTCAAATTGGATTCCTTGCATTGGTACGTCAGCGGTGCCGGACTTCTGGATATCGAGAAACTGGCCCCGCAAGAGATTGTTTATGTGGAGATAAACGACGGCTTGAAAGGAAATTATGATCGATTCACCCTTCCCGAGTTTCAACGTGAGCTTCCAGGTGCCACCGGGACCATCGATCTCGACGGGATGCTCGCAACGCTCGATGCCATAGGCTTTAGCGGACCGGTGGTGGTGGAGCCTTGGAATGAAACATTGCGCAACATGCCGCCTTCGGATGCGGTGGGTCTGGTAAAAGCAGCCTTGGACCGCAGCCTGAACTCTGCAGGCATCGAAATAGTGGACAACATGAATTGAGGGGGGAACACAGGAGGATGACATGTCAAAAAGACCGTTATTGATCGCCGATCCGTTTCCCCAATCCTGGGGCAATATTTTCACGAACCATGACCACCAACGGCTCGAGGAAATGGTGTCCATCAAATATTCAGGAGATGATAAAATGGCGGACGTGGTGTTCGATGGTGCCCTGCCCGACGCGGTCGCGGTGGTGGGACAAACCGCAATGCCGAAAGAGCGCCTGGAGAGGGCCAAAAAGCTGAAAGTGATATTCAACGTTGAGGGTAATTTTTATCAGAACATCGATTACGAGTTTTGTTTCAGGAACAATATTTACGTCCTTAATTGTGGGGAAGCCTATGCCCTGGCCGTTGCTGAAATGGCTCTGGGATTTGCGCTTGACCTTGCCCGCAGCATTTCCAGGGAGGACAGATATTTCCGGGCGGGCAAGGAACGATATTTATTCGAAGCCGGAAAGGATGCGATTCTGCTTTCAGAGGCGCAGGTCGGCCTAATCGGTTTCGGTAATCTGGGCCGTGCCTTGAGGCCTCTTTTGGCGCCCTTCCACTGTAATGTCAAAGCCTACGATCCGTGGCTGCCGGAAAGTGTACTCAGAGAACATGGCTGTGAACCATCTACCCTGGAAGATCTGCTTTCGTCAAGTAGGTTCATATTCGTACTGGCAGGCGTAACCAACGAGAACCAGGGATTCTTAGGGAAAAAAGAGTTCGAGCTCATTCAACCTGGTTCTATTTTTCTGCTCATGAGCAGGGCGGCTGTGGTGGATTTCAACGAGCTCACCAAAAGAGTCGCCAAAGGACAATTCAAGGCGGCAAGTGATGTGTGGCCATCCGAGCCCATGAGCTCAGAACATCCGGCTCGCAGTATCGAGGACTTCCTGCTTTCACCTCACCGAGCGGGCGCCATTCCGCAAGCCTTTCATAAAATCGGACAGATGCTCGTCGATGATCTGGACCAGATTCTGAAAGACTTGCCACCGGTGAGAATGCAGCCGGCGAGGCGCGAGACGGTGGCGCGATTTTGCAGCCGCCCCGCCGAATGAGAAAGAGGAATAAACAGAATACCTGTTACGGATTCTTTAATGATCGATCGGGGTTAAAAAGGATTTGACAAGGTTCTGGCATTATGTGATGTTAGCGCTAACAATATTGATTGGGACAGGCCATTTTGTTGGGTTTCACTGACAGCACAAAATAGGTTGGTCCGCATGAGGCGGAGAAACCCTATCCGCCGGCGGACTCAACCCAACCTACAAATATGATATGGCCGAAAGATGGAACCAAGGTGAATAAGAGTGGGAAAATCCTGGAAGCCAAGGGAATCACGAAATACTTCGGCGCGATCACCGCGCTGGACAATGTAGATTTCCACGTGGATTACGGCGAGGTGGTCGGCGTGGTCGGTGACAACGGGGCCGGAAAGTCGACACTCATGAAGATACTTTCGGGTCTTTACAAGCCGAGCAACGGCCATATGGTTTTCGAAAGCAAGCCGGTGAAATTTTCGAGCCCCCGGGAGGCACGAAATATTGGCATCGAGATGGTATATCAGGATTTTGCCCTGGCCGGTAACTTATCCATATTCGAAAACATCTATCTCGGACGCGAACCCGGACGATCCTTTCTGGGCATGACCCTGGTGGATCGCAAACAGGCCCGGGAAATGGCGCGCGAACATCTGGAGCGGCTCCAGATCCAGGTAAAGAGTGTCGACCAAAATGTCGAGGAGCTTTCCGGCGGCCAGCGGCAGGCAGTCGCGATCGCCCGCGCCACCGCTTTCGACGCCCGGCTGGTGATCATGGATGAGCCTACCGCCGCCCTGGCAGTCAAGGAAGTCGGGAAGGTCTTCGAACTGATTTTCAGATTGAAGGAGAACGGAATCAGCGTGGTCATCATCAGCCACCGCATGGACGATATATTTTACGTTTGCGACCGGGTGATGGCCCTTTTTCATGGTTCAAACTTTGCGGAAGCCCCTATTTCCAAAACAAATCGAAACGAAGTGATCGGCTGGATCATGGGAACCAAGGGCCATACCGAATCGTTGGCCCACGATCAGGTGACCTAGCATGACCAATAATCAGGCCGGGTTGAGGCAACTTCTGGAGCGCTATGGAATCATCATCGTTGTGGCCGTGATGATGATCGTTTTGCATTTCCTGCAACCGGATGTCTTTCTCTCTTTGAGAAACATCACAAATATTTTCAAACAAATCGCCACGAATTCGCTGCTGGCCCTGGGCATGTTCCTGGTGATCCTGACGGCCGGCATCGATTTGTCGGTGGGATCGGTGATGGCGCTTTCGATGGTGACGCTGGCCGTTGCCAGCGCCGCGGGATGGCCATGGTTTGTCGCCATATTTATTTCTCCTTTGGTGGGGATGATCTGCGGCCTGGTCAATGGGCTGGGGTTAACCTGGCTGCGTCTGCCGCATCCGTTCATCATGACGTTGGGAATGTTGAACATTGCCCGTGGCCTTACGAATCTTGTTTCCGGCGGCGCACCGGTCAGCGGCCTATCCGACACGATTCGATTCCTCGGTTACGCACGCATCAATCTCAGCGGCATTTTGGGGGTGAGACTGTATCTGCCGGTCAGCATGTTGGTGCTGATTATCGCTTACATCTGTGTATCCATCTTTTTGAAAAAGACCTCGGTCGGCCGACACATCTACGCGGTGGGCGGCAACCCCCACGCCGCCCGGGTCAGCGGCGTCAACGTCGACCGTATCCTGGTGTTTGTATATATGCTCTGCGGTTTTTTCGCAGGCCTGGCCGGGCTGTTGCTCGTCGGTCGCACCGGATCAGGTTTCCCGAACGCCGGCCTGTCAGCAGAGCTCGACGCCATTGCCGCGGTGATCATCGGCGGTGCGAGCTTCTTCGGCGGCCGCGGCACGGTCTTGGGCGTGTTTGCCGGGGTTTTCATCATGGGGCTACTTCGCAACGGGCTTAACTTGATGAACGTCAGCGTTTTCTGGCAGCAGGTGCTTATTGGTTTCGTGATCATTCTGGCAGTCTACATTGACGTTTTGCGTCGCCGTGCGGCTGTCCGGACGTGATCCAGTGTGAATAGCGAGCCGGGACGAACGTCTCAGTCCCGTTCTCGTTTAACCCCTAATGTTGCGGGAAGCAAGGAGGACTTCAGATTCTGTGTTGTCAAGGGATCGTGGTAAACTACGACAACGTCACCCTTGACGCCTTGACTCTGAACCCCTCCAGCTTTTGCAACGTTACGGTAAATTATATAGAGGCGGGAAATAACGGAGGGAAATCATGAAAAAATCTTTTGCAATCGCGTTGGCAGTGATCCTTGTTTTCTCGGCAATGGCGGTAAATGCCGAGACAATCCTACTTAGCATGAAAGGCCCGGGCGCCGGAAACCCATTCTGGGCGGCAGTGGAGAAAGGGGCTCGTGAAAAGGCCAAGGAAATCGGCGTCGACCTGGTGGTACTTGCGCCACCGCAGGAATCGGATATCACGTCCCAGATAGCCCAGATCGAGGACCAGATGACAAAGGGGGTTGACGGCATCGCCCTGGCCCCGACGGATCCGGACGCCCTGGCCCCGATCGTCGATGAAGCACTGGCGGAAGGTACCAAGGTCGTCTTCGTTGACACGAACGGTAAAAACAAAGGGGTCACCTTTATCGGCACGAACAATGAAATGGGGGCAAAGCTAGCCGCCGACTACATTTGCAAGAATGTGCCCAAAGGATCCGACGTCGCCATTTTGCAGGGTATTATCGTGCAGTCCACCGGCCGATTCCGCGCCGAGGGTTCTCACAAAGGGTTGACTGAGTGCGGTTTGAACATCGTCGCCGAACAGCCTGGAAACTGGGACCGCGCCATGGGCCAGTCAGTCATGGAGAACATCCTTGTCGGTAATCCGAATATTAAGGCGGTGTTTGCCAGCAATGATAACATGGCCCTGGGGGCAGCCGAGGCGTTGAAGCAAGCCGGGGTTCTGGACAAGGTTCTGCTGGTGGGTTTTGACGCCAATCCGGACGCGGCCGTGAGCATTCTGGCCGGAGAAATGTCGGCCTCAGTCGCCCAGAACCCATACAACATGGGCGCTTTAAGTGTGGAAAATTTGATGAAGCTCATTAAAGGTGAAAAACTGGCCCCTGTCATTGACACCGGAACGGTACTCGTAACCAAGGAAAACGCGGCCAATTATAAGTAACACTGAACAAATCACTGCTTCATCAAGAATCTTGATGGGTGCCAAACCTGACAAAGTCCACAAGCTCCAGCAGGATTAAATCGAGATACCTATAAGCGAGGCCGCTGGCCGCGAGAGGCCAGTCTGATGAAAAAAGAAACTATAAAATCGAATATCGAGGGACGAGTGACAAATGACGATGGATGGCGTCGCAGCGCACTATCTTTTTAGATAAAATCGACAGAATTCCTTAATTCGTCATTCGTCCTTCGTCAATCGTCAATCCAAATGTATATTCATAAGAGGGGGTTACATGGGTGAGAAAGTAAATATCGGCGTCATCGGTGCGGGAAGAATTGGAAGAATGCATGCAGAGAACCTGGCATTTAGAATCCCGGATGCCCATGTGCCGGCCGTATCCGATATCATACCGGATGCGGCCCAAGGTTGCGCGGCGGCCTGCAATATCCCAAAGGCCCATGATGATCATCGCCGCATCCTGGAAGATCCAGAGGTAGATGCCATTCTCATCTGCTCTTCCACGGACACCCATACCCGGTTTATCATCGAGGGCGCCCAGGCCGGTAAACATATTTTTTGCGAAAAACCGATCGATTTTGACCTGAAGGAAATCGACCAAGCCCTGGAAGCAGTGAAGCAAGCCGGGGTGAAATTAATGATCGGCTTCAACCGCCGTTTCGATCCCGGGATCCGCAGTGCCAGAGATCTGGTCGCCAGCGGAAAACTTGGCGTTCCACAGCTGGTGCGCATTACCAGCCGGGACCCCAAGGCGCCGCCGATTGAATATGTGAAAGTCTCCGGTGGACTGTTCTATGACATGACCATTCACGATTTCGATATGTGCCGTTATATCATCGGCCAGGAAGCCACCGAGGTATATGCTGTGGGGGGCTGTTTGGTGGACCCCGCCATCGGCCGGGTCGGAGATATTGATACTGCGATGATCACCTTGACTTATGAAAGCGGGGCCTATTGTTCCATTGATAACAGCCGCCAGGCGGTCTACGGATACGACCAGCGGGTGGAGGTCTTTTGTTCGGAAGGGTGTGTGATCGTGGGCAATCAAACCCCATACAACAACACTGTCCTGACCCAAGAATCCGTGTCGGGACCGCTCCCTCAGTACTTTTTTATCGAACGGTACACTGACGCCTATTTGGAAGAGATGCGTCTTTTTATTCAATCCGTGCGGGATGACAGCGAACCGACGGTCACTGGCCGGGACGGCAAGATCCCAGTGGTCATGGCCAAGGCGGCCAATGAATCCCTGGCCGCCGGGCAGCCTGTAAAAATCGAACTTGATCAATGATCGTCGCTGCTGCCGGCAGTTGAGGAAATCTGCCGGACCCAAGTGATGAGGGGGCTCGTGTGAAACTTCATTTTAAAATTTGGAGTTGGATCTATCTTGTGCCACTTTGCATTTTGTAGGTTGGGTTGAGTCTGCTCCAAGCTTTGTTGGGTTTCGTTGCACTCAACCCAACCTACATTTTGCCGGTGTTATTGAGAAATTCAAAACCCAACGA
>JAAUYD010192857.1_pt1 | contig 10394 bp, 9 predicted proteins | sample 7278101 | NCBI WGS metagenome assembly JAAUYD01 (sample SAMN14350128, study PRJNA611818) | marine sediment metagenome | isolation source: surface marine sediment (0.6m) | place: French Polynesia: Moorea | collected 2018-08
AATCTTGTATAATCTCAAAGTTCCAACCCTTAGATGCACAATAACTTTCTAATACTAATACTTGTCTTTTTAAGTCTTCTTTTTGGTCATGAGAACTGCAACGAGCATAACCAATTGTTAAAGACGAATCATTTTTTGTTCCTAATAATTCAGAAACGTCATATCTGCGATGTCCACCGGATGTCCTCATCGGCTTGAGTTTTCCCTGTTCCTCCCATCGCAACAAGGTTCGGGTTGAAACCCCTATCAATTCTGCTGCTTGACTAGCACTTACCCAATTGGACATTTTGGTTAATTATCCTGACATCACTCTTCTATAATAGCAATATATGTCAAAGTATGTCAGGATATGTCAGTTTTTTCCTGGGCAGTTGTCGAACCCCTTTTCAGTGATCACTTTACAGGAAAACACGGGCAGCGCAAAGCTCCCATCTTTCAAAGTGTCAAAACGATGAAATAACCGCCAAGATGGCCAAAGCTGCATTCACTAAGTAAAAAACCCCGACAATTTGGGTTTCAGACCAACCGCTTAATTCTAAATGATGGTGCAAGGGTGCCATTTTTAGCAGTCTTTTTCCAACACCATCAGGGCCTTTTGTCGCTTTATAGTAACCCACTTGAGCAATGACGGATAAAGATTCGATAAAGAAAATACCACTAACCACAAATAAAGCCCAGAGATTACCACTGAGAATTCCCACTGCTGCGAGGGAACCTCCTAAAGCTAAAGAACCGGTGTCCCCCATAAATACAGTGGCAGGGTTACGATTGTGAAGGACAAATCCTAAACAGCCTCCACTCATAGAAGCACAAAAAATTGCCAATTCTGGTGTGGTGGTCGCTACTAAAATGCCTAACCCCAGAAACGCTAAAGCAGCCGTTCCACTAGCTAACCCATCCACCCCATCGGTAAGGTTGGTGGCATTACTTTCAGCAACCAGAACAAATCCTGCTAAACCCCAAAATAAAACCCCTAAGGGTAAAATGATACTCCCTGGTAAAACAACATGGGTGATGGTGGATGGTTGACTCCAAGCTATCCAGAGACAAAACGCCACCGCGATCGCAATTTGTAAAATTAGTTTCATGCGGGGAGTGAGTCCTTTATTCGATTGTTGCTGTAAAATTTGCCAGTCATCAACCCAACCAATGAGCATATAAGCTAAGGTGACTAAGGAAACAGCGATCGTACTTGGGGCAAATTGTGACCCAATTAAAGCAATCATCACTACCACGGGAACCAAAAAAATCCCCCCCATGGTTGGGGTTCCTGCTTTGCTAAGGTGGGTTTGTGGTCCGTCTTCTTGGATCACTTGTCCTGCTTTTAACCGTTGCAAGAAAGGGACAACTCCATAACCTATCAAACCAGTCACAGCAGCACAAATCCCCAAAGGAAATAATAATATCTTACTAAAAGTAACCAATTGACCAAAAAATTGAGCAAAACCTAGAATCAGAAGCAGTAATAACACCGTTAGTAACACTAACAAGTTATTTCCTGAGGGTTTTGTTAGGGAGATTTCAGGAGAAAATTTTGTGTCCACCACAGCAGTTAAAATACCATTACAAGCTCAACATCAACTAGATGGGATGAAACGGGAACGATGATAATTGTTCCCCATCCTTCTATTACTTAATCTTGATCGTCTAAATTGAGATCATCGTCATCATCCTCGTAGTTGTCATCGACATCAATTAAGTCAGAGATTTCTGCATCTTCTTCTAGAGAGGTTTTCGTCTCTTCCTGTTCACGATAAATTAAGCGATTTGTGGCTTCTAACCAATTGATAATAGAAGAGTCTCGTTTAACTGGAATGACTGCAGCCGGTTCATATCGGGGTTCTTGGGAGATAGCAGGAGATAGATTGTCTTTAGACATAGAATTTACACTTAACAGTTTTGTTCATCATCCCATAATAACTTAACTTATAACCTCGACAAGATAAGTACCTGGACAAAAATAAACGTTACTCGTTGAAGTTAAGCAGAGGAGGCAGAGGGTGCAGAGGAAGCAGAGGAGGAGAGGCTATGGAGTAATTTACATTTTTTAAGACAGTTCACTTTATTTATATCTGACTACTTAAATTGTTCTTTCTCAACCTTAAAAAACACCACATTCACTTTAGATTTTATTGGTCAATTTAAGGATTACTTCAGCTTTTTCTGATAGATAGATAGCATTCGTATCAAAACGGTCAGTTATACTGGAATTTGAGTCTTACAATAAATATACAAAACCTGAAGTAATGGTGCTATGCTTTCACAAATTGTGCGTCCCCTGGTTAACACACAAGTTCGTCTCTTGGCCAACTCCCAAACGACTCAAACCACTTTAGTAGAAACCATTGCCCGTTGGTTAGGTTATCTTGGGGTTGATGCTAAAGTGACTCAATTATCCCCTCACAACGATCGCATTCATGTTGCTTTAACTGTAGGAAAGCCTGATTCCTGTGATGCTCAAGACTGGACAAGTATTTTGGAGAATCTGCGCTCACCTCAATCAAATGATTATAATTATCTCAATACTTCAGATTACGCCCATGAATTGCATCAGCTACAAATTGCAAGATTATTAGCTTATTTAATTCAAATTAGTGATCCTCAACAAGAGATTGCTTGGTCAGATATAGAAAGTCAATTAATCCCTTTAAATCTTGATGTTTCTATTTTAAAAGGGATTCAGTCAGCGATGAAAGTGCCTCAGTCTCAAGATTTATTAGAGAAACTTGATCCTGATGTTGCTGCTAGTGCCTTCCCCATTGCTGTTAAAATTGCTTGCTTAGATCAAGAAATTAATTCCCATGAAAATCATGCTCTTTCTGCTTTATTAAGTGCCATGAAGTAAGGGCTATTATTCTGTTTTCATTTCTTCCCTCTCTTTTCCTTTTTCTCACCTTTATTAACTGAGCAGTCTTACCATATCTATTCCCTGCTGAATAGTGGGATATCTAAGCCCACTTAAGCAATTCAATTAATCATCCATTTGCCAAGGTTCTAATAAATTATTTTCATCAAAAATCTTTTTAGGTCTTAACACAATAATCACTTGACCCAATAGAGGAATAGAAGGACTCTCAGCAAACCATTTAAAAGTTAATTCTTCTGCTTCTTCAACTAAAAAATAACTCTGATCATTCCAGTCAGTTTGTCCTCGATCAATTAATACTAAAACCTCCTCTGGTTTTCCTGTTAACGACTGAGGTAAGCGATCGCTTTGACAGATAATCGCTACAGGATCAACTGCTGTTAAGACAGCTTGCCAACTGGGTAGCGGAACTAAAGACCCTGTGTTATGATAGTTGACGGAGTTGAATGGGCTAACTCTATCCAGTTTTTCTACCCCTAGGACCTCCTTTTTGCTCAAGGGAAGGGTTCCTGCCAAGGGAACGATAGAAGATATCTCTTCTTGGTTTTGCACCCGGTAGAGGGGCATTAACGGCGCACTCCGTTCAGGACTGAGGGCAAAGTCGCTCAGTAATTTTTCAATGGCTTCCCTGGCAGTGTTGGAAAAGGCATACTTTAGTCCCTTAGCGATTGAACGAGTCCGATCTTGTAGGTCTTTTTTCTGTTTGGCTTGTTTCCAGCATTGATAAGCCATAGCATCCCCTGGGTGAAGGGTAAACCCTGGAGGTAATTGAGGCATTAAGGCAAAGGTTTGAAAGGTTTTAGCCACCTCTTTTGTTTCGATTGCGTCTAAATTTTTATCTTTGGCTAACTGGGCTACCATAGACCGTTGAGCTTGATTTAAGATCCGCAATTCGTAGAGTATATCACTTTTAGGACCACGACAGTAACTTAATAACGCCTCTGACACATTAGTATTGAGCAAACTGTCATAAACTTGAGAAGCGACAATGACTAAATTTTGCTGACTAGATTGAAAGCCTGTTTTCTCAAAGATAGTCTGACTGTTGTATCCTGCTTTTTGTAGCTGTTGACAGGTTTTTCCCCAGTCTACCCAGGTTCCTTCTTTATGAAGAAGCGATCGCATTAATTCTTCGGCCTGTTCTTCAGAAAGCTGTGGTGATGTCTCTTGGGAATGATCGTTCATCGAGTCTGTTGAATAATAAAGCTTTACTTATGGGTTAGATTGTAGATGCATACATCAGCTACCCATAACCTTCAAGCTCGATTATAAATCAAAATGAGCCATTGTAAAAATATCCAACTCAAAGACCCACAAATCCTGATAAAATCGCCATAGAACAAGATTCACCTTATTGGGATAACAGGAATGCGTATTGCGCTCGTAGGATGTGGCTTTGTGGCTGATTATTATAAAAAAACAATGTCTTTGCATCCAGAACTAGAATTAGTAGGGGTTATGGATCGTAACCCTGAAAGATCAGCCAATTTTTCCGCTTATCATTCTATCCCTGCATATCAGTCTTTAGAAGAATTATTAGAAGATAAGAAGGTAGAAACCGTCATTAACCTAACCAACCCCAGCAGTCATTATGAAGTCTCAAAAGCAGCTTTAGAAGCAGGTAAGCACGTTTATTCAGAAAAGCCCTTGGCCATGGAATTCTCTCAGGCCAAAGACCTAGTCAGCCTAGCAGAGTCTAAAAATCTTCATCTATCGACAGCCCCTTGTAGCCTCTTAAACGAAACAGCCCAAACCCTTTGGAAAGCACTACGAGAGGAAGTCGTTGGCCAAGTGCGACTGGTTTATGGAGAAATGGATGATGGGCTAGTTCACCGTTTTGCTTACAAAAAATGGCTGAGTGAATCAGGGATTCCTTGGCCTTATCAAGATGAATTTGAAGTCGGATGTACCATTGAACACGCAGGTTATATTTTAACTTGGCTGGCTGCCTTTTTTGGTCCGGCTGAAACAGTTACCGCCTTTTCATCCTGTTTAATTCCTGATAAAGAAACTGACGTTCCTCTAGATAATAATGCCCCTGATTTTTCTGTCGCTTGCATTAAATACCAATCGGGGGTAGTCGCCCGACTGACTTGTAGTATTGTTGCTCCCCATGATCATGCTATCAAAATTTTTGGGGATGATGGAGTTCTTTATACCAAAGAATGTTGGAAAGATCGCAGCCCCGTTTACATCAGAAAACGATTTACCATTCGTCGTAAAACCCTTCTGTCCCCCATACCGAAAACCTATCCCTTAGTAGGAAAAAATAATCCTCACATTAAATCCAAAGGAGGGCAACAATTAAATTTTTGTCGAGGCATTGCCGATCTAGCAGAAGCGATCGCCCAAAACCGTTCTCCCCGACTGTCAGCCCAATATTGCCTGCATATTTGCGAGTTAGTGCTTGCTATTCATAATGCCCTAGAAGCAGGATCGGCTTATAAACTCTCGACTACCTTTGACCCCATTGAACCGATGGACTATGCACGTTAAGGAGTCATGATGGAAACCAGCACAACTTTTAACCAGAATCAAGATCCAGGAACTAGGCTACCACCTTTAGTGTTAATCACAGGAGCATCTGGCTTTTTAGGACAATATCTGGTAGCAGAAGCCCTACGCCGTGGCTATCGAGTAAGAGGGATGACCCGTAAACAACCCCAAAACCCAACCCTCCCTTGGCAAAATCATCCATCTTTCGAGTGGTTTCTTGGAGACTTAGACAATGTAGAATCTCTCAAACAAGGGTTACAAGGAGTCAACGCAGTCATTCACTTAGCAGCTGCTAAAACAGGGGACTATCAAGAGCAATTTTTGGCCACTGTTAAAGGAACTGAAAACTTGTTAACGGCCATGATAGAGGTTAAGCAGCGAAGATTAATTGCCATCAGTAGCTTTTCTGTGTTTGATTATTTATCCCCGTCTCCCCAGGATACCATTGATGAAAATTCCCGTTTAGAAACAGCCCCCCAAGATAGAGATATTTATGCTCAAATGAAATTATTACAAGAGCAAAAAGTTCGGGAATTTGAGAAAAATCATCAAGCAGAGGTAACAATTTTACGACCTGGTATTATTTATGGACGAAATAATTGGTGGAATTCTCATCTTGGGGCTAATCTAAAAGGGCGACTTTGGCTAAATATTAAAAGTGGTAGTTTGTTACCTTTAATTTATGTGGAAAATTGCGCTCAAGCTGTTATTTTGTCTGTTGCTGAAAATAAGGCGATTGGTGAAACTTTAAATTTAGTAGACGACAAATTACCAACCCAAAAAGATTATCTTGAGGCTATTACTGATCGGATGACTTCTCTTCCTTATCAAATATCCGTAAGTCGTCATTTGATCGCATTCAGTGCTAAAATAGCTTGGGGAATTAATCAAGGATGGTTGAAAAATACAATAAAATTACCTGGCTTATTAATTCCGGCTCGATTTGAAGCTCGATTCAAACCATTAAATTATAGTAATGAAAAAGCTAAAAAGTGTTTAAACTGGAGTCCTCAATATTCATTAGAAGAAGCCTTAAATCGAGGTTTTAGTTCTCACAATTTATTATCAATTTAGAATTAATCGAGATGCGTATTGCTTACTTAACTGGGGAATATCCACGGGCAACAGATACCTTTATTCAACGAGAAGTCGCTATTTTAAGAAAACAAGGGATCGAAGTCGATACTTTCTCCATTCGGCGCACGGGAGATGAACATATTGTCGGACCCGAACAAAAATTTGAGCGAGAGAACACTTACTATGTACTACCGCCGAATCCTTGGAATCTTCTCATTTCTCAGTTAATTTTGTTACTGAGAACTCCCCACCTTTATTTAAAAGGACTAATGGTTGCTTGGCAAACAAAACAACCAGGAATTAAAGGAACACTCTATCAATTATTCTATTTTTTAGAAGCTGGAATTGTCGCACGGCAAATGAAACGTCGCAATATTGAACATCTACATAACCATTTTGCTAATCCGAGTGGTAATGTTACCCTAATAGCGTCTATGTTAGGAGGGTTTAGTTGTAGTTTTAGCTTACATGGTCCAGCTATCTTTTTTGAACCTAAATTATGGCATTTAGACCGTAAAATCAAAGAGGCCTTATTTATTAGTTGTATTAGTTATTATTGTCGTAGTCAGGCTATGGTGTTTGCTCCGATGGAATATTGGGATAAAATGCACGTTATCCACTGTGGGATTGAACCTGATCTTTTCAATAAAGTATCTCATCAAGGACAAGCAACGCAATTACTATATGTGGGCAGATTAGCCTTTGTTAAAGGGTTGCCTATCTTATTAGAAAGTTTAGCTCAGTTACAGCCTAATTATCCTGATCTATGTTTAACTGTCATTGGAGATGGTCCAGAAAAAGAGTATTTACAACAGATGGTTAGGGAACTTAATCTAGAAAATCAAGTTAAATTTGTTGGATATCAGTCTCAAGAGTCTGTGAGAAACTATTTACAACAAACAGAGATTTTTGTCCTCTCTAGTTTCGCTGAAGGGTTACCTGTGGTTTTGATGGAAGCCATGGCGGCCGGAGTTCCAGTGATTACGACTCAAATTGCTGGTGTTAGTGAATTAGTGGATAATGGAATCAATGGTTATTTAGTTCCCCCTGGCAATGTAGCTGCATTGACAGAAAAAATAGAAAAGTTGATTGTTTTTCCTGAACTTCGTACTCAGTTTAGTTTAAAGGGACGAAAAAAAGTAGCACAAGAGTTCAACATTAATGATGAAGTTAAACGATTATCGTTGGTCATTCGTAATTCTCTCAAAGGAGAAAAAACCTCCATTCGACCAATGCTTTAAGTCAATCATATATACTGTATCTCCTTAGTTATTAGATGGGTTAATGATGCTTGTTTTAAAGATTAGTTTAGGCTTAATTAGTGCGTTACTTCTCATTCCTTGTACTGTCTTATTTATAGAGTGTTTAATGTCTTTATTTCCCTCAGTTGAGTCATCAGAAATAAAATTAGAAGAAAATCCTGAATTTAAAATTTTAATTCCTGCTCATAACGAGGAAATAGTTATCGAAACAACCTTAAAATCTTTATTACCTCAAGTAAATTCACCTGATAAAATTATTGTCATTGCTGATAATTGTAGCGATCAAACTGCTGCGATCGCTCGACAATACAAAGTAACAGTTTTAGAACGTCAAGATAATACAAATCGAGGGAAAGGTTATGCTCTTGATTACGGCTTAAATTACTTGAGAAATAATCCCCCAAACATCATAATTTTAATTGATGCTGACTGTCATGTTACTCCTGAAACGGTTAAAAAATTAGTTGATAAATCTTCTATTACTCAAAAGCCAGTACAAGCTTTATACTTATTAGAAAAACCTGACAATCCTAGTCCAAAAGACTTAATTTCTGCCTTAGCATTTTTAGTTAAGAATCAAGTTCGTTCTACAGGATTATCTCGGTTAGGTTTACCTTGTTTATTAGCAGGAACAGGAATGGCGTTTCCTTGGCAAGCTTTAGAAAAAATTTCTCTAGCTAGTGGTAATATTGTTGAAGATATGCAGTTAGGACTTGATCTAGCTTTATGTGGATATTCCCCTATTTTTTGTCCAGATGCTCAAGTTACTGGTATTCTTCCGCAACAAAGTTCAGCAGCAAAAACCCAAAGAACTCGCTGGGAACATGGTCATATTCAAACAATTTTAAGCCAAGTTCCTAGACTATTAAAAGGCTCAATAGTTCAAAGACGTTTTGATTTATTAGCTTTAGCTTTAGAATTAAGTGTCCCACCCTTATCTCTGTTAGTGATGTTATGGATAGGGGGAATTACTATTACAATAGTAGCAGGTCTCTTCGGGTTTTCTTGGCTACCTACCGTCATTTTAGTAATAGCTGGAATGTGCTTAGTACTTGGTATTTTAAGTGGTTGGGCTAAATTTGGACGTAAAGAGATTCCTGGTTTTGCTTTACTGACTATTCCTTTTTATCTGTTATGGAAAATTCCCCTTTATTTTACCTTTTTAATTCGTCCTGAGTCACAATGGGTGAGAACAGAAAGAGATTCAAGATACAGTGACCAGTAAACAGTGAACATAGTTATCTAAAAAAATAAACACTTGTATTATATCTTTTTTACCTATAATTGTAACCATCTAAATTGTAGATTGGATTTTCAGAAAGAGTAATATGAAATTGATTAAAGTTGAGAGGGGGGAGTGACTCCAATTTTAGTTAATTGTTGATCGATGTCTCGAATCAGTTGAAAATCCTCATTGTTTGAATTATAATTAGGTTGACGCAAGCAGTCAAAAGCTTGTCTAAACTGGGAGGAAGTAGCTAAGATTTGGGCAGAGAAATGAGCCGAAATAATTCGGTTAAACCCCCATTTTGAAACTTGATCCACCCAAGCTAAAACTTCTAAAGGAGTACGATTAAAAATAACCCCTTGTAAAATAGGAGCAACTAATAACTGGTTATGATATAATTCTTCAAAAGAAGATTGCCAATTATTATCCCACTGAAAAGGAAACATTCCAAAATAGGCTTTTCGAGAACGATCAGGGGACTTGAAAGCATCTTGGAAGACTTCTCCCCATTTGACCACTCCTAAAGCACTAGGACGAAAATAGAGGGCAAATAAAACGATTCTCTTCCATCCTTTGAGACGGTTTTGTTGGGTATCTTCGATGGTTTCTAAGCCATTATCCCTAGCATGAAATAACAGAGGATAGGGATCAATTTCCACAATTTCTGGTGGAGTTGAAGGGATAGAAATGATAGAATCTGTTAACAACAAAGTGTGCGATCGCTTATGATAAAAAGCCACTTCTTCAAACGGACCTAAACCCAAATTTAAAGGTCCTAAAATTTCATAATCAAAGTCATCAGCAAAGGGAGTTTTACTACTATCTAAAGGAAGTTTATAGGTTCGTTTTCTGGGAAACCCTAACCAACTTAAAGGAAGATTAATGGGGAAACTCCATTGATCAGGAGATACAAAAACTTGTGCTTTCGGGAAACATCTGGCAAACGGACCCACAAACACTTTATGTTCAATCCCAGAAACCGTTGGTAAAACAATATATTTAACCCCACCATGAGTCGTCACTAACTCATTCACCAGACGAATACATTCACCCGTAGGAGCAACTGGTGCATAGACTAAAAGTCCCCCTTTTGCCAGTTTAACCACTGTCATGCGAATGGGGACAACCACATAGAGAATACCCTGACATTGCTCAAACGTCCAAATGGTATCCTTGACGACTTCTTGGCGTAAGGTGCGACGTTGACTATAGGGATAGAGGGGAACGACTGGCCAAAATGGCCAAGATGTATCATTAGGACTAATGTTACCTGATTGGGTCATTTTAGTGCCACTTACCCCCTTATCTCCTGATTCTCTGGATTTGCTAACTTTATTTTAGGCTAACTACACCATTTTAACAAAAATGTCAAAAGAAGTCCCCACCTAAAAATACTATCAGGAACATTCACATTTTAGGTGGCGATGAATTTTGACCAGTATATCAACGTGCGACAGCACAGCCT
>JAAUYD010093515.1_pt1 | contig 10393 bp, 8 predicted proteins | sample 7278101 | NCBI WGS metagenome assembly JAAUYD01 (sample SAMN14350128, study PRJNA611818) | marine sediment metagenome | isolation source: surface marine sediment (0.6m) | place: French Polynesia: Moorea | collected 2018-08
GCAACAACCGGTCGCGATATTCGCTTTGACGTCGGGCGAATCGAGGGCTACAAGAACTTCTGCAACAAGCTCTGGAACGCGGCGCGCTATGTTCTTATGAACACCGAGGCGCTCGACGAGGGTCAGGCCGAATTCACGGCGGCCGATCGATGGATTCGAGCTCGTCTCGATGCGACGACGCGCGAGATGCACCGACATTTTTCCTCTTACCGACTCGATCTTGCGGCTCAGGCGATCTACGAATTCACCTGGCACGAGTTCTGCGACTGGTATCTCGAATTGTCGAAGCCGGTACTCCAATCGGATGAGTCTTCCGACGCGCTGCAACGCGGCACCCGACGTACGCTTATCGATACGCTCGAATCGATCTTGCGACTGCTGCACCCGCTGATGCCGTTCGTTACCGAAGAGATCTGGGAGCAGGTTGCGAAACGGGCAGGCATCGAGGGCGACACGATCATGCTGCGCCCTTACCCGGAAGCCGAGGACAATGCGAAGGACGACGACGCAGTTGCGGACGTCAATTGGGTACAGCAATTCATTCTCGGCATTCGTCAGATTCGCGGAGAAATGGACATATCGCCGCGCAAACCCCTGCCGGTATTGTTGCAACATGCTGGCCACGAGGACCGGCATCGTGCCGAAAGTCTTGCCTTTTTGCTGCAACGTGTGGGCCGGGTCGAATCGATCAGAGCGCTGGGCGACGGTGAAGAGCCACCTGCCGCGGCCACGGCGCTGCTCGGCGACATGCGCTTGCTCGTCCCGATGAAGGGACTCATTGATGTCGAAGCCGAGCGTGCGCGACTCGAAAAACAGATGGAAAAGGTCCGGGCCGAGCTCGCCAAGGCGAACGGCAAACTCGGCAACGAAAACTTCGTGAACAATGCACCGCCAGCTGTGGTCTCACAGGAACGTGACCGAGTTACCGAATTCGAGAAGACTCTCGCCCAGCTCGAGGAGCAGTTGCAAAAGCTGGCCGAATTCGCGTAGCACTGGTCAATTACTGAGCACTGCATCACACTCTGGCGGGTGGGCCGTGCAACGAGGAGAGCGTGCGGATATTGTGATCGTTGCGCCCAACCCTGAGGACCACTGAATGCAGCGCTCGACCACACTGGAATCCCTGCCGACCGGCCGCGCCGACCAGCGCGCAATAATCGATGCGGCCCGCGAGGCGCTCGGGACAATCATCCTCGGCAAGGACCAGCAGATCTCGTTGGCCTTAGCGTGCCTTCTGGCTCGTGGTCACCTGCTCATCGAAGACCTGCCCGGTCTCGGCAAGACGATGCTCGCCCAGGCATTGGCGCGCGTCCTGGGGCTGAGCTTCAATCGCATCCAGTTCACGAGCGACCTGTTGCCCGCCGACATCATCGGTGTATCGGTGTTTCGTCAGGAAAGCGGCGAATTCGAATTCCAGCCAGGCCCGGTGTTCGCGCAACTCATCCTCGCCGACGAGGTCAACCGCGCTACACCCAAAGCCCAGTCGGCGCTGCTGGAGGCAATGGAGGAGTACCAGGTTTCCGTCGATGGCAGCACGCGGGAATTACCGACGCCGTTTTTCGTCGTCGCAACGCAAAACCCGGGCGACCAGATCGGCACCTTTCCATTGCCCGAGTCGCAGCTCGACCGCTTCCTGATGCGCGTCGAGATTGGCTACCCGAACGAACAAAGCGAACGTGAACTGATCGCGGGCGACGATCGCCGCCAGATGCTCAAGAGCATCGAGCCGGTCGCCGGCCCGGAAATACTCGCGGCGCTGCAAGACAGTGTCAGCCAGGTGCATGTCAGCGATGCGCTCGTGAACTATATTCAGGCGCTTGCAAGGCACACGCGCGAGTCGGCTGATATCGAAATCGGCCTGTCGCCACGTGGCTCGCAAGCGCTCGTCGCCGCGGCGCGCGCGCATGCTTTCGTGGAGAACCATTCGGGCGTCTATCCCGATGATGTACAGGCCGTATTCACGTCGATTGCGGGTCACCGTCTGAAGCCGTCCGGCAACACGCGTTTCCGCAGTCCCGCCGAACTCTGCCAGCATGTCCTCGACTCTGTGGCCATTCCCTGACCCGCGCGGCCTGTTAACGGCGTTCGGGTCGGGCGCGCGTGCCCGGATTCGACGCTGGGCACGCAAAAGGCAGGGAAGCGACCCTGCGACAACGACCCTGCGCCCCGGTCGCGTATACATCCTTCCGACCGGCATTGGCCTCATCTTTGGCCTGATGGCGTTCGCAATGCTGCTCGGGTCAATGAACTACAACAACAACTTGTCGTTCGTACTGACGTTCCTGCTCGTCAGCATCGGATTTGTCTCCATGCATCAGTGTCAGCGCAATCTCGTCGGCCTGGAATTGACATATGCCGGGGCCGACCCTGTCTTTGCGGGGCAGGCTATCCGTTTTCGGGTCGCGATCACCAACCGATCGAAGTCCGCGCGCTATGGACTGCGATTGCACACTGCGAAGACCTCCAGCGATATTCACGACTTGCAGCCGGGCGAAAGCAAGGTGTTTGTACTGCCGATTGCCACCGAGCGACGGGGGCGGATCGTACTCGAGCGTTTCGGAATACGCACGATGTTCCCGTTTGAACTGTTCCGCTCCTGGGCGTGGCTTCATATGGACATCGACGGACTCGTTTTTCCCGCTCCCGCCGAGGACGCGCCGCAGCCACCGCCAACAATGGTCGCACACGGGCACCGCCAGCACGACGCACGCGGCGAAGAGGACTTCGCAGGATTACGCCGCTATCACGAAGGCGACTCGCCGCGTCACGTGGCATGGAAAGCATACGCACGTAGCGGCCAGCTGTTGTCGAAGCGCTTCTCCGGAGCCGACACGAGCAGTCAGTGGTTCGACTTCAACGACATGATTGGCTACGACGCCGAACAGCGGTTGTCGATCCTGACGCGCTGGATCGTGGACTCCGATCGCACACACGAGGACTATGGCGTGCGCATTCCGGGCGCCGAGTTTCCACCCGCCCACGGCGAAGCACATCGTCGCCAGTGCCTCGAGGCGCTTGCCTTGTTCGAAGAAGGCGACCACTGATGGCGAAGCCGCGCGGTACCGACGGGTCCCTGCTGCCGAGTCTCCCCTGGACGCTCGGTGCGCTCGTGATTGCGATCCTGCCGCATGTGCCGTTTCTTCCATTCTGGATCACCGGTGCGCTCATTGGTTGTGCCAGCTGGCGGTACGCGATCGAGATGCGGCGCCGGCCTCTGCCATCGAGCTGGCTCCGTGCCGGTCTTGCGCTCGTCTGTTTTCTTGGCGTGTTGGCAACCTACTCCTCGATCAGCGGGGTTGGGCCGGGATCGGCATTGCTCGCCATCATGGCTGCATTGAAGCTGCTGGAGACGCGCAAACGCCGGGATCAGTTCGTGTTGCTGTTCCTGTCGATCTTCCTCGTGATGTCATCGTTGCTCAGAGAGCAGTTCATCTGGTCGTTGCCCTATCTCTTCGGCAGCATTCTGATCATCATGACCGCATGGCTGCGCATGGCAGCGGGTGAGGCGCAATCCGCTCGCAAGAGTTTCTTGAACAGTGGCCGGCTGATTCTCTACGCGGCCCCCATCGCCGTCGCAATGTGGATATTCTTCCCGCGTATTTCGACGCCCTTCTGGGCTGTGCCAATCGACACCAGCCGCGCAACCACGGGATTGAGCGACACAATGAGTCCGGGCGATATCAGCGAGCTATCGCAATCGAATGAGGTCGCATTCCGAGTCTCATTTGATGGCCCGATACCGGAACCGCGCGAACGGTACTGGCGCGGCCTGGTGCTGACACACTTCAATGGTCGAACCTGGTCCGGGGGCAGTAGCGGCCCCAGCTCCAGGGCGAGGGACAAGATCGAAATGCGTGGCGATCCGATCGAATACGAGATCACGTTGGAGCCGACGCGTCAGCAGTGGGTCATCGCACTCGACGTTCCGACTGGGTGGTCATTGCCGCAAACCTTTATGGGCCCTCAACAGCAGTTGGCGCGGATCACGCCGATCGATCAACGCATCAGCTATGACATAGTCTCATATACCGACTATCGGATCGGCAATGAACTCGGGAGCATGAGCCGCAACCGGTACTCTTCACTACCTCCCGAGACTGGCAATCCGCGCACCCGGGAACTCGCGCACGAAATGCGCGCCGCCGCCGGTAGCGACCGGGCGTTCGTCGACGCGGTGCTTACCAAGCTCAACCAGGAGGAGTACTACTACACTCTCGAGCCGCCGCCGCTGGGCAGTAACTCCGTCGATCAGTTTCTGTTCGAGACGCGACGTGGGTTTTGCGAGCACTATGCGTCGGCGTTCTCGGTGCTGATGCGCAGCGTCGGCATTCCAACGCGTATTGTCCTCGGGTACCACGGCGGCGAGATCAATCCGCTTGGTGGCCATCTCATTGTGCGTCAGTCTGACGCACACGCCTGGACTGAGATCTGGCTCGACGGTCTCGGATGGTATCGCGTCGATCCCACTGCTGCGGTGGCGCCGGAGCGTATCGACTATGGCGCCAGCGATGCAGCGCTTGAAGGCATCGGCGAAACCTGGGGATTCTCTGCCCCGTCACGCCTGTTGCACCAGGTCGTCATGACCTGGGATGCGCTAAACGCCAAGTGGAATGAGTGGGTCCTTGGTTATGGTCCCGACACCCAGAATTCGTTCATGCAGTGGCTTGGTATGAACGAACCCAACTGGCGCAAGATGTTGCTGACGCTCGTCGCCCTGGTAGTTGGCCTGGTCATGCTGATCAGCGTTTTACTGATGCTGCGTTATCGGCCACCGCCTCGCGACCCTGCGGCCGTGCTCTACCAACGCTTCGTGAAGAAGACTGGTTTTGAACCCCGTACCGGCGAAACAGCTCGCGTGTTTGCACTGCGTATTCGCGGATCCGGACCCGTACCGGCCGATACCGTCAATGAAGTGACGAACGCCTACCTCGATGCGCGCTACGGACCCGAGGACGATCAGGCTATCCGTCGGCTGATGCATGCCGTTGGTACTATTTAGCGTCGGACGGTTCACGCACGAGAGTCAGCAAGAAACCGCCTGCCAGAAACAACGGCATCAGCGTCAGCAGGATCCACTTTGGATTGTCGGACAGCATCGCCGCAACCGCTACCATGGCCGGCCCCAGCACGTGCGCAAACTTGGTCGTCATATTGTAGAAGCCGAAAAACTCGCCTGGCTGGTCTTTCGGGATCAGGCTCGCATAAAGTGACCGGCTCAGCCCCTGCACGCCACCCTGCACGCACCCGATGATGATCGCCATGACGAGAAACTCCTGGAAGGTCGTCATGACCAGACCCCAGATACACGCGCCAATGTAAACCAGCAGAGCGAAGTAGATGCCTGACTTTGGCCCGAAGCGTTGCGCTGCAATACCGTACAGCAGCGTCGCGGGAAAGCCGGCGAAGTTCGTTATGAGCAGGGCGAGCACCAAATCCTCGTCTGCAAAGCCCAGTCGCTTCCCGTAGTCCACGGCCATGACGATGATCGTGAAAACACCACCCAAATACAGCCAGTAGCCTGTCAGGAAGACTGCGATATTCCGGTACCTGGCGACCTGACGCAGCGTCGAGCGCAATTCACGATACGCGGCGCGAATTGCGCCGCTCGTCACTTCGATGGCGCTGTGACGCTCGGAGACAAAGAAGAGTATCGGTATCAGGAACAATAGCCACCATGCACCGACGGAGATGAATGCCATGTTGAATGCCTCGACCGTGTCGTCGAGGCCAAACCTGGCCGGGTCCTTTAGCATCCAGAGATGCAAGGCCAACAGGATGGCGCCGCCAAGATATCCGAGCGAAAACCCCAACGTTGAGACGAAACTGTAGTAACGCGGCTCGGTGACGTCGATGAGCAAAGAGTCGTAGAAGACGACCGACGTGTAATAGCCGATCGACGCGAACAGGTACACGCCAAGCGCAATCTGCCAGTTCCCAGCGCCGACGAAACCGAGACCGGCAGTGCTGAACGCGCCGACGATCGCAAGCACCAACAGGAAGCGTTTGCGATAACCGCCGGCATCCGCAATTGTCCCGAACAATGGCGCCGAGACGCACACAACTGCACTTGCCGCGAAAGTTATCCACGCAAGTCGCGCAGTTACATCGGCAGGATCGTCGCCGGCGGACCAGTGATTACGTAGCACAAGCGGAAACAGGACCGCGAGCACACTGAGCGCAAACGATGAATTCGCCCAGTCGTACAATGCCCAGGCAACTGTCTTGCGATTGAGAGCTTTAGTGCTCACGTGTTTTGCGAAAGCCGATATCCGGCCAACGTTCCTCCGTGAGATTCAGGTTGACCCTCGTTGGCGCAATGTAGACCAGACTGTCACCGTGATCCAGCGCAAGGTTGTCGTACGCCTTCTTCTCAAAGCCCGAAAGCAGTTGCGAATCGTCACATTCGACCCAGCGTGCTGTGGCGAAGTTCACGGTCTCGAACTGGCATTCGACGTTATATTCGTCGCGCAAACGGTGAGCAACCACATCGAACTGCAGCGGACCAACCGCGCCGAGAATCAGGTCGTTGTTGCGCAACGGTTTGAAGAGCTGCGTCGCACCTTCCTCGCATAGTTGTGCCAGCCCTTTCTGTAGCGCCTTGAGTCGCAGCGGGTCCTTGAGGACGGCGCGCCGGAAAATTTCCGGCGCGAAATTTGGAATTCCTGTAAAGCGGATTTCTTCACCCTGCGTGAAGCTGTCGCCGATGTTGATCGTGCCGTGATTATGAATACCAATGATGTCGCCGGCATAGGCCGTCTCGGCGTGCTGGCGATCTGCGGCCAGAAACGTGATCGCCTCCGGAATCTTGACGTCCTTCTCAAGCCTGACATGCCGTACACGTATTCCTTTCGTGTACTCGCCCGACACAATGCGCATGAAGGCAATGCGATCACGATGTCCCGGATCCATATTCGCCTGAATCTTGAAGATGAAGCCGGTGAGCTTGTCCTCGTTCGGGTCGACGTCGCGCGACTCGCTCTCGTGCGGCTGCGGCGAAGGTGCGCGCTCGACGAATTCGTCAAGCAATTCCTTGACACCGAAATTGGATATCGCGGAGCCGAAAAAGACTGGCGTTTGTCGAGCGCCAAGATAATCCTCAAGTGACAGCTCCGGGCAGGCACCTTTGACGAGTTCGATTTCCTCACGAAATTCATCCGCCATGTCCCCGAGCTCCGCCGTAGCCTCCGCTGATTCGAGCCCCTCCACGGTCCGGATTGCGGCAGCTTTTTCTCGACCGACCTTGTCGTAAAGGAAGATGCGATCTTGCAGCAGGTGGTAGACACCCTTTAGTCGGCTGCCCATGCCAATGGGCCATGTAATCGGTGAACACTGAATCTTGAGTACGGACTCAATTTCATCCAGCAGCTCAATCGGCTCACGGCCTTCACGGTCGAGCTTGTTGATGAACGTCATGATCGGTGTGTCACGCAGCCGACAGACTTCCATCAGCTTGATCGTGCGTTGCTCCACACCCTTCGCGCAGTCGATGACCATGAGTGCGGAATCGACCGCCGTCAGGGTGCGATAGGTATCTTCGGAGAAGTCTTCGTGGCCCGGGGTGTCGAGCAAATTGACTACGTGGTCCCGGTACGGGAACTGCATGACTGAAGACGTCACCGAGATGCCGCGTTGCTGCTCAAGGGCCATCCAGTCAGAGGTCGCATGGCGCGACGCCTTGCGACCTTTTACCGTGCCCGCGAGCTGAATGGCGCCGCCGTACAACAGCAGCTTTTCCGTCAGCGTAGTCTTGCCGGCATCCGGGTGCGAAATGATGGCAAAGGTCCGCCGTTTGCGGACCTCGTTCTCTAAATTTGGCATTGAGCTAGATATCTGTGACGAGTTTCTTGGCGAGCACCGCCGCGTCTTCGCGACCCTCGCTGGCCTGGTAGTAAGCCGGTCGATTGGCGACCTGGTGGAAGCCTTTCTTCCGGTACAGCGCGAGCGCAATGTCGTTGGATGGCCGGACTTCGAGAAAGATCTGGCGCACCCCTGCCGCACGCGCGCGGAACAATAGCTCGTCGAGGAGCTTTTCGCCATAGCCAAGCGCGCGAAACTCAGGGCCGATGCAGATATTCAGGATATGCGCCTCTCCGGCAGCTACCGACAGCACCGCGTAGCCGGCAACCTTGTCCTCGCGAATCAGCACAATATTCTGGTAACCCGCCAGCAGACAATCACGGAATACACCGTGACTCCAGGGGAATTCGTAGCTGCGACGCTCAATGTCGGAAACCATCGCGAGGTCATCGTGCGTCATATCCCGGATTGTGGTTGGCGGCTCCGCCATCGGCATGATCACGCGGCGACCTCCGCGGCAAGCCGGGCGGCCAGACACAAATCAGCCCACGACTTGGCTTTCTGCGATGGGCTGCGCAACAGATACGCAGGGTGATACGTCACAACCAGCGGTATGCCGCCGAGGTTGTGCTGGCGGCCACGCATGCGACCTACCGGCTCGTCACTACTCAGCAGGTTCTGGGCCGCTATGCGACCGACGGCGAGGATTATCTTCGGCCGGATCAGTTCAATTTGTCGCTCGAGGTATTCACGGCACGCCGCGGATTCGTCGGGCTTCGGGTCCCGATTGTTGGGCGGCCGACACTTAAGGATATTGGCGATGAAAACCTGCTCGCGGCTCTGGCCAATCGCCAGCAACATCTGGTCGAGCAGTTGGCCCGCTCGCCCGACGAATGGTTCCCCTCTGCGATCCTCTTCGGCGCCCGGCGCTTCGCCAATGATCATCCAGTCCGCATCGGTATTGCCGACACCGAACACGGTATTCGTGCGGCTTGCCGCGAGTTCGCAGCGCGTGCAACCGGCAACGCAATCGCGCAGCTCCGGCCAGTCCAGCCCATCGGTAGCCGGCGGCTCAACGTCGGTATCGGTATCGGCATAGTCATCGGCCGCGTCGCGTGGCACCCAGACATCGATACCCATAGCCTCCAGGTACGCGCGTCGTTGTTGCTCGGGATGGATCATAGGCCTGAGTTTGCCACTACGGCTGCGGGACCGCACCAATAAGGTCTGTGCCGGCGATCACGTCCGATCCAGGCTTGACATGGACTCGCCCTTTCGCCGGCAAGTACAGCTCGGCGAATCGCGCCAGCCGGATGTAGGCGCAGCGATCGCCCTGGCCGACACGCTCGCCAAGTCCGACAAAAGACAACGGTGCAAGCCCGAAACGGTAGTCATGGAACATCAGGACCACGCTATCGCCTTCGTCCGTTTCAACCCAAAGTGCGTTCGCGGGGCAATCCGGCCCGGCACCGTCAGCCCGCGAGCGCAGGTCCATGACGCGGCCTTCAATCGGGCTGCGCGCGGTGTAGGTCCCGAGCGGATTGACGCGAATACGAACGCGGTAAGCTTTGCCCTGCACGGCACACCGGTCCGTCGTTTCGACTTCGACGACCTCGCCGTCGACCGGGCTGACGATTCCCAGTGCAACCGAAGGTACCTGGCGGCGCGGATCTCGAAACAGCAAGAAGAGCAACACCAGAACGCCTAGCAGCACCAGCGCCAGCCATACACTGTGATAACGCAGGACGTACAGTGCGAGCGCGGCCACGAGCACCATCGGCAGGATGCCTTCCTGAGCGACGAATGGATTTCTGCGACCTCGCAATGGGCTGTCTCACAGGTGAACAGAGTGGACCATCTTAGGACAGAACCGGTTAGAATGCGCGCCTCACTGATCGAAGGTTTGTATCGAAATGCGATTCTCCGAATTCGCGCTGACGACGCTAAAGGAAGTACCTGCCGAGGCGGAAATCGTCAGCCACAAGCTCATGCTCCGTGCCGGACTGATCCGCCGCCTGGCTTCAGGTTTGTTTACCTGGATGCCACTCGGCTTGCGTGTTCTGCGCAATGTTGAGGCCGTTGTGCGCGAGGAAATGGACCGCGCCGGCGCGCTCGAACTGCTGATGCCCGCCGTGCAGCCGGCCGAGTTGTGGGAAGAATCGGGTCGGTGGGACCAGTACGGACCGCTGCTGTTGCGGATGCACGATCGCCATGAACGTGCGTTCTGCTTTGGCCCGACGCACGAAGAAGTCATTACCGACATCGCACGCCGCGAGCTGCGCAGCTACAAGCAATTGCCGGTCAACTATTACCAGATTCAGACCAAGTTTCGCGATGAGATCCGGCCCCGCTTCGGCGTCATGCGCTCACGCGAATTCATCATGAAGGACGCCTACTCGTTCGACATAGATCGCGAAGGTATGCAGGCGTCCTACGACCGGATGCATGCAGCTTATTCGGCGATCTTCGAGCGCCTGGGCCTGACGTTCCGCATCGTCGACGCGGACAGCGGCGAGATTGGTGGCAGTCGCTCGCAGGAATTTCATGTGCTTGCCGATTCAGGTGAGGACGCAATCGCCTACTGCGACGCCGACGA